>OMKS01003424.1_pt1 | contig 12613 bp, 13 predicted proteins | sample 1674721 | NCBI WGS metagenome assembly OMKS01 (sample SAMN06264996, study PRJEB25208) | sediment metagenome | isolation source: hot spring sediment | place: USA: California | collected 2014-09-02 | reverse complement strand
GTGAAAAATCTGTACGTCTCCCCCCGGGGCTATGGCTTCGCCGAGGGACTCGTTATGACGAAAGACCGCATCTACCTGACCCTGGACAGCAACGGAGACACCATGGTGGGCAGGCCCGACGGTAAAAGCGGCGCGCTGGTCATCCTGGAACGGCCCACCGATTTTTAGGGCCACCTCCGGCGAAAAGGTTTGACGGGCCCGCGCGCATGCCTTACATTTCGGGATGCGTCCCGTCCGGGATGGAGTGATTCCCATAACGTAATGGATACTTTGAAAAATATACAGATTGAGGCCCGCTCCCTGGGCAAGCGTTTCGGCCGGCTGAAAGTCTTCAGCGGCGTCACCTTTTCGGCCGAAACCGGCGATTCCCTCGCGCTGACGGGGCCCAACGGCTCGGGAAAATCCACCCTGCTCGAGATCGCCTGCGGGCTCCAGGAACCGTCCGCCGGCGCCGTCATGAGCACCATCGACGGCGCGCCCGTTCCGCCCGCCGCGCTCATTGCCCTTGCCGGCGTGGCAAGCCCGCGCTGCAACCCCTATAACGAGCTGACCGGTGTCGAGAACATCGATTTCGTGCTTCGCTCCCGCGGGGCGCGGGGGGCCTCCACAGTCGGTCTGGTCGAGCGCTTCGGCCTTGACGGGCACATACGGCGTCAGGTGCGTCAGTATTCCACCGGCATGAAGCAGCGGCTTAAACTCATACTGGCGGCGCTTCTGGACCCGCCGCTGCTTATTCTGGATGAACCGGGTTCCAACCTGGACGAAGATGGTCGGGAGCGGTTCTTCAACTACATCGAAGAAGTGCGGCAGCGGAAGCTCATCATCATCGCCACCAACGATCCGGCCGAGGAGTCCCTGTGCCGGGGGAAGGTACGCCTTGTTTAGGGCGGTTGTCGTCCATCTCGGGAAGGATCTGCGGGTCGAGTTTCGCAGCCGTTCGGCCGTCAACGTCATCGCGGCCTTCGCGGTGATCACCACCCTTTCCATAGGCCTGGCGGCGGGAGGCGGCGGCTTTGCGCCCCGGGTCCACGGCATACTGCTGTGGGTGGTGATTTTTTTCAGCGCCATGAGCGGCCTCTCCCACGCCTACACCCGGGAGGAAGAGGAGGGCACGGCGCTTTTTCTGCGCATCAACAGCTCTCCCGCCGTCGTCTACACGGCAAAGCTGGTGTTCAATATTGCCGTGCTGCTGGCCGTAAGCCTGGTGGTGACACCGCTGTATTTTTTCTTTCTTTCGGCGCCTGCCGCCTCTCCCCTCACCCTCGCCGCCGTGGTGGGCGCGGGAAGCATCGCCATCGCCTCGTCGGCCACGCTCCTGGCCGCCATGACGGCGAAAGCGGGCGGAAAAGGTTCCCTGTTCACCGTGCTCTCATTCCCGGTGGTCCTGCCGGCGCTGTGGGTAAGCATCAGAGCGACCACCCTGGCCCTGAACACCGCCGCCGGGCCCGTAACGGCCCATCTGGTTTTTTTACTTGCATTTTCCGGAGTCCTGGTCGCTGTATCCTATATGCTTTTTGAACACATCTGGGTCGAATAATTGCCGGTTCATCTCTGTTCCCGGGGACGGCCGTCAAGTCCCGGGTCCATGGGAATGGGTCTTTCAATAAAAACCTTTTAACTCTATGGCGTCACGAATAGTGCTCTGTGACTCCGCGACAGGCCCGGACAGACAAAATACAGTCCATGATACTCCTGAAAAGCGTTTACATACTCATGCCCGTCACCATCGTGCTGGCCTTCCTGTGGGCGCCGCCGGCGGCAATCCTGGGAGAAACCGGCAGGCTCCTCTATTTTCACGTCCCCCTGGCATGGGTCTCGGTGCTGGCCTTCCTGGTGTCGGCCATCGGGGCATGGTTTATCTCGGCGACCGGGGGCGGAAATATCCGCTCATGGAGCGGAAATTCCACAACTCGGCGCTGCTGGGAACGGTCTTCTGCCTGCTCACCACCGTCACCGGCTCCATCTGGGCGAAGCTGATGTGGGGGACCTACTGGAACTGGGACCCCCGGGAAACCTCCATCGTGCTCCTTCTGCTGGTGTACACGGCCTATTTCAGCCTGCACGGTGCCATGAGGGGAAACCCCGCCCGGGGGCGCATCTGCGCGTCATACCTCATCTTCGCGATGGCAACGGTTCCCTTTTTCGTGTTCGTCGTCCCCCGGGTCTACCCCTCGCTGCATCCCGACCCGGTCATCAACCCTCAAATGAAGGTACACCTGGACAGTGACATGCGGCTTACCCTGCTTTTTTCCACCCTGTCGTTCACTCTGCTCTATTTCTATCTTTTCACGATGAGAAACCGGGTTTCCCGGCTGGATTATCTCAACGAGGTGCGAAACGATGAGGCCTTTTAACACCCCGTGCCTGAGGGCGGCCCTGGCCCTGTGCCTCTGGGCCCTGTGGGCAGCCGCGCCCGCTCCGGGCGTCATATCGCGTACGGACGGCGCACTACAGCCGTTGGCCACCGGGCTTTACGCGCCGGCCGCTTCGCTTCACGCGGCCGAACAAGAGTCCGAGGGCGAAATCGCTCCGTCGCCGGCGAAACCCGACGACTCCTCATCGGCCCTTTACCGGGTGATGTGGACGGTCCTTATTATCTGGACTGCCATAAGCGTTTATCTTTACGCCATCGACCGGAAAATTTCCCGGCTCGAGAGGGAACTGAATGAACGCTAAGAAATACACGCTCCTGGCCCTGATCGCCGTGCTGACTGGTGTGGCGTTTTATTCCATGAAGGGTATGCTCACGCCCTATGTGTCCTTCTCCCGGGCCATGGCCGGCGGAGAGTATGTGCAGATTATCGGCGCCCGGGACAAGGGTTCTTCCCCCGAGCACGGCGTCGGTTTCTTCACATTCACGCTCCGCGACGGTGACGGCGCAATAATGAAAGTGCGCCACCAGGGGACGAAACCGCTCAACTTCGAGCACGCCGACCAGGTGGTGGCGCTGGGCGTCTACAATAATAAAACCGGCGAGTTCGACGCCGACAAATTGCTGGTCAAGTGCCCATCAAAATACAGCAGGGAAAACAAACAATGAATATGGGTCCCATACTTATCCTCGTCGCCCTGGCGCTGTCGGCGCTGTCACTGGTCTTTCACGCCAGAAGCGTCGGCGGCAACCCCCTGGCCGGCGTTACCGCCCAGCGGCTTTTCTATCTTTCAGGCATCGCCGTCACTTTCGCGGTGATACTGCTCTTCACGGCCTTTTTAAGCCACAGTTTTCAGTATACCTACGTCTACAATTACTCGTCCCGGGACCTGCCCGTGGCCTATCTCATCGCCGGTTTCTGGGCGGGGCAGGAAGGGACCTTCCTCCTCTGGGTATTTTTACTGTATATCTACGGCTACGTGATAATTCGCTCCCGGGAACAGGACGAAAGCGTCCTCATGTCCATCGTCACCATCACCCAGATATTCATCCTGATATTATTGCTGATCTACAGCCCTTTCCGTTTCGTGTGGGAATCCCATCCCGAGCACTTCGCCCGCGGGGCCATACCGCCCGACGGCGCGGGGCTGAACCCGCTCTTACAGGACCCCTGGATGGTGCTGCACCCCCCGGTGCTTTTCATGGGCTACGCCGCGGCCACTATCCCCTTCGCCTACGCCGTCGCCGCGCTGCTGAAGAATGATCTCACCGCCTGGGTCGCGAAGTCATACCGCTGGGTGCTCTACACCACGACCACCCTGGGGGTCGGCATATTTCTGGGCGGCTACTGGGCTTACAAGGTGCTGGGCTGGGGCGGCTACTGGGGGTGGGACCCGGTGGAAAACTCCTCCCTCATCCCCTGGCTGGTGCTGGTGGCGCTCCTTCACGGCATGACGGTGCAGCGGCGCAAAGGCGCCCTGGTGCGCACCAACCTCAGCCTGGCGCTCTTGTCATTTATCCTGGTCTTTTACAGCACCTTCCTCACCCGAAGCGGGGTCCTTGCCGACTTCTCGGTGCATTCTTTCGGCGACCTGGGGCTGTCCCGTCATCTGATTTTCTTTATGCTTTTTTATGTCATCATAGCGGCTTTTCTCATGGTCAAGCGATTCCCGGCGGCGAAAGGGAAGCCCCTGAGCCCGGGAGGTTTCGCCTGGGACACCCTGGTGTGTTACGGTATTATGAGCCTTGGTTTTTTCGCCCTGCTGGTGCTTATCGGCACCTCCATGCCCATCCTTTCCGGGGTCTTCGGGGGCCGGCCCTTTTCGGTCAAGACCTCGTTCTACACGAACCTGTCGATTCCCCTGGGCGCGCTTATACTGGTGCTGATGGGCGCTGCGGGGTACGCCCAGTTCAAACAGAAACCGGAATTCCGTTTCCTGGCCGTGGTCATGGGAGCGGCCCTGTTCATGGGAACCGTCTTCAACCTCAACCACACGGCCCATCCGGTAGCCTATGTATTCTCATTTCTCGCTCTGGCTGTCATCATTACGGGCATTATCGACCTGCTGCGCTTCAGCGCCCCGGCGGTCCTGGCGTCGCGGATGGCCCACCTGGGGGTCGCCGTCATGGTGCTGGGTTTCATCACCTCCTCCCTGCACTCCACGACCGAACAGAAAAAGCTTGTGATGAACCGGGCCGAGTCACTGCGCTTTATCACCCTGACATTCAAGGGCGCCACCGACACAGAAAAGTCATCTCTCAGGTATCTGCTTCAACGCGGCAGGTCCATGGACAATATCGAGACACCCTACTACATAGACCTCAGGACGCGGTCCCTCTACCGCGAGCCCTACATCAGCTACGGTTTTTTCCATGACGTCTACATATCGCCCGTGGAATACCGCTCCGGCCTGATGGACCTTTCCCGGGTCGATCTTTCGAAAAATGAAGAGGGCGAAATCCAGGGGATGAAGGTGCTGTTCAAAGGCTTCGAAATCGACCGCGCCCACATGGCTTCCGTCGAGCCGCGGCTGTACGCGAACGTGGACATCACCCTGAACGGGACCACCTATGCCGTCAAACCCGGGATCGTTTTTTCCGGGGAAGGACGGAAAAACCTGGACGCGAAAATACCGGCCACCGGCCGGCGGGTGTCCATGGCGAGTTTCGACGTGGACAACGGCCGCATCGCTCTCTTTGTGGAGCCGTTGAAAAGCGCGCAGGTCCCGCCGGACACGGTGCTGGTGGAAGTCTCTTTCAAAAGGCTCATCTGGTTCGTCTGGCTGGGTACGCTGCTGGTTACGGCGGGGGGCTTCGCGGCTTTCAGGCTGCGGCGGGGGCGGAAATAGGCCCTGCCGGCCTTTCGAGTACGCGCTTTACCCTCTTTCGGCATTGAACAGCCTGCCCTTTCATTCAAAGGGGGCAGGTTTTTTACTTTGTTTCCCACCTTAATAAAATTATTTATTTCCCTACGCCTGCCTCGGCGTCCTTTTTCAAAATATAGTCATGGACGATACGCAGGCAGGCCTCCACCACGCCCGGCTCGATGTTGTCGACGGTGTCGTCGGGTGTATGGTAGACCATGGGCTCCTTTTCGACATCGGTCGGTACGGCGATGAGGGTGGTCGCCTCGATGCCGATTTTCGCGAATTCCGCCGCGTCGGTGCCCCCGACGCCGGGATAGACACGAAAAAGCTTTGCCCCGTATCCCGCTTTTTCGGCGACGGCGACACATTCCTCCGCCATGTCCCGTGAAAGCTTCACGAAACCGTTGATGTCCGATATGAGAAATTTTATTCGGTCTTTTCTGTAAATACTGTCCATGTTCAACACCCGTGTCGGCAGGGAGCGCAGTTCATCGGCATGCCGCCCGGCGAAGGCCCGCGCCCCTCGCAGGCCCGCCTCCTCCGCGTCGATACTGAGAAAAATGAGCCGCGTGTGGCGCACCGGGCTCCGGCCGGCCTTTTTCGAGGCGCCGAAGAACTTCGCCAGCTCGACCGCCATCGCCGACGCGACGAGGTTGTCCCCCGCCCCGGGGGTACCGTTTTTTCCGGTGAAAAAAAACATGGGAACGATAAAAATAAAAGCCGCGAACACACCGTAGGTGTGGGCAGTCGCGAACACCGGCGCCGCCCCCGTGAACGCCCGCCAGAGGACCCACGCCCACGTCAGCAGTGGGGCCGCCACGAGGGAAACGATGATCCCCGCCACACAGGGGCGGTACGCACCCCGCAGCCGCGTCATCAGCGTGAACTCATAGGCGCTGTCATGGTGCCCGCTGATGACGATCTGTCCTCGGGGCTCGCCCGACGGCTCGATGACGCCGTAAACATTGCGGCCCTCCCGTTCGGGATAAAAAGGATCAAACACCTGCCGGTAACAGATAAACTGGCTGAACGCGATGGCCGATGACAGGGTAAAGAAGGCCGCCGCCGCGACGACATGGCCCAGGAGCAGCAAAACCGCCGCCGTGATGAAAAACACGGGGGTAACCCGCAAAAACCCGAGGAAGGAGCCGGGCCGCATGCTGAACGATTCAATATGGGCGCTGTCGCAGACGGCCGACAGTTCGGCATGCAGGTCTTCGGCGGTTTTAAGGTCCGCTTCGCTGCCCGCCACGCGCGGCCCGTGCGCGGCGATCAAGCTTTCGGTCAGCGCGAGAGCTTTCCGCGCCAGGTGGTCTGTCCTGAATTTTGTTCCCATGGCGATAGTAAATTTTCCCTTTTCAATTATTAATTGTATTAATGACACGTAAGGCTGGAAACGGTTGCGGGTTTTATATTTTTATTGCAAATTATTACACTGAGCGGTATTTTTTATCAAGGGAACAATGATTTCGGGCAGCGGGCTTTCCGGAGGCCTGTGACTGTCGCTTCACGGAAATTTCATCCGAAACCCATGACAATAGAGAGGAACAGGCTGGATGAGCGACCTTCCAAAAAATGACAACATCTATAAAAAAGCGCCACCGGGAATCGGGCCAGGCGGGACCCCCTACCGAGTGATCGTCGTCGACGACTCACGCACGGCTCGTCAGATGCTTAAACAGATACTTCTGTCGGTCAATTTTGACGTAATCGACGAGTTCGATAACGGCGGAGCGGCGGTGGAGAAGCTGAGAAACCGTGACCCGCGCGTCGACTTTTTGTTCGTTGACTATGAAATGCCGGTCATGGACGGCCTGGAGGTGGTGAAACAGCTCAGGGGCCGGCTTGAAAAGTGCAGAATCATCATGGTGACTTCCATCGGCGAACGCGAGAAAATTCAACAACTGATACAACTGGGAATCAACGGCTACATTAAAAAACCTTACGACCGTGATACGGTTATAAAAAAACTTACCGAGCTGTGCGGGCCGGGAAAAACGGTATAACCCCGCTGCCGTTACATTACCGTTAGTTATAGCCGAGAAAACCCGTTAGAAACAAGTCCCGCCGCGGCCCGATGGAACATACCACGGGTACGCAAACTCAGGCCCTGCAGGGAGGACACGATGAACAGCGAAGAAACGGCGCAGGCTTCCGGGGCACCCCCGGCTGCCGATAATAAACGAAACAGAAGACGCTTTCTATATTGGGCCGCCGCCGCTTTGCTGCTGCTCCTGGCGGGAGTGCTGATAATCTCGGCCCCGTCCTACACGGTGCTGATCAGGGACACAGACTCCCGCTATTACCGGGCGAAAAAAGTCCTCCTCATCGGCGACAGGATGCTCTGCCTACGGGAGCCCGGCGACCACCAGAGCCGGTCCCGGGCCCTTGCCGGCGGCGATGTTTCATTCGGCCCGTCTTTCATTTCGATGAAAACAGTCGCGTTCATCGAAATAATTCCCGCCGCCGAAGAAGCGGAGGAAGCTGACACCGGGCCCATGGGCTTCCCCGCCCGCTACCTGGGGATGTACCGGGTCAACGCGGCGGGTAACGACGGGCAGCTCTTTCTGGGTGTGAAGGACGGGAGAGTCTACGGCTTTATCCGCTTCCCCGACTGGGGCAAAGGCGCCGCCGAACCCCTCAAGGGCCTGCGGCTCACCGCGAAGAAAATACAGTTCGTCCGTTCTATCACCACCCTGAACGAGTTGAACCGCACCGGGGCCAATACCTATTTCACGCAGCAGTACTACGGCGAATTCACGTCTGACGGGAAGGGCATCCAGGGCTTTTACCTGGTGACCGGGCAGAAAAAACAATGGCAGGCCTACCGGGCCAGGTAGTCAGTAAAGACGGCCCGCCTCCTTATTTCATTTCCTCCATCTTGAGGGCATACTCCATAATGAGGGGCGCGTGGTCGGAGAACCGTTCGTCTTTATAGATGGAGGCCGTGGCGCATTTGTCGCCGAGGCCCGGCGTAACCACCTGGTAGTCGATGCGCCACCCGACATTCTTCTCCCAGGCCCTGCCGCGGTTAGACCACCAGGTGTACTGGTCGGCCTCCCGGTTCACCGCGCGAAACGCGTCAATGAAACCGGCCGGACCGAAAAGACCGTCCATCCAGGCCCGCTCCTCGGGCAGAAAGCCGGAGTTTTTCTGGTTCCCCCGCCAGTTTTTCAAATCGATGGGCCTATGGGCGATGTTCCAGTCCCCGCAGATGATATACTCCCGCCGTTTGCGCCGCAGGGCCGTCAGGTGCTTCATGAACCGGTCCATGAAATCAAACTTTACCCGCTGCCGCTCCTCGCCGCTGGAGCCGGAAGGCATGTAGAACGACACGATGGAGAGCTTGCCGAAGTCTGCCTGTATATAGCGACCTTCATTGTCCAGATCGTCACCTCCCAGGCCCCTGATTACCCTGTCGGGCTCCCTCCGGGTGTAAAGGGCGACGCCGCTATAGCCCTTTTTTTCGGCGTTGCGGAAAAAACCGTGATAGCCGTCAGGGTGGGCGATTTCTTTTTCCAGGTGCTCGTCCTGCACCCGGGTCTCTTGCAGGCATACGGCGTCGGCGTTCTGCTTAACCATCCACGGGAAGAAGCCCTTTTTCGACGCTGAGCGCAGGCCGTTACAGTTGAGGGTGATTATTTTCATGGAAGTTGTTCCTTTAAAAAAAAATTATTTCAGGCCATTAACTTTTTCCATGACCGAACGCACCTTGTCGCCCAGTTTCACGGTTTTGTCCCGCCGGTCGTCGATCTTTATGACCGTATAGACCCTTCCCGCGCCGGCGGTGAACGGTACCTCGTGCAGTTTTTTAGCGAGGTCGAAGAGCGACGCGGCATCCCCTTCGATGGTGGTACCCATATCGTTCAAAGCGTGGGGTACGCCGGCCTCATCCAGCGCTTTCTTTAACAAAGCCACGTAGGCGCTGAGGCCGGTTTTACCGGTCCCCAGGGGGACAACGCTTATTTCCATCATGGCCATGGGGGCCCTCCTCTATCATCGGACTGGCTCACCCTACCTTCCCGGCAACTGCTTTTTCAAGGACAATTTTACCTGTTATATAATATCCCCCGTGAGAATACACGGGTTTGCGATAAATCAGTCGCCGGCTCTGTGGCAATACTATTTCCGGTCAGGTCTACATATATCCGTCTCCTTATCCCATCTGATCTAAGAGACTAAAAAATATTGATTTTACCGAACAAGATTTTATAGTGGTTCCCGATATCTACTCAGGGAGCCGTCATGATAGTAACCCGGAAAAAAGACCCCCTCGTCATCAAAGAACTGACAAAACCTTTTAAAAAACTGATCATTGTGGGGTGCTCCGAATGCGCCGCCGTGTGTCAGACCGGGGGGTCAGAGCAGGTTAAAGAAATGGCCGCGCTGCTGGCCGGCCACGAAATTACGGCCACCATATCCATAGAATCGCCCTGCGACAAACGGGTCTCGGCCCGGGATTTCCGCCGCATCGAGGAAGAACTGGCCGCGGCCGACGCCCTGGTGGTGCTGGCCTGCGGCAGCGGCGCCCAGGCGGTAAGCGAGGTGACCGAAAAGCCCGTCATCACGGCCCTGGACACCCGGTTTCTGGGCATGGTGGAGCGCCTGGGCCGGTTTTACGAGCGCTGCTCCCAGTGCGGAAACTGTATTTTGAATGACACGGCGGCCCTCTGCCCAATCACCCTCTGCCCCAGAGGCATAAGAAACGGCCCCTGCGAGTGCATTGACGGCACCCGCTGTGACGTCTATCCCGATCGGGACTGCGTCTGGCATACCATCTACGAAAAACTGAAACAGTCCGGCCGGCCTGACCTTTACACTCTTTTCCATGAGCCGACAGACTGGCTCCAGAGCCACACGCCCCGGGAGGAACTGTGGGAAAAAAAATGAAACCTGTCGCGTTCCTCTACCTTCCCGCCGTCGACGACACGGGCCAATGCCTTGAACGGCTGAGTGTAACCGAGCAAGGAACGGCCCTGGTCCTGGGCGAATACGGGTTGTTGAACCCTCTCGCCATTATGCATGAACTGAAATCGTCCTGGGAAGGCGACATTTACCTGGAGCTCACCGCCGCGGGGAAAAACCGCGACCTGATAAAATCATATCTGGTATCGGCGGCGCAGTCGGGGTTCGCCGGCGTGGTGCTGGCGTCGGGTCTTTTCACTATAGCGCCCGGCATGGGCAAGCCGGTATTCGATCTCGACCCTGCCCAGATGCTGAAACTCGCCCTGGACCTGAAAACGAAAGCTGTCATTCCGGAAAATTTCATTATCGCTGTGCGGGCCCCCGAAGGCGGCGAGGCGGCGCTGGCGAGGGCCAGGTTTTTTCTCGAAAACGGCGCCGATCTGGCCGTGTATAAGAACGCCCCACCCGAAGCATTAAAAGATCACGCCGCCCTGATCAGGAACATCTGATGGCTCCGAAGAACCCCCTCGCGCTTAACGAACCGGGAAAAACCATCCTCGCCATGGGAAACGACGCGGTGGTGCGGGGCGGACTGGAGGCCGGCCTGGGATATTTCAGCACCTACCCCGGCACGCCGGCCTCCGAGATCGGCGAGGGATACCGCGCCCTGGCGAAAGACTTTCCCCACATCTACACCGAGTTCAGCGTCAACGAGCATGTCGCCGCCCACGGGGCCCAGGGGGCGAGCTGGGCGGGTATACGCTCCATGGTAACCATGAAACACGTGGGCATGAACGTCGCCGCCGAGGTGCTGCACTTCGCCGGCTACACCGGCGTGAAGGCCGGTATGGTGGTGGTTATCGGCTCCGACCCCGGCGCCACCTCCTCCACCTCCGAGCAGGACGACCGGTGGTATTCACTTCACACCCACCTGCCCATCCTTGAGCCGTCCGACATACAGGAGGCCATGGACTACACCCGCGAGGCATTCGCCTGGAGCGAGAAATACAATGTCCCGTTTGTGGTGAACGCCCCGTCGAAGCTCTGCCACAACATCGGCTCCCTCAGGCTGGGGGCCCTGCCGAAATCTTTTGCGGTTATGGGCAGGTTTGAAAAAAACCCCGAACGCTACATTAACCTGTTCGCCGGTTCGGTGGCGAACCACCGGCGCGTCATGGAAAATATCGAGCGGCTCAGGCATGACGCGCCCGGCCTCGGTGTCAACCGGGTGCTGCCGGGCGCGGGTAAAACCGGTTTCATTTCCAGCAGCGTAAACTATCTGTATCTCCTCGAGGCCCTCGCCCTGCTGGGGGTCACCGACGCGCCGGTGCTTAAAATCGGCATGAGTTATCCGCTCAACCGGGACGAGCTCTGTTCCTTCGCCCGGGGCCTGGAAAAAATTTACGTCGTCGAAGACCTGGAAGGCTTCATCGAGTTCCAGTCCAAAGCCCTGCTCTACGATGCGGGTCTTAACATCCCCGTGCGCGGGAAAGATATCTTCCCCCCTTACGGAGAACTGGACGTGGACTTCATCATGGACCGCCTCGGGCCCGAACTTGCCGGAAAACCGTCCCCCCGGATCGCCCGTTCCCGGGATCTCGCGGCGAAGCACGTTCCCTCGCTCCCGCCGCGCCAGGGCGCCTTCTGCGCCGGCTGCCCGCACCGGGCCACGCTCTATTCCATCGTAAAGGCGACGGGCCGCGAGGTCATCTTCGCCGGCGACATCGGCTGCTACACCCTTTCGTGCCTGCCCCCCTTTAACGCCTTCGACTGGGTCACCTGCATGAACTGCGGTGTCGGCATTGCCCAGGGCATGTTGCAGAAGCTTGACGGCGAAGACCTGCTTGCCTATGTGGGAGACTCGACCTTTTTTCACTCCGGCCTTCCCGGCCTTATTAACGCGGTGCAAAACAACGCGAGCATGGTGCTGGTGGTGCTGGACAACAAATGGGTAGCCATGACGGGGCACCAACCCAGCCCCACCACGGCGGCCGCGCTTGACGGCTCCATGTTCAAACCGGTCGACCTCAGGGGACTGTTGAAATCCATCGGCGTGGGCTATGTGCGAACCATAAATCCGTTCAACATCAAGGCGTCCATCGTCGCCCTGAAAGACGCGCTGAGGGTGAAAAAGGGCGTGCGGGTCATTATCGCCGAGCAGGAATGCGCCCTCCAGCACGGACGGCGGATCGCGCGGTCGGTCCCCGAATACGAAGTCCATTACCAGATCGACCCCGAACGCTGCCAGAAATGCGGCGAGTGCTACATCGAACTGGGCTGCCCCGCCATCCGCCGACAGGAGGATGGTGAGGACTTTTTTTATTACATAGAAGAGGCCGCCTGCCTCAACTGCGGCGCCTGCCACGACCTCTGCCTCAACTCGGCGATCCTCAGGGTGGCTGTCTCTTATACACATCTCCGAGCCCACGAGACCGTACTAGATCTCGTATGCCGTCTTCTGCTTGAAAAA
>OMKS01003423.1_pt1 | contig 12613 bp, 13 predicted proteins | sample 1674721 | NCBI WGS metagenome assembly OMKS01 (sample SAMN06264996, study PRJEB25208) | sediment metagenome | isolation source: hot spring sediment | place: USA: California | collected 2014-09-02 | reverse complement strand
ACGAGATCTAGTACGGTCTCGTGGGCTAGGAGATGTGTATAAGAGACAGATAAAATACGGGGCCTGTCCCCCCTGGTTCGGGTCCGGGAATATATCATGTATGGCGAGATATCCTCCGGGAACAATGTGCGGCATCCATGCGGTATAGTCGGAAAACGCCGCTGCATAACTGTGACCGCCGTCTATGAATACCATGCTGAGGGGGGTTGACCACATACGGGCCGCAAGATCTGACGGAGCGACAATCGGTATAACCGTATTCTCCAGGTCTGCGGCCTCGAGGCTTCTTCGAAAAGGACGAAATGTGTCTACCCTCTGTTCCTTCTCATCCCAGAGATCAGGATCGAAATATTCCTGACCCTTCTGCTGCTCTTCAGATCCACGGTGATGATCTATGGAAAAGAGAACGCCACCTCCGGCCTTGCATCCCTGCCCGATATAAACCGTAGATCTACCGCAGTATCCTCCTATTTCCAGAGCAGGCCCCAACATACTTGCCTTATAGGCAAGAGCATGGAGCATGCGGGCTTCCGCCTCATCGAGAAACCCCTTGATATTAAGCGCTGCGATATCATCGAGTTTCATCTCATCGTCATCCTCTATCATTTATGCTGGAAAAAGGTGTAATGAAAGGATTTACAATAGTCAAGCTAAAAGGTTTTCACGGATTCCTTTGTTTCCATTGCGGCAGACCTGCCCTGTTCTTCGATAAAAAACACGCAGCATTATACAATATTCCATCGGGTGTAAAGTTTCACTCCTGATATTCCGAATCGACATTGTGTGGACAAAGAATACACCATAGAGGTCAGCATATCCCAGGACGACCTTGTTGCCAGCATCAAGGTCGTCACCCGCACAGAAGATATCGGCTCCATCAGTACATCCGACCTTTTCAAGGCCCTCAGCGAGGAAGGGGTCACCTATGGTATATGGGAAGACATAGTTAGGCAGATCTCCGAAGATACGGTAATAAATAAATGGGTGACCGTAGCCAAAGGCGAAAAGCCCTTGGAAGGCAAGGACGGCTATGTCAAGTACCTGTTCAGCAAAGAAGGGAAAAAGGCAAACCTTAAAGAGGATATCACCGGCAGGGTCAACATCAAGGATATGAATCTTATCCAGAATGTCAGAAAAGGTGATGTCCTGTGTGAACTTGTGCCTCCTGATGCCGGCAAGAGCGGTATGTCTGTCAAAGGTAACGAGATCCTCGGCAAGGTGGGGGCGGCGGCCAGTCTCCCGCAAGGCAAGAACGTGGAGGTCTCACAAGACAAAACAAAGCTTCTTTCTGCCATCGACGGCATGGTTGTATGGGATGACTCGGGAGTCCTCGTGGAACCTGTTTACGTCGTCGAAATGGTAGATTCAAGCACAGGGAATGTGCGTTTCAACGGATCGGTCATTGTCAACGGTGAGGTGGGAGACGGATTCGAGATCCATGCCGGAGAAGACGTCACCATAGCGATGAGCGTGGGCAGGGTGGTCATAACCGCAGGAGGCAATATCAGTATTGCAGGGGGCATTCTGGGCCAGGAAAAGGCAGAGATATATGCAAAAGGCTCAATCCATGTGAAATTTGTTCAGGATGCCAGCATCAAGGCAGGGCAAGAAATAGTAATCGAAGACTATGTCAGGAACAGTGAAGTCACTGCGGGAGGACCTGTAATCATTAAAAGTCCTTCAGGCTGGATTACCGGATCCACGATATCATCGGAAGGCTGGATATACGGCCATACGATCGGGCACGAGACTAATCCTGTGAGCACCAGCCTCATCATCGGTCATAATCCCAGACTGCACGTTGAAAGGGAAAATAAAAGGACAGAAGTTATCGAGAAGATAGGTGATTTCCTGAAACTGCAGGCATCGAATTCCAAGATGAGGATTCTCAAGACGCAGGGGAAACTCTCCGCACAGCAGAGCATCCTATATGACAGGATAATAGATGCCATCGATACAACCAGACATAATATTATCAATATCGATGAACGAATCCGGGAACTTACTAACAAGATCAACACGGTCTTCTCTGGAAACATATACATAGAAGGAATCGCAAACGAAGGAACAATAATCATGATCGGAAGGGGAAGAAGAGAGCTTACGGATACACGGGTAAAGACCCAGTTCTCCCTTGAAAACAACGATATAGTGGAATCGGAGTTTATCATGCTGCCCGAAATAAAGGAATACCTGGAGTCTCAAGAATGACGGTCTATGACAGTCAGAAGCTTCTGGATGCCATATCGAACGGGGAACCTGTTGAGGGAGAGGATCTCCGAGGACTCGACCTGAAGAATCTTGATCTGGGCGGCGCTAATCTCAGGGGTTCCGATATGCGTAACACCAATCTTTCAGACACCAATCTTGAAGAGGCCCATCTCGAGAGGGTAACCCTCGAGGGTGCCATCCTGAAAAGAACCAACTTCACGGGGGCTCATCTATCCTATGTTTCACTGCACGATGTGGATCTCAGTTCCTGCAGGCTGAAAAGACTTACGGCATTGGACAGCAATTTCCTCAGGGTCAGGATTTCCGGACAGGATCTTTCGAAATCAAACCTTTCCGGGTCCGTAATTATACACTCTGCGTTCAAGGATCTGGACCTATCGGAATCGACCTTTGAAAACATGAAGATCCTCTTCAGCCATTTCGAGTCCTGCAATCTTGACAAGTGCAGGTTAAAGGAATCCAACCTGGGAATGTCATCCCTCATAAAGACATCGCTCAATGAAGCAATCCTGAAGAATGTCTCTCTCATGGCCACAGACATTAAGGATGTACAGATAAGAAACGCCGCACTTGATCTACTTGACCTCACCCTCGCACAGATTCATGGGCTCGATGTCACAGGCAGCAAACAACGCGGGATTATCATGGAAAAGGCAACCGTAAAAAACATCAAGCGTTAACCTCACTTTTTTTATCTTCTCCAGAACACCGGACTAAGGACAACAAGGATCGTGTATATCTCGAGCCTTCCTATCAGCATACAGAAGGCGAGAAGCGCCTTGCCCAGGTTTGGGATATGCTCATAATTCCCTGCAGGCCCAACACTGGCAAGCCCGGGGCCGATGTTGCTCATGCACGCGATAACCGAGGAGACCGAGGTGATGAAATCCTGGCCCAGCATGGCCATAATGAGTGTGGCCAGGACAAAGATCAGGGCATAAAATATGGAGAACGCTACAATGGAATTTACGACTTCAGAAGAAACAGGGCTCTTGTCCCACTTTATCGACACAACCGCGTTGGGATGAACAAGCTTCAGGATTTCCCGATGGGCAATCTTTATTAGGAGTCCCAGCCGCATCACCTTGATGCCTCCGCTCGTAGAACCGGCACAGCCTCCCACGATCATGATAAACAGCAGCAATGACTGCGCGGCAACCGGCCACATGACGTAGTCGTAGGTGGCAAACCCTGTCGTGGTAAGAATGGACGATACCTGAAACGACACGTACCTAAGGGCTTCAACGACCGAAGAGTAGGTATGACGTGTCGACCACAGGATAAAGGCACAGGCAAAGATGAAGATACCGAAATACCACCGGAATTCCTGACTTAGGAAATACCGTTTCACATTACCGTTCAGTGCTGCATAATGCAGCGCGAAATTTGTGCCGGCAATGAGCATGAATACCGTTATCACCGCATCTATAAAGGCGCTGTCATACGCCGCTATTCCCGCAGTCTTTGTCGAAAACCCACCGGTAGCCATGGTGGTGAATGCATGACAGCAGGCATCAAATCCATTCATACCCCCTACACACAGCAGGATTATTTCCAAGAAGGTAATCCCGACATAAAGGCCCCAAAGGAGCTTCGCTGTCTCTGTTATTCTGGGTTTCAGCTTGTCCATGGTCGGCCCGGGCGACTCTGCCTTGAATATCTGCATCCCTCCTACTCCCAGATAAGGAAGAATGGCGATGGTAAGAACGATAATCCCCATGCCGCCTAGCCACTGGATAAGCGATCTCCATATGAGCAGGCCATGAGGCAGCACCTCAACCACGGAAAGCACAGATGCCCCGGTTGTAGTAAATCCGGAGACCGTCTCGAAAAGGGCATCAATGTAGCTGGGAAAATAACCGCTGAAACTGAATGGTATTGCACCCAAAAGACCCGCAAGGCTCCAGGCAAGCGTGACAAAAAGAAACCCTTCCCTATGCCTTAGTTCTCCTCTTGGCCTGCGGGAGAACAGCAGCATCACAGCCCCGGTTGCCAGGCATACAAGGAAACCCGTAACCAGTCCGTAAAGGTCATCTTCATTATGGTAAAATGAAATAAGAAGAGGTGCCACCATTGCAAGCGCAATAAAAAGCGCGCCTCTGCCAAGGAGATTCACCACGATACGAATATTCATACAGGATCAGAAATAATCAAGTTTGACGCTGAGCACCTTTTCCACTTTGGGCATTGCGCCTCTTTTGGCAAAGATGATGACACGGTCTCCAGGATCGATAACCGTATCACCCCTGGGAACGATGACCCTTCCCTGACCGCCTCGGATCACTCCGGCAATGATCGCGTCCCTTGGCCATTTGATATCCTTTATCGGTCTTTCCACCAGGTCTGAGGTTTCCATGGCCTCGACCTCGACAACCTCAGCATCGATGTCCGAAAGGCTGGTAATGGAAAATATCTTTCCCTTTCTGATAAACTGTAATATTCTGGCAACCGCGACCATTCTCGGATTTACCACGGCATCCACACCGATATCACCAACCAGGGATATATAATCGATATTGTTTATAAGGGCTATTACATGAGGATTACCGAGACGTTTGGCAAGAAGTGACGACAATATATTCGCCTCTTCATCGTTTGAGACGGCAACAAAGGCGTCCTGATAAGAAACCCGCTCGCTTTCCAACAACTCTTTGTTCATGGTGGAAGCATTGAGCACTGTGGTCTTTGAAAGCTTCTCGCTGAGTTCAACACATCTTTTCTCATCGTGTTCTATGAGTTTGATGTTCATGTTCTTCTTCTCCAGTCTCGATGCGAGCATCTCCCCGGCAATACTTCCGCCGTAGATCATGATATTTTGGCTGGGCCTTGTGTTGGAACCGATGAAAGAAAGGATGTCCTTGTTATCCACCTGATCGAGAACAATATATACCCGGTCGCCCTTGAATATCCGGTCCTTGCCTTTAGGTATCAGAAGCTCCCCTTCTCTGAGAATGGCTGCAATCAGGAATTTGTCCCTGGTCGTTGATGCGGCTATCTCCTGAAGACTTTTGTTAATCAGGAAGGATCCGTCATAGACTCTGAATCCTCCAAGACGGATTCTGCCGTCGGCAACCTGTACGGCATCCTGGGAACCGGGAATATCGAGAATGTTCTCGATGGTGAGTGTTGCCTCGAGCTCAGGATTGATAATAAGATCTATATCCAGGTATTCTTTTTCAAATATCTTTTTTGCCGATTCGTATTCCTTGCCTCGAATCCTGACGATCTTGGTAGGTATATCGCAGAAGGAGCCGGCAATGAATGACGCAACGAGGTTTACCTCGTCCGAATCGGTTACCGCAATAAGCATCTCAGCATGCTCGATATTGGCCTTCTTCAGGGTTTTGATGCTTGAACCGCTCCCCAAGATGACCTGTGCGTCCAGCATCCTGGAAAGCCTGGCGACCTTTGCCTCGTCCTTTTCAACGACATATACGTCGATATTCTCTTCGGTGAGTCGTTTGGCGATCATGAACCCGACATCGCCTGCTCCTATGATGAGAACGCTCATGACTTGACCTGAATAATGTCTGTCTCAACACTTGATTTGAGGGTTATCTTTGTTTTCTGAAAACCCAGGATCGCTTCATCGATTTCATCCGGGGTGCACATAATCCATGGGGTAAACTCCGTATTCCCTGCCTCACTGACAAGTCCATAGAGAAGATGTTCCGCAATGGCAACCGTATCCAGACCTCTCCTGCTTGCGGGCAAGGCGAAGCAGACAGAGCACAGATTCAGATTCAATGCCGTCCTTGCCATAAGCCTTCCCGCATCCTGTATCCGGGATTGTTCAAACTCGTTTGTCGGACCAAGACCGATGATCAGAAGCTCTTTGCCGACTAGTGCATCCATTGCCCCGAGCAGCACCTTTTCTCCCCAGAAGCCCTGTATCTTTCCGGAAATTATAAGCCGGGAGATCATTGCATCAAGTCTCCAGTCTACAAGCCCGGTAAGACCCTTCAGCGGCCTTTCGTCACTGAAATGCCACAAGCCCAACAGATCACACTGGATATGGTCTATGCCCTGTTTGTCAACATATATTTCCATGTGAGGCAACCTCAGTGCGTACCCTGTCGAGAACGCCGTTGGCAAAGGCGGGAAAACGAGGAGAACCGAAGCGTTTCGCCAGCTCTATCCCCTCGTTTATAGCCACCTTGTAAGGTATGTCGGGGTTGTATGCCAGCTCGTAAGTGGCAATCCTGAGTATATTACGGTCAGTGCTTGACATACGGCTTACCGTCCAGTTCCTGGATGCCTTCTCTATCAGTTCATCGATATGGGCAAGGTACATGTATACTCCGCTGACAAGCTCTTTTGCATATGGGATGATCTCCTCGTCATCGACGAAATGGGCAATAAAGTCATCCAGAATTCTGTCCGTATGATCGGATGTGATATCAACTTGGTACAGGTACTGCAGTGCAATTTCCCGAGCCTTTGTCCTGATTCTCATATGAGCGACTTATATCTGATCATACAGATCCATCAGCTCGACAAGGGCCATGGCAGCATCAAAACCTTTGTTCCCTGATTTTGTACCGGCGCGTTCAATTGCCTGTTCGATGGTATCTGTGGTAAGCACCCCGAATATAACCGGACACTGAGCATCCAGCGATACCTGGGCAATCCCCTTGCTGGCTTCTGCAGCGACATAGTCGAAGTGAGGGGTTGATCCCCTGATGACCGCGCCGAGGCAGATGATACCGTCGGTCTTCTTGCTCAGGGCAAGCCTCTTTGCAACAGGAGGGATCTCAAAAGCGCCTGGAACCCGATAGACAATGATATCCTTTTCAGCCACACCATGCCTTGTCAATGCATCAATAGACCCTTCTATGAGCCGTGCAGTGATGAAATCGTTGAACCTGCTCGCAATAATGGAAACCTTCTTGCCCTTACCGTTTAAATTGCCCTGTATCACCTGAGTCATCTATACAACCTCCAGTATATGCCCCATTTTATCTTTCTTGGTCTTTAAATATTTTCTATTCTGTTCCGTAGGAGTAATCTCGATAGGGACCCTGTCGACAATCTCCAGCGCATACCCTTCGAGACCGATAATCTTTTTCGGGTTATTGGTCATCATCTTCATCTTTCTCACCCCCAGGGAAACCAGGATCTGAGCGCCTATGCCGTAATCACGCAGATCGGGCGCAAACCCCAGTTCAACATTTGCCTCCACGGTATCACGCCCTTTGTCCTGGAGATGGTATGCCTTGAGCTTGTTGATCAGACCTATCCCACGGCCTTCCTGGCGCATATAGACGATTACGCCACAGCCTTCCTTTTCTATCACCTGCATTGCCCTTTGAAGCTGATCGCCGCAGTCGCACCTCAACGAGTGAAGAACGTCACCGGTAAGACACTCTGAATGGACCCTCACCAGGACAGGCTCATCCGGGTTTATATCACCCTTGACCAGAGCTATGTGTTCCTTGTGATCGATGTCATTTTCAAAACCGATCAGTTCGAAAATCCCGTATTCGGTCGGAAGCTGTGCCCGGACAACTTCTCGAACCAGGGTTTCATGTTTGATCCGGTATGCAATGATGTCAGCGATGGTACATATCTTCAGTCCGTGCTGTCTGGCAAATTCCTCGAGCTGGGGCATCCTTGACATGGTACCGTCATCATTCATGACCTCGCATATAACCGCGCCCGGCCGCAGGCCGGCCATCTTGCACAGATCGACGGAGCCTTCGGTCTGTCCGGTCCTGACCAGCACACCACCCTCACGGGCACGCAAAGGGAATACATGTCCAGGGCTTGCAAGATCATACGGCCCGGTGTTATCTGCGATGGCTGTCCTGATGGTGATAGCCCTGTCTGCGGCTGATATACCGGTAGTTACACCGCGCTTGGCTTCTATGGATATGGTAAACCCTGTCCCGAATTTGCTCGTGTTGTCACGAACCATCAAGGGAAGTTCGAGTTTGTCGACTATGGAGGGACCCAGGGAAAGACATATCAGTCCTCTGCCGTACTTTGCCATGAAATTGATTGACTCGGGGGTGACGAACTCTGCGGCCATGGTAAGGTCTCCCTCGTTCTCCCTGTCCTCGTCATCGACAAGGATGATCATCCTTCCCTGCCTGAGTTCATCCAGTGCTTCTTCAACGGTACACGTGGGCATCTTGCAACTCCTTTATATGAATCCTTGTTTTTTCAGAAGATCCTCAAGGTTCGTGTTGACGTCCTTATTCAGTAATCTCTCGACGTACTTGCCTATCACGTCAAATTCCAGGTTCACCCTATCACCAGGCCCTTTTAGTGTCAAGGAAACCGTCTGCGCGGTGTACGGTATGATATTCACCTCAAAGGCTTCCGGGAAAAGCCGGTTCACCGTGAGCGAAATACCATCAACACAGATGGAACCTTTTTCAATAATGTACCTGGAAAATGCCCTGTCATAGTTCACCTTGAGTCTTATGGATTCTCCCAGGGTATCGATATTCGCAATCGTGCCCACAGTATCCACATGACCGAGCACAAGATGGCCGCCAAGGCGGGAATTAAGCGTCATTGCCCTTTCGATATTGACCTTTGACCCAGATCTCAGGCTCCCAAGCGTTGAACGTGAGACTGTCTCGGCCGATGCGGTCGCAGTAAAAGAACCGGCGCTGATCTTTGTTGCAGTCAGGCATACGCCGTCAACCGCAATGCTGTCCCCGAGAGCATCCCCTCTTAAATCAATCCCGGACTCTATATCTATATCAAAGCCTTTTTCAAAAGGCCTTATGCCCTTAACCCGTCCTACGGATTCGATCAATCCTGTGAACATGACTCCCCCGGGGATGCCTCTATGAGGACATCGCAACCAATTGTTTTGACCTGTGTTATCACAAGGGGGCAGGCATCCGCAATCCTTTCTGGCCCCTCCCAGCCCACCAGGGGTATACCCCCGCCGAGCAGCTTTGGGGCTACGAAGAAAAGGAGCTTGTTTGCATTGCCCGATTTGATGAGCCCTGAATGAACGCCTTTGCCGCCTTCAACAAGGACTGCATGAAGACCCTTACTGCCTAGATATTCAAGGATATCCCCCCAGGCGAATCTCCCTGAGCCGTCAAGCAAAAGCCTGACAACGTCTGTCCCGGTCACTGTAATCTCAGGCCTGGCTTCAGGATCTCTTGCAGTAAAGATCAGGCATCTCTCCCCAAGTACCCTTGCTGATGGCGGTATCTGAAAGTCCCTGTCCAGGACTATCCTCAAAGGATCCCTTCCGCCTTCGATCCTGCAGGTAAGTTCAGGGTCATCGCACAGTACCGTTCCGATACCCACAAGGATCCCATCAGTATGGTTTCTGAGCGCATGCACGAATATTCTCGACTCCTGAGAGCTTATCCATTTAGAATCACCCCCCGGAGCGGCTATCCTGCCGTCAAGGGTCATGGCGGCCTTTGCAATGACAAAGGGGCGTCTCGACTTCATCCAGAAGGCATACCATTTAATAAGTTCCTCTGCCGCTTCTTTTTCAATCCCGACAAGCACCTCGATACCGTGTGACCGCAGAAACTCGATACCTTTTCCCGCAACAACCGGATTTGGATCTACAGTCCCTACAACAACTTTATTTATCCCTGCTTCAATAAGGGCATGGGTACAGGGGGGTGTTTTTCCATAGTGGGAACAGGGCTCCAGCGTCACGTACATTGTCGCACCCCTGGACGTGTCCCCGGCATCTCTCAGCGCATATATCTCGGCATGAGGCATCCCTGCCCTGGGATGAAAACCCTTGCCCACGACACGGCCTTGCCTTACAACGACAGCCCCTACAGGAGGATTCGGTGCAGTCCTTCCAAGGCCCTTTTTCGCAAGCAAAAGCGCCTGTTTCATATAGGTCTTGTCGGTCTTCATGGCTTGTCTTTGCCCAGCCCCTTGATCTCCTCCATAAATTCACTTACATCCTTGAACTCACGGTAGACCGAGGCAAACCGGACATACGCTACCGGATCAAGGCGATGAAGTGCCTCCATAACCTTTTCTCCGATATAAGATGTGGGAACTTCCCTTTCCCATTTTGATTGAATATCCAGGATGATAGAGTCTTTGATGGCCTCGATCTCCGCCATGCCAATAGGACGTTTTTCACAGGCTGTAATGATACCGGAGATGACCTTTCCCGGGTCAAAGCCTTCCCTTCTCCCGTCTTTCTTGACAACAAGAGGAAAGAATTCCTCTATTTTCTCATAGGTCGTGAATCGATATCCGCACTGGATACATTCCCTTCTACGCCTGATGGAACTCCCATCCCTGCTTATCCTGGACTGGGTCACCTTATCTTCAAGTCCAGAACACCTGGGACATCGCATACATCACATCCCTTGGTAGATAGGGAACCTGGCAGTGAGTTCTTTCACTTCATTGCTGACGCTGACCAGAACTGCGGGATCCCCTTTGGAATCGATGACCTTAGAGATCAAAGAGGCCACCTGCTTCATCTGTTCTTCCATCATGCCCCGTGTGGTAAGAGCAGGTGAACCGAGCCTTATCCCTGAGGTGACGAACGGGCTTCTTGTCTCAAAGGGTATGGTATTCTTATTGGCTGTAATGGATGCCTGGTCGAGAAATGCCTCGGCATCCTTGCCTGTAATGTCCTTGTTCGTGAGGTCCACAAGCATCAGATGGTTATCCGTCCCTCCGGAAACAAGGCTGAAGCCCAGCGCCAGGAGAGCATCCGCCAATGCCTTGGCGTTCTTTATCACCTGCTGCTGGTAGAGCCTGAATTCCTCGCTCATGGCCTCTTTCAGAGCAACAGCCTTTGCCGCTATAACGTGCATGAGCGGTCCTCCCTGCATGCCGGGGAACACCCTTGAATTCAGAGTCTTTGCATGCTCTTCCTTGCAGAGCACCATGCCTCCTCGAGGACCTCTGAGTGTTTTGTGGGTGGTTGTGGTTACGAAATCGGCATAAGGGACAGGACTCGGGTGCAGCCCTGTGGCCACAAGTCCTGCTATATGGGCCATATCCACCATGAAATAGGCCCCTACCTCGTCTGCAATCTCCTTGAAGACTTTATAGTCGATAATCCTCGGGTATGCACTTGCCCCGGCAATGATCAGTTTCGGGTTGTGCTTCTTCGCGAGGTCCCTTACCTGGTCATAATCGATCCTGTGCGTATCTTCGCGGACCCCGTAAGGCACGACATTGTAGATCTTCCCGGAAAAGTTGACAGGAGAGCCCATGGACAGATGACCTCCGTGCGGAAGGCTCATCCCGAGATAGGTGTCACCCGGTTCCAGGATAGAGAAATACACCGCCATATTTGCCTGGGAACCTGAATGAGGCTGGACATTGGCATGATCCGCACCAAAGAGTTCTTTCGCCCTTTTAATGGCCAGATCTTCGGCCACATCGACATATTCACATCCTCCATAGTACCTCTTGGAAGGATATCCTTCGGCATATTTATTTGTCATGACAGAACCCTGAGCCTCAAGAACCGCTTCAGACACTATGTTTTCCGATGCTATAAGTTCAAGCTTGACCTGCTGCCTTGATAATTCTCCCATAATTGCCTGATACACTTCAGGGTCGGTGTGCTTGATCTTTTCCATGCTCATGTGAAATCTCCTATCTCGTAGATATATCTTATTTTTAATTATTTCTCATCAATTTATCTATCTTGTTCAAACGTTCCTGATGCCGGCCCCCTTCAAAAGGGGTCTTCAGCCATACCTCTACAATATCGTCTGCCACGGCAGGGCCTGTTACCCTTCCTCCCAGGACAAGACAGTTCGAGTCATTGTGCTGCCTTGACATGCGTGCGGTATACGCATCGTGACAGAGAGTACCCCTGATGCCCGACACCCTGTTAGCACATATGGACATCCCGATACCGGTGCCGCAGATGAGGACGATGCGGTCGCACAAACCCTGAGATAAAAATGCAAGCGCCTTTGCTGCATAGTCCGGATAATCCACCGATTCCGTACTGTCGGCACCAAAGTCCGTTATTTCATGGCCGCACCGTGTTACGGCCTCTTTCACGATATCTTTTATCGTATATCCTCCATGGTCGCATGCAATCCCGATTTTCATTCCACATCCTTTCCGATTACAAGGGACACATTCTGACCGCCGAAACCGAATGCATTGTTAAGACAGAAAGATACCGGAGCATCAATTGCACGGCCGGGCACATAATTCAGATCACATTCAGGATCCGGCTTGTCCAGATTTATCGTCGGAGGCACCATATTATTATTCAGAACAAGGATGCATATTGCGGTCTCAAGGCTTGCCGCTCCCCCGATGAGATGTCCGGTCATGGATTTTGTCGAACTTACAGGTACATGATACGCATAATCACCGAAGACTTTCTTGATGGCCAGGGTCTCTGTCTTGTCGTTCAAGGGTGTCGATGTACCATGGGCATTTATAT
>OMKS01003422.1_pt1 | contig 12614 bp, 8 predicted proteins | sample 1674721 | NCBI WGS metagenome assembly OMKS01 (sample SAMN06264996, study PRJEB25208) | sediment metagenome | isolation source: hot spring sediment | place: USA: California | collected 2014-09-02 | reverse complement strand
GTGTATAAGAGACAGGGTTCATAGTTGTAATGGTTTCAGCTGTGTCTTTTGCAGGTTTCATATCAGTCAAGCTTTACGGCGAGAAAAAAGGAATAAAGCTCACCAGCTTTTTTGGAGGGCTGGTAAACTCTGATGCAACAGTGGCATCAATCTCGCAAAAAATAAAATCTGCAGGCAGCAGGGCAAAAAAACTTGTCCCTTCTTATGTGTCTTCTGCAATACTCTCAAACACTTCAATGCTTATCAGAAACCTGATAATTGTATTTATTGCAGGGGGATATCTGCTTCTGCCTAAGCTGACTGTATATGTTTCAATAATGATTTTTGTCAGTCTGCTTACTATATTTGCTGAAACTTTCAGAAAAGATAAATCAAAAACACACAAAACAAAGCTCACCACTCCGTTTGCAATAAAGCCTGCAATTAAATTCGGTGTGCTATTTTTTGTCCTTTATGTGATAGTTAATCTTGCCAATAGCTATTTTGGAGACACAGGTTTGGTATTCGTCACTATTCTGGGTTCTTTAATAAACTCCAGCGCAATAGTGGCTTCTATTGCTTCATCCACTGCGTCTGAGTCTATAACACTAAGTACTGGAATAACTATGATCTTAGTAACCTGCACAATCTCAGTGGCAAAAAAGTTGTTCATAGCAAAGGTTATGGGAAACAAACTGTTTTACAAAAAGATGATACTTCCAACTGCAGTTACAACTGTGGTGGGTTTGATACTCATTGCAGTGAGCTTTCTATTTTTTTAGTATACTAGAATTGTGGACCGGCCGGGAATCGAACCCGGAGTCACAACCTTGCGAAGGTCGCATGTTACCGTTACACTACCGGCCCATCAGTGAGTTTCTTTGTAGTATCTGCAATACCCCTTTATAGGACAAATGGAACATTTTGGTTTTAAAGCTTTGCATATTTCTTTTCCATGAGTTACAAAAAGCCAGTTGATGTCGAGCCAGTATTTTTTAGGCACTATTTCCATCAGCTCTTTTTCAGTCTGCAGCGGAGATTTTGTGCTTACCCATTTAAGTCTGTTGGAAATGCGATGGACGTGGGTATCCACCGGAATCCCCTCAATTTTGTGCAGTCCATAAGTCAGAACAATACCTGCAGTCTTTCGGCCGACTCCTGGAAGCGCAGTCAGCTCAGCCATGCTTTTAGGAACCTTGCCGCCATGTTTTTCAATAATTATCCTGGAACTTTCTTTGATAAACTTGGCTTTGTTGTTATAGAACCCTGAAGGCTTCAGAATCTTTTTAAGGTCCTTGAGAGGGGCCTCGGAGATCTGCCTAGCATTCTTGTAATTTGAAAACAAAACCTCGCTGACTTTTGCAGTGTTAACGTCAGTGTTTCTCTGTGCGATTATAGTGCTTATCAGAAGTTTGTACATCCCTTTTATTTTATGAGCGCCAGCATTAGGGTGTCTGTAGTATTTTTTAAGTTTTGACAAAACAATTCCAAATCTCATGTCTCTATCGATTTGTTCAATGCGACTAAAAGTTCTTCTATATTTATCCCGTGAGCCAGCGCGCCGGTTTCAATTGTTTCAACAGTGGACATCCCGCATATTGCGCACATTAGTCCATATTCCAAAAAAATTAGTTTTGTCTGGGGGTAGCTGTTCATAACATCACCTATTATCATATCTTTGGTTATGGTAACTTCAACTTTCGATTTTAAATTCCTTTTAGCCTTTTTAGGCGCGCATGCAGACTTTGGCAGGAAAGCCCCAGTTTCAGGATCCCTGCATGTTGACCCTATGCTGGATTTAACTCCCGTTTTTGTTTTTTTCTCCACAGTTTTGCATTTTGATTTCGGCAGATATCTGCCTGTTTTGGGATTTCTGCAACCAGAGCCTGTCTTGGCCTTGGTTGTTTTTTTAACAGCAGTCTTTTTCTTTGTAGCCATAGTATTCACCTAATACTCAATACCCTTTTGAGCTTTAATACCTTTTTGATATGCGTGCTTTATCTCTTTCATTTCAGTGACGGTATCCGCTATTTCTATTAGTTCTTTCATCGCTTTTCGTCCTGTAACTATAACCGTCTTGTTTTCAGGCACAGACTTTAGAAAATCCATAACCTCTGTTATTTCAAGAAGTTTGAAATACAACGCCATATTCATCTCGTCAAGGATAAGAACATCGCAGTCAGTAATTTTTGTTTTTGCAAGCGCAAAACCTTTGTTTGCAAATTCTAAATCCTCAATAACTGGGTTTTCAACAACAAAATTTCCGCTTCCGAATTGATATGATTCATAAAACTCATTTTCAAATTTAGATTCCCCGCTTGCAAAATTTTTCATGAAATGTATGCATGTGACTTTGTTTTTATGGCCAAGGCTTCTCAAAGCCAGCCCCAGTGCTGCAGTAGTCTTTCCTTTTCCATTGCCTGTGTATACTATTATCATATGACTATGAGATTACGCACGCAGACCATCCACAATGCGGACACTTTTCACACCCAGCTTCAAAAACTATCTTCCCGCCGCATGACGGGCATTCCTCATGATTCTTTTGTATTTTATCAAGCAGCTCCTTTGGCAAGCTATCAAGAATGCTTTTTTCAAACTCTATAAAAGAGATATGGTCTTTTATCCATGTCCTCTGATCGGCCAGCTCTCTGACTCTGCTGACTGCATAATCGCTTGGTTTCTGCTTGACTGTCAGCTCCTTGCTGTCTGAGGTTATGTTCAAAACTTGGATGCCTTTTGATCCGTCCCTGTATACTGTGACTCCCTTGCAGCCAAACTCGTGTGCCAGCAGATATGACTGTCTCACATCTTCAACTGTAGCTTCATTAGGCATGTTTATTGTCTTTGAAATTGAGTCTGTAATCCACTTTTGGGCCTCTGCCTGAGCAAGAAGATGATCCAACCAGTGGATGTCCATTGAGGTTACAAAAACATCCTGCATATCCTGAGGTATCTCATCAAGGCCCTGAACACTTCCATAATTCTCAGATATCTTTTTTAGTATATGCTCGCTGTACAGCCCTCTTTTTTTAAGTTCTTTTTCAAAAATTTCGTCAACATAAAAGAAATTTCCAACAGCGACTCGCTTTTCAAACACTAATGCAAAAACAGGCTCTACCCCGTTTGATGTATTGGCAATCATTGAGATTGAACCTGTAGGTGCATTAGTCGTAACCATTGAGTTTCTTAGACCTAAAGATTTTAATTCTTCAGAAAGCCCGCTCCAATCCAGTGTCCAGCAGTCCTTTTCATAAAATCCGTCTACAGGCATCTCTCCATTTACGTATCCTGATTTTTCAAAACTCTCAAACAAACCCCTTTCCTGTCCAAGTTTGATAGATTCTTTTAGTGTGTAATATGTGAGGTGTTCAGCCAGTTTTCTCAGTAAGTCATACCCTTCCTTGCTGTTGTATTTGATGCCCATCTTAAAGAATAAATCGGCTATGCCCATCATTCCCAGACCTATCCTTCTGGTTAATTTTGTACGGTCATTTATTTCCCGCGTTGGATACTTGTTGATGTCGATGACATTGTCAAGTATTCTTGTTGTCATCATAACAATTTCATGAAACTTGTCCCAGTCAAATTTTTTGTCTTCTGTAACAAACTTTGCGACATCTATACTTCCCAAGTTGCAGGATTCATAAGGATAAAGGGGCTCTTCCCCGCAGTCGTAGCTGTAAATGCCGTTCGTAGTCCAGGTAAATGTGTCCGGAGCTGTTATGTCATACACATCTGCTTCCCCTACAGGCTCTATCCTTTTTATATTCACAAAAGTTTTATCTTCTGCATAAACCTTCTTGTTCTTAATCAACTCTTTTGCCTTTTCTTGTTTTTTGCCAAGGAAGCCAATTTTTTCAATAAAATCCTTCGAATCAGAACCGTTAATCAAAAGACGCCAGGTCCCGTTTGTGTCATAAACTTTTCCATTTATCTCTCCTCTCTCTGCGTCATGCTCGTTTGTAAATGCGGAGCTTATTCCGTGTGTGAGAAGCATTATCTGCACAGTTTTAAGAAGTTCTTTTGATGAGGATGACAGGCTAATGCCCACCATACCTTTTGCATCATAAACACACCCATCTGCACTGAACAACCCTCTCAAAAACGCATCTTGTACTTTAAGTCCAGAAGCTAAAATTGTTTCAGGGACTTTTTTGTCTATGCTCCTGCCTGAAACATCAATTTTAAACAACCCTTTCATTGTATTTGCAACAGGTATATGGTGAACGTCAAGCCTCATCATACCATTATCAGCTGTTTGTGTTATTTTGTTTTCAAGAAGACGCTCCATGATGCTTGAAAAATAATCTATAAGCTCAGAATCATCCTCCTTTATATGCAAGGTTGTGTGATTGGAGTTTGACAAACTTCCATTACCGCACCAAAATCCAAGAAACTCAGCTTCGTCTGTGTCAGTTCCAACAAACTTTCTTTCAAACTTTGCTTTTTTAAGTTCTGAGGGTGCTTCTGTAACAACTCTTAGAGGTGTGCCTTTTTCAAGATCTTTAAGTTCAACCCATCCTGTTTTTGTCAGAAATTTATGTTCTTCTGTTGCTTTGACCTCAAGCCCATTGTCTAACTCTACAACATAAATTTTCTTTTTGCCGTTGTTATAAACCTTTTCAATATTTTTCCAGCCGTCAATTGTCCATACATCCTGCCCTATCTTTAGATTTTCTGCACGGATTAACCCCTCATCTGTTGTGACTAAAGTATCCCCTGTTACGCAAGGATTAGTTGCAGAAACTTCCCCATAAATTGGTTTAAGCACATTTCTTTTGTTTATGTTGTCAAAGAATAAAACTCCAGGGTCTGCAGTCTCCCACGCAGAATAAGCCAGCATGTCAAACAGCGCCTTGCTGTCTATTGAACTGACAATTTCATTGTTTTTTGGGTTTTTCAGGGGATAATTCTCTTTTTTTTGGAAGTGCCTCCAGAAATCACCCCAAACTCCTATAGATATGTTAAAATTTTCAAAAACGCCCTCTTTCTTTTTGGATTTTATGAATTCTTTTATGTCTGGATGCCAGACATTCATAATCCCCATATTTGCCCCTCTTCTGACTCCTCCCTGCTTTACTACATCCGTAACTGTGTCAATTATTCTCATAAATGAAACCGGGCCGCTTGCTGTTCCCATTGTGGACGAAACTATGTCTCCATGTGGTCTCAGCTTGGAGAAATTCATACCTGTGTTGTGTATTGTTACTAAACCATTCATTCCAGCCAGATAGTTTTCAGAGTTTGAAACTGTGAAATCATAAAATTCTTTTATGCCCTCTCCTTTCATTCTCTTAATAGATTTTAATTTGACTACGCTGTGCAGAATATTCTTGTACATCTTAAGCTGTTTCTTGCTTTTCTCGCTTATTTTTTCATTCAAGAGGGTGTCAATTAAATTCATCACCTTCCCTGGATTCGTTTTGTTTTTATCCTTCCATCTCGCCAAAAAGAACTTCTTCTCACCAACAGTTATACTTTTTCTCCAGATTTCAGTTGAATTTGTTTTTACACCCGCCTCTTTAAGAATAGGTTCAATCAGATTAAATGAGATTGGGCTTGTTATACTTGAATGTTCAGTTTTTAAATGGTCGATTAATCTTTTCTTTTTTCTTTCAAGGGCAAGATGGTTAACTATCAAATCTGTTAATCTTTTAAAATCTGAATGTCCACTTACTGAGATTTCATACAATTCTTGCCAATTTTTATTTCGTTTGTCCTTTCTTTTCCTAACTCTGCTTTTTATACCCAACAAATAGAATAACGCAGATAAATCTTCAGAGAATTCCTTGCTGACTGTTGTAAAATCTACCTGTTTTTTATTTTTTACAATGTGGCCATCCCCATCAATCAATCCTGCGATATAAGAACCTATAACTTCAACAGGAGATTTGAATATCTCTTCAGGGATTCTCATGGAAATTTTTTTGCCGACATTATTTCTATTCACTTTTTTTACAAAGTTCGTAAATTTTCCGTCACATACAGTTATTCTTCTAACGACTTGTTTTGACCTTTTGTCTTCTGAAGGTTTATATTTTTTATTAATTTTTTCACTTAATATGTTCACTGCTTTATCTATAATTTCATTCTCAGTGTTGAACATGCGGACTCGTGTATAACCCCGATTAAAATCTATGTTGCCGTCAGTCATTATTAAACCTGCAATCCATGCCATTTTTGAATCTAGCACAAAATTCTCTATCTTTTTATTTTTACTAAACGGCCAGACATCCAGGATGCTTTTGTTGGATGTTATCAGCAAATCCTCTTTATTTATCTCATCTGCTCTTTTCTCAATAATTTTTCCATCCTTAAAAACAAAGAACGGGTGCCATTCACTCACAATTAATTCAACATTTCCTTCAGTTAAAACCCGAATAGTCTTTTTTGACGGCAGTTTATATTTCCACATTTTTTTAATTTTGTTAAAACTCATTCTCCCAGTATCACTGTCCAAGGAAGGTATTGTAATTTCAGTTTTGTTCAGAGTTATAAACTCCTTATCCTCCAAACTTACAGGACGTCTGCTTTCTGAAAGTTTTTGATACAAATCCTCAATTTTTTCTATCCCGCAGTGTGTTGTATAAACCCTTGAACCTTTGGCAATGCAGCCCCCTCCTGCTTTGTGGATAAAAGCTACGTCTTTTGCAAGTTTCATTATGGAGTCCAGATCATCATCAACATCAAGAACGAAGCACGCAGATAGCATTCCCAATTTTTTGCCCGCATTCATGAGTGTTGGGGAATTTGGCATAAAAAGTTGGTTTACCATTAAGTTAAAAACACAATCAATTCTTTTTTCGAGGTAGCTGTATCTATCCCCAATTATATCCTGAACAATATCCCCTATTTTACGTTTCAGTTTTCCCTGAAGAGCGAGATCCTCATAAAGATCGACAAATCTCTCAAAATGGTATTTGCTTAAAGGATATCTGCCTATCCTAAGGACATTATCCCAATTTTTAAATGTGGCTCTGTATTCTTTTATTCCTTCAAATATTGCATCTTTGCCGTTTTCTTTCGTGAAATTTTCTTCAGAATAAAGTATATCGGGGATTATCATAGTGACTGCTACGCGTTCAAAAAGCTTTTTTGGTCTTTCAACAACTTCATTGTGCTTGTTTTTGTCCAGGTATCTGGAGGCTAAAACCTTAAGAGAATTGACTGCAAAATTTTTTTCAATGTTGTCTAAAGATTTAACATTTAAGATGGCCATCTTTTCATCTCGCACCTTAGTTCTTTCTTTCCTGTAAAGGATGAAAGCCTTGCCTGTTCTGGCATGCCCCCTTTCAATCAGTGTTTTTTCAACCACATCCTGTATTTCTTCAACACCTGGGATGTAGCCTTCAGCGAACTTTTCATTTAGCCGTCTTACAACATCATCTGCTACTTCCTTAGCAAGTTCATAATTGCTGCCTCCAACTGCTTTGGCTGCCTTGAATATGACATTAATTATTTTTTCAGTATCGAAATCTACAATTATTCCGGAACGCTTCCTGACTTTGTTTATTTTGTTTTCAAACATTTACCCACCCTTTTACCTATGTTCTTAATTTCTTTCTCAAAGGAGTCTATATCTTCAAACTCCTTGTAGACTGAGGCAAAACGTATGTATGCCACTTTGTCCAGTTTTTTTAGCTTCCTGATAATTATTTCACCAATCTTTGAGCTTTTGATTTTCTTCCTGCTTCTTGTTTTTATCTCTTCTTCTATTTCATTTACCATCCTGTCTATCTGTTCTCTGACAATAGGTCTCTTTTCGCAGGATCTTAAAATACCGTTTAGAATTTTGTTCCTGTCAAAGGATTCAAGCCTGCCATCCTTTTTAATCACTGAAAGGTTTGGAATCTCAATTCGCTCATAAGTGGTGAATCTTTTGGCACATTTAATGCATTCCCTGCGCCTCCGGTTGAAATTAAAATCAGAAACATGACGTTTATCTACTACTTTAGTTTCAGCATTTGCACAAAAAGGACATTTCATATGTTATCACCAAACCACTATATATTGTGTGTCATAATCAAATTAGCCACAATATCTTAGAGTAACTAATAATAGACAAAACTAGTATTTAAAGAATTATATCCCAGAAAATACAAAATCTTAAAAAGCCCGCAAGAAAACCTTAATAAACTAATACGAATTATTTAGTCTGTTGGTGATTACTGATGAAAAAAACAAATTTGATTTTAATTATGGCTTTTCTGTGCATGGGTGCTGCCTTTGCGTTTCAGGCAATGGTGCATGAGCATAAAACAGATGTCTCTCCCGTATGGGTGGGCTCAAATACAAATGTTTCGCTGAATTTTACAATTCACAACAACAATTCTTCAAACTACTCTATAGCTGTGATAATGCTAAAAGACCTAACAGAGCAATACCAAATTCTGAATGCGACCTGCCCTATTAACTGGAGTTTAGAAATAAACCCTAACTCAAGCTATGTTATTTGCTCCACTGGCATTTATACAATAAAACCAGGAACTACAAGTTATGTAATTGTAGACGTAACAACCACTAACATCACAGAGGGTGAAATAGTCAGTCATAATTGGACAGTTTCAACTACTGACGGTTGGGGGGACCCATTTAATTCAAAAGTGACCATAAACATAGACAACCAGAAGCCCAATTCTACAATAACAACTCCGTCTTCCAGATTAAACATATCATGCGATTCGTGGATGTGGATAAACGGAACCGCAGACGATTTTCTTGGTTCAGGTGTTCAGAAAGTCTGTCTGAGCTTAGACAATGGAACTACATGGGTTTTGACTCAGGGTGCAGAAAATTGGAGTTTCAACATGACTTGTAACGACGGACAGTACAACATAATGTCAAAAGCAGAAGACAACGTAGGGCTAAATGAGACTTCTTCACTACACCTTAACTTTACAATAGACTCCACAGCACCGACAATAAATATCAATCTGCCTAATGAAACTTGGCATGCCGGCAACATAACTTTGAATGTTACCCCAAGCGACCTTAATGGAATCACTAATGTCTACTATAGATGGTCAAATTCAACAAATAAAGGCAACTGGACAAGAATGAGTACAAACAACACTGAATGGGTATCAATTATGGAATCTGAACTGTTGGCTGACGGGGATTACACAATTACATTTAATGCCAGCGACTATGCAGGCAACATCGGAACAGAAGGAGTAAACATCTCCCTGGACAACTCAGGGCCTTTCACAGACAGCATATGGCTTTCTAAGACTTTATTGCATTTGAACGAAAATATAACTGAAGTCTTTGTCAATGCCAGCGGAAAAACAAATGTTTCCGAAGCAATAGTAACTATAAGTCTCCCAAATTCAACTTCAATCAATCTTACTTTGAATTTCGTCAGCAGTGATTCAAACAGCAGCACATGGGCCTCTAATTATACTGCAGATTTGTATGGGACTTATAGGATCAGAAAAATTTATCTGACAAGTATTTTAAATGTTCAGACTGTTGAAGACAAAAACAATCCTTTTGCTTTAAAAGGTGTCTGCGGAAACGGGGTGTGCGAACCTGACGAATCCAGTTCTACATGCAGAGAGGACTGCCCAAGATCTGGAGGGGGTGGGGGCAGCCGCAGGATTGTAGTTCCTATGGAAGAATTGATTATAGTGAACCCTGAAGAACCTGTAATTGATGAAATTATCCAGCGGAATGAAACTGCAGAACCTGTAACAGCAAGCAGTATAGAAACACAGCCTGAAGCTACCGAGTCTCTAGAAGAAGCCCAGACACGGGGTATCACTGGCGCGTTTATTGGAGGGCGAGACCTTGAACACATAGGCGTTGTAGTGGCACTAGTGGGAGTTGGTGCGATATTTGCAGTATCAGTATATAACCATCTGATAAGGCGCGGCGTTAAAAATTACGTAATTAAAAAATAAAGCTGGAATTATGTGCGGGATAATAGGGTATATAGGAAAGAAAAATGCGGTTCCTCTTGTCATTGAAGGCATAAAAAAGCTGGAGTACAGAGGTTATGATTCTGTAGGCTTTGCTGTTAAGACTGAACAGGGCATAATTATAAAAAAAGGAGTCGGCAAGGTGGATGAAGTTCTCAGCAAACTTGACTTCTCTGAGATCTCTGGGAATACTGCAGTTGCACACTCGCGCTGGGCTACGCATGGAAGTGTAACTCAAGAAAATGCACATCCCCAAATGTCTTCCAAAGGGGATATTGTTGTCGTGCACAATGGCATAATTGAAAATTATCAGGCGCTGAAACAAGATTTGACAAATAAAGGATGCACCTTTACAAGCGAAACGGATACAGAAGTTATTCCCAATCTAATCCAAAATGAAATGGATTCTGGGAAAGAATACATTGAATCTGTAAAATCTGCTTTAAAAAAACTAGAAGGAAGCTATGCCCTGCTGATACTAAACAAAAACAACAACATCTTGATTGGCGCAAGAAAAGAGTCACCATTAGTTGTGGGTTTTACTGAAGATGGGTGGTTCTTTGCATCAGACATACCTTCTTTCCTGGAGCACACAAAAAAAGTCATCTACCTCCACGATGGGGATTTAGTGATTGCAAATGATGTTTTTAAAATTTATAACCTCGACACAGGACTTGAAGTAAAAAGAAAGATTGCAACTGTTGAATGGGATGCAGAGCAGGCGAAGAAGGGAGTTTTCGAGCATTTTATGATGAAGGAGATTTCCGAGCAGGCTGCAATCATCAGCAATGCAGTTACACAGGACATGTCTAAAATAAAAAATGTTGCAGAAACCATAAAAAAAGCGAGAGGTGTATATTTTATTGCATGCGGTTCTTCATACAACGCCTGTTTGTCTGCAAGCTACAAATTCGCAAAACTGGCGAAAGTTCATGTAAATGTTGCCCTGGCTTCAGAATTTGAAAACTACAAAGATTTTCTTACGCCTGAAAGCCTGATTATTGCAGTTTCACAGTCCGGGGAAACTGCGGATGTTCTCTCTGCAGTTAAGGCTGCAAAAGAGAAAAAAAGCAGGATTATTTCAATCATTAATGTAATGGGCTCATCTTTGGTGAGGGAATCTGACGAATTTATTATGCAGAATGCAGGTCCGGAAATCTGCGTTCTTGCGACCAAAAGCTATACTTCGCAGCTGGTTATCCTGACTTTGCTGGCTTATGCACTTGCAGACAAACTTGACTATGGGGTTTCAAAAATAAAAGAGACTGTAAACCATATTTACTATCTGACGTCTGAGAACACGCGCAATTACATAAAAGATCTTGCAGAAAGGCTAAGATACGCGAATCACATTTACTCGATTGGAAGAGGTTTACAATACCCAACTGCTTTGGAAGCTGCATTGAAAATAAAAGAAGTCTCATATATTCATGCTGAAGGGTTTGCCGGTGGAGAACTGAAACACGGAACTATTGCGATGATTGAACACGGGACTCCTTGTATTGTGTTTACTTCACGAGAAACTGAAAAGCAGATAATATCAAATGCCTTAGAGCTCAAGGCAAGAGGTGCATACATAATAGGGATAGGCCCGAACAACAATGAAGTTTTTGATTTTTTCATAAAAGTAAGAGAAGCTGAAGAAGCAAACTCGATATGTCAGATAATTCCGATCCAGATATTGGCTTATCAGCTTGCGATTTTGCGTGGGTGCGATCCAGATTACCCGAAAAATTTAGCTAAAGTCGTAACAGTGTTATAGATAATCCACGAAACATTTATACTTGTGTATATGTTAAAAAATAAGTGTGGTAACTTTTGAGTCTTATATAAAGGAAATGGCAGAGGAGTAGGATTTATTAGATTGCCTCTAGAGTTAAGAGATTAGTTTGGTGTAGACGAAAACATAAAAGTTATTATTCTTAGTGATAGTGGCGGTATATCTTTTTATACAAGAATCAAAAAACTAAGCTAGTGCACAAACAGATTAAAGTATCATTTGAAAAGATTGAGGGCTTTCATACAAGATTTGGGTCTGATGGGCGGAAAACACCAGGTTGGATAAAATCTTGGTTAAACAAAGAAGGCTTTGTAGATACTAATTACCAACTAACCAAAAAAGGTAAAAAGGTTAAGCGAATTTTAACTAAAATGAAAAAAGAGGTAGAATAATGGAAACAGATCCAAAATATTACTTCAAAATAACTGAAAATATGGCTTTCAAAACAATATTTGACGTAGACAGTGTTTTTGATATTCTAAAAAAGAAAGATGAATTCTTGTCTGAATTCTGCAAAGAAAATTCAGTTATAGACCCAACTTCTGAAATCAAAGAACACTGTGTCATCGAAGCTCCCTGTTGGATAGGCGAGAATTGTGTAATCGGTCCGCATGCTTATATTCGAAAAGGAACAGTGATTGGAAAAGATTGCAGGATACGCGGCGAAGTTAAGAATTCAATTATCCTTGACGGAACCAAAATGCCCCATTATTCATACATAGGCGACTCAATCATTGGTTCAGGCGTCAACTTTGCAGTCGGTTCGACTGCAACTAATTTTAAGTTTGACGGCTCAGACATAAAAATTTCTGACGTGAACCTTGGAAGGAAATTCGGGGCAGTAATAGGGGACAACACAAAGATAGGAGCGAACGTTACAATATCACCTGGGACTTTCATTGGGCGGGATTGCTGGGTATACCCTCTGACAT
>OMKS01003420.1_pt1 | contig 12620 bp, 12 predicted proteins | sample 1674721 | NCBI WGS metagenome assembly OMKS01 (sample SAMN06264996, study PRJEB25208) | sediment metagenome | isolation source: hot spring sediment | place: USA: California | collected 2014-09-02 | reverse complement strand
TCGGTAACATCTTTTATGAGGCAACGTTTCCTTAAAATGCTATTCCTTCGGTAACATTTATTTATGAGGCAACAGGGGTGAATCAATTCCCATCAAATTATTGTGTCCTTAAGCAGAGATTCGATTTCACGGCGAATTTTCTGCAGGCTTTCTCCGGAAGACGCTTCAAAGCGCACAACAATGACCGGTTGGGTGTTGGAAGCTCGCACCAGCGCCCATCCGTCGGGGAAGGGTATTCGTACGCCGTCAATGTCGATAAGCCCGGCGTTATTTTTGTAATGTTTTTTGATTTTTTCGACAACTTTCGCTTTTTTATCGTCAGGGCAGTCAACCCTTATTTCCGGTGTTGAATAAACTTTAGGGATATCAGCTAGTAAGGTACTGATTTTACCGCCTGATTGAGAAAGGATTTCCAAAAGGCGCAAAGCGGCGTATATCGCGTCATCATAACCGAAATAACGGTCGGCAAAAAAGAAATGGCCGCTCATTTCGCCGCCTAAAAGCGCTTTTTCTTCTTTCATTTTTGCCTTAATTAAAGAATGCCCGGCTTTCCACATAATGGCGCGCCCGGAATTCTTTGCAATGTCATCGTATAGAGTCTGAGAGCATTTTACCTCGCCGATAATCGTGGCATGAGGATTTATTTTAAGAATGTAACGGGAAAAGAGAATAAGAAGCTTATCTCCCCAAATGATTTCACCCGTATCGGAAATCACGCCCAGGCGGTCGGCGTCGCCATCAAAAGCAATGCCCACGTCGGCCTTTTCTTTATCGACTAAATCGATCAGTTGGGTCAAGTTTTCCTCCACCGTCGGGTCGGGAAAATGATTGGGGAAACTGCCGTCGGGCTCACAATTAATGGTGGTTGCATTACAATCGAAATGCTTTATAAGGGGAAGAAAGAAGTGTCCGCCAACACCATTGCCGCCATCAACAACAATTTTAATATTTGGTTTTATTTCCACGTTTTTAAAAAGATAGTCATGGTAAGCGGATGAAATATCCTGACTTTGCGAAGAGGCGGCGCCAGCAGAATAACTTCCACTTTCCAAGATTTTTCTCAATTCCTGAATTTGCCCGCCATAAATTGAATCATAACCGATGCAGATTTTGAAACCATTGAAATTGGGCGGGTTGTGGCTTCCCGTGACCATGACTCCTCCGCCCGCCTGCAGGTGGCGGATAGAAAAATAAAGCATAGGAGTGGCGCAAAGGCCGATATCTATAATGTTGATACCGGATTCGTTGAGGCCTTTTATTAGATAATCAGCATAAGCTTCCGAGCTCAGGCGGCAGTCGCGGCCGACTGTCATAAGATTAATTTTGTGAAGAGCGGCGTAAGTGCCGATAGCTTTGCCAAGGTTGAAGACAAAGTCTTCATTGAGGTCATCGTTAACAATTCCTCTGACATCATATTCGCGAAATACGTGTGGATTCATGATTGGTAAATTCTTTCTGTTTATTGGTTAAACTTTAATTATTTGACAAACACCTTGTCAATTGGGTCTATAATATTCCACATATATTCTTTTTGTCAAATAAAGATACAAAAGAACTCATCCTTCTGGAAAAAAGTTACCAGCGTATTATGCCCAGCAGGTCGGTGGCCTGGTCCAGAATCAGGTCCGCTCCGGCATTTGAAAAATCATGTTTCTCAAAATGTCCGCTAAGTACACCAGCGGTAAAAGTTCCTGCAAGGCGGCCCGCTTGTATGTCCAACGGATGGTCTCCAATCATTAAGGCGCTGCCAGGTTCGCCTTTCATAAGGCGAAGGGCTGTGTGGATGTGCTCAGGATGAGGCTTTACTTTCTTGACAAAATCCCGGCAGACGACAGCGTCACAATAAGATAATATGTCAGGAAATATCGTATATATTGCTTTTTCGCAGTTTCTTGAAACAACCCCGCGTGAAATTCCATGTGATTTAAGAACGTTTAATAATTCTTTGATCCGGGGAAACAGCTCGCCGTTTTTTGCCGCAGCAATTTCCAGTGATTCGATACAGCTTAGAGCTTCGTGTTTTAAATTTTCCGCTTTCACGGGTGAAATATTAACCAAAATACTTTCCGCTGCGTGAAGCATTTCCAAAATGTGGCTTTTGTGCAGGTTGTCATTATTTACTCCGTAAGACAATATTATTTTAAAAACTTTTTTGCGCATTAAATCGAAGTCAATGTTGAGCCTTGCCAAGGTGCCGTCGAAATCAAAAATAACCGTTTTGATTATGGTATTATTTATTTTCAATTCTGCCATTTGCTTTTTTGTTTCCCGATAGATAACTCTCTCCGATAATTTTTTTAATTGTCTTTCGGTCGTCCGCAGCCGGTAAAGTGTTGCCGAATAACAAGCGTAAAAAGTCGGTGATGATCTGAAATGTTGCGCCCCAGAGGATATCGACGTTTCCCGAATCGTCGGGAATTGTCAGGCACGGGAATTTAGTATCCGGGTCATAGGCGTCGATGCCTGTCGGCGTTTGAACTTGCAAAAGAGCATAATTCTCACTTTGGAAAAAAGAACTGACCGGAACTTCAAGAATTTTTTCCACTTCCGCGCTGAGCCTGTAGGTAAAAGGTTTGCCGGTGAGGCATACAAGCGGGAAGATAGTGCGCGTAAAGGAACTCAGCGAATAAGAAGGCAACGCTCCTAAGAATTTTGCATTAATAGGGTTTAGCCCGATTTCTTCCCATGCTTCGCGCAGGGCGTTAGCCAGAAACAGGTTTACCAGAAAAGATGTTTTTTTATCTGATGTGGCCCGGTCTGATTTCTGCGTGCGAAAAGCAGACACTAAACCTGTTTTTAATAAATAAGCGAGCAAGTGATCCACGCCCGGCGAAAAGATTCCGCCAGGGCAGCTAATATCTCCGCCCTGCGCCACTTTTTCGGAGCGTTTGATTAGTTGAAAAACGTATTCGGATTTATCACGGCTGGCTTTATAATTAATAAGAAGAACAACGCCCGCTTCGAGATGACGAGCGCCTTTTCTGTTTGCTTTAGTTAATGACAAATGTTTTTGCGCGTAATCAATTTCCGCAAACGCTAACTTAGAAACAATCAGGGACACAAATGCATCTTTTTTGTATAAGATTGACGGTACCATAACGATCACATGGCAATCATATCCGAAATTACTTTATTATACCAGCAGCGCATGGGGAACATATCAATGAAGCCGCAATGGCCGCCAAAGTTTAAACGAAATATATGTAAATATTCATTACTTTCTAATTTATCAAAATCTTCCCGGGGAATGACCGGGTCGTCTTCAGAAATGAACACGGATACAGGAATCTTTATGGTCTGAAAAAAATCACTATTTAACGTGTAAAGACTGAAATAATCACGGTACGAGGGGAATTCGGGGAAGTATGGCATGATTGCTTCCGTCAGCTCCATACAGGTTCCCGCTTTAAGCATTTTGCTAAAGTCGTATTTGTGAGGGAAAAGTTTCTGCTTTTTCATTAGGGAACGTTTCCATTTTTTTAAAAAATATTTCCGGTAAAACGAATAGCCGTTATCAATGGCCAGAGTTGTTTTGTAAGGGTCAAGAGGCGGACTTACGGCAAAGACGCTGTTAAGATTATTCATGGCCAGAGAGGAATATCTCGCGGCGATGCGCAGGGCGAAATTGCCGCCCATGGAAAAACCGATTAAGTGACAGGGCCGGCCTTGCGCAAATGAGGTAAGGTAATTTACCGCCTCAAAAGTTTCTTCAATAAGAGCGCCGTGAAATAATCCTTCGTTGAGGTGATGGGAATCTCCATGGTCCCGTAAATTGAGCCTGATTACCGAAAAGCCAAGATTGTGGAAAAAGCTATTTGCATCAATCATATAGGCGGAAGAAGATGAACCTTCCCATCCGTGCAGGAGAATAATCAGTCCTTTGGAATTTTCCCGGCGTGAATAAAAAGAAAGCAGTCTTGTGCCTGATGGCGTATCAACAATCAATTCTTCAGCTTTTTTCACAATAGGTTTCTTGGTTAATACGCGCAGTTGTGAGCTGGCAAGAATTGACTGTAAATGCGGGTTTCTCAACAGAGCCGGAGGTTGAAAATCTGGATTATCTTGTTGGAAATAATTATCCGCCATTTTTATATTTTTTACGAAAAAAGGGCTTGAGCACATTGTCAAACCCTTGTTTTTGGTGGCGGTGCAGGGAATTGAACCCCGGACACTACGGATATGAGCCGTATGCTCTAACCAGCTGAGCTACACCGCCTGAGATATTTGATTGCCGTTACTCTTCTTTGAAAAAGGGGCCAACTACTTTCGGGCATCGCTATATCTAAGAGCGTAATATTTGTCAATAGCTCTTATTCGGCGGTATCCAGCTCATAGACTACTATTACGCTTTTGTTCGTGAGCGATATGCCTGTGGATAAAACTAGCGACAATACAATTTGCGGTTTGCCGTCATTGTCGACGTCCTTAAAGGCGTAATCGGCGACATAGCCGTTTATTTTTTTTGTCCGCCAGTTTTCAATAAGCCCCAAGCCATCCCATTCCAGATTATAAATTTCGCTGGCGGTGTAAACATTCAGATGCTTGAACAGGCGCTTGGTTGAAGATATGTTCTTTACAATGATAATTTCCCGCTTGCCGTCATTGTTGGTGTCAAAAGTAAGAATTCTCAAATTTGCGTAAGAGCTGTTTTCGTTTTCAGCAGGTCTTTTTCTGTCGATGTTTCCAATAAGGGTATTGCTCCCGCCAAAGTGGCTGTCGCTTCTCCAAATGAGATCATCGTTGCGAGAAAAACCCAAAGTAAATATGCCGCTTAAATGTCGGTTGGTTTTTTCAAAAATACACAGGTAATCCATTTCGTCAAGAGCGATGACTTTTTCACCGCCACCGATGCCTATATCCGCAATGGTCAGACCGTAGATTGATAACCCAATGGGTATTTTCATCTTTTCATCGGCTACGTATTCTCCATTTTTCCAGACCATATCGTAAATCTGCGTGTCAAACGGCTTATCAAAGCCAAATTTCTGTCCAAGCAACAGGGAGATGCCGGAAGCGGTATCGATTACGCGTAAAAACCAGCGTATGTTGGAGGCAATGGTTACGTAACTGCCGTCTTTGTATTCAAGGGCAAAAGAGTTGGGGTTGTTGTTATTAATTGAAGTGACAATAATTTCCGCGACGCCGCTTCTGTTGATATCCGCTATATCAACCGAGATATATTGATTGTGTTTTTTGCCCGCGATTTTTTCCAACAGGATTAATTCCCTGCCTTTTTTTTGGTAGATGTAGATATTATTATTGTCGATGGTTACTATTTCGTTGAGGCCGTCATTATTTACGTCTCCAACAGCCATGCCCTTTAGCTCCGTGGGAAGGTGCTGGCTCATCCAAAAATCACGGCGATGAATGGGTTCGGGAGACTCGATGAATTCCGTCCTGATTGCGGAGGTCATGGTGCCTCTCTTGGTTTCTCTCATACCGGCGATTATCTGTGATTCGCGTGTGGTGCCGGGAGGAAGAGGGCGTGATACGGTTTTTTCTTCGCCGGCGCGGGCAGAAGCAGAGACTAGAGGAGCCGCTTCAGCAGCTGTGGTACCCAAGATGTGACTTTTGATTTTTTGGGAAAATTCGTTCACTTTGGGAAGAACATCATCAATATTCTGTGATTGAGCGAAAACCGAGACATCTGATTTGTTTGCGTTTATATCAACCAATTTCCCGTCAAGGCTGATACTGTTGCCTATCTTGGTAATGCTTCCCCAGACGACATAATCAGACTTTAATTTCCGGCCGATATTGTGAACATCAGCAAGGGTCAATTCCGCGGCTTTAGTTTTTTTCATTTCTGCGGCCACGAGATTTCTTGCTGTGACATCGATTTTCCCGGGTACGGCAATGCGCGAGGAGAGCATATTTCCGATTCCCTGCTTTAGATAATCAATATTTTCAGCACTGTGCGTGGTAAAGGGTAAAACGGTTACCACATATTTATCTTTTGCCCAAAGTGAACCCGTGAACATAATTACGAGGGTAAGACAAAAGATTATTTTTAAATATATTTTCATGTTATTCTCCCTTAATCAGGAATTAATGTTTGCATTCATGCATTTAATTTGTGCAATTTCTATCATTTTAATTATCATAACACAAGAACGATTTGGCCGGATTGTCCTTAAATCATGTTTTCAGCGGAATAACGTAGAACAGTACGGCAAAGAAGTGGCAAATGCTTCCGGCAAGAACAAAAGCATGCCAGATGGCGTGATTGAAAGGAAGCTTTTTCCATGCGTAAAAAACAGTGCCGACGGTGTAAATAATGCCTCCGGCGACAAGCCAGAAAATAGCCCCGGAGGAAAGAGACTGGAATATGGGTTTGGCGGCAAATATGACCAGCCAACCCATAAGAATATACGCCAACGTAGAAAGAATTTTGAAGCGGTGAATAAAGAAAGATTTAAACAGTATTCCCATGACGGTCATTGTCCAGACTACGCCAAATAGAGTCCATCCCAGGGCGCCGCGCACCACCACCAGCATGAACGGCGTGTAGGTGCCGGCGATGAGGATATATATGCAGGAATGATCGATTATTTTGAAAACAAATTTAACGCGGGGCTTGCGGAAACTGTGGTAGAGAGTTGAAGCCGTATAGAGCAAAACCAGAGCAAAACCGAAAATAGCGCAGCTGACGATATGACGCGCGTCGCCGTACAAACTGGCAAAGACTATTAACAAAACCAGTCCGGCCACGCTAATGAAGGCTCCTGCCCCATGGGTCACACTGTTGAGAATTTCTTCCCGTGAAACGGGATATTTTTTTTCGGCTTGTACCGTGTTTTTTTCCATGCTACTAAATCCGCGTGCATCAGATACGTTGTTCTTGAATATTTGTCAATACATTTCGGGCTTCTTAAAAGATAGTGATATTAGTATTTAGTCTTGACGGGGCGCTGAAAATCGTAATAATATCGAACAGTGGAAGATTGCATTGAGCGCGAGAAGAAAAGAAGGCTGATTTCTCTATACAATAACCGGAAAACATTAAGGGGGCTTAAGTGATACCGCGATATTCCCGGGAAAAAATGGAAAAAATATGGAGTCCTCAAAACCGCTATCAGAAATGGCTGGACGTGGAGATGGCGGCCTGCGAGGCCATGGTTAAACTTGGCAAGATGCCGCAAAAGGCTCTGGATAATATCAGAAAAAAAATTGCCATCGATATTGCGCGTATTGACGAAATAGAAAAAATAACGAGACACGATGTTGTCGCTTTTTTGACATCTTTGACGGAAAAGGTGGGAGAAGACGGGCGTTTTATCCACATGGGGCTCACGTCATCAGATGTTCTGGACACCTCGCTGGCGTTGCTCCTCAAAGAATCAGCGGAAATTTTACTGGATGACATCGATGCGCTTCTGGATGTTCTAAAGAAAAAAGCATTTGAACATAAGAAAACTTTAATGATCGGCCGCTCGCACGGCATTCACGCTGAGCCGATTACATTCGGTCTGAAGATGGCTCTATGGTATCAGGAAATGGAAAGAAACCGCGCGCGCCTGGTGCGGGCGAAAGAAACAGTAAGCCATGGCAAAATATCAGGAGCGGTGGGAACTTTCTCTTTTGTCGAGCCGTTTGTGGAAGAATATGTCTGTGAAAAACTGGGGCTTAAACCCGCGCCCGTTTCTTCGCAAATAGTCCAGCGAGATCGTCACGCCGAATTTTTTACCACACTGGCGATTATCGCTTCTTCACTGGATAAATTCGCGCAGGAAATCCGTCTTTTACAGAGAACGGAAGTGCGCGAGGCGGAGGAATATTTTTCGCCGGGCCAAAAAGGCTCGTCGGCCATGCCACACAAGCGCAATCCCGTCTTATCCGAAAACATATCCGGTCTGGCGAGGCTTGTCCGTTCCTATGCGCTGGCGGCGCTGGAAGATGTCGCCCTGTGGCACGAGCGTGATATCAGCCACTCTTCAGTGGAACGGGTCATCGCTCCGGACGCGACTATTGTTCTTGATTTCATGCTGGGCAGGTTTACCGGCCTCATGGATAAGCTTGTCGTTTATCCGGAGAGGATGATGGCGAATCTCAATATGACACACGGAGTAATTTTTTCACAGATGGTTTTGCTGGCGCTTATTGAAAAAGGAGCCACCAGAGAAGATGCCTACGCTATCGTTCAGAAAAACGCGATGAAGTCGTGGCAGGAAGGTTTGGAATTCAGGGAGCTTTTAACAAAAGACGCAGTCGTGAGAAAATATTTGGCGCAAAAAGATCTGGATAACGTATTTGATATTAATAATTTCCTGAAAAACCTCGATTTTATTTTCGGTCGGGTTTTTGGTTAATAAAACTAGCTCTTACACTTTTTCGATAATCGTGTCTTTTTCGAATTCTTTAAGAGTTTCCGGGTAATCAATATTGTGGTGCAGGCCGCGGCTTTCCTTGCGCAGGAGGCAGGACTGTACAATTAGTTTGGCCACAGTAGTGATGTTGCGCAGCTCGATTAAATCTTTTGTCACTTTATAATTCCAGTAATACTCGTTGATTTCTTTCTGGATTAGATCGATACGCCGCTGGGCGCGCTCCAGGCGCTTGTTGGAACGCACGATGCCCACGTAGTTCCACATGCAGCGGCGGATTTCGTCCCAATTGTTGGTAACGACAATGCTGTCGTCACTTTCCACCGCGCCGCCCGGATCCCAGGGTGGTATGGCAATGGTGCTGAGTTCGGTTTGCCGGAAAGACTTGTTGATTTTGATAAAAATACGATGAGAATAAACCAGCGCTTCGAGAAGCGAGTTGCTGGCCAGGCGATTCGCTCCGTGCAGGCCGGTGCAGGAAACTTCCCCGCAAGCGAATAGATTATCAATGGAGGTTTTTCCAAAATGGTCAACGGCCACACCGCCGCAGATGTAATGAGCGGCCGGGGCAACAGGAATAGGGTCAACGGTAATATCGATGCCGAGTTCCAGACATTTCTTATAAATATTAGGAAAGCGGTTCTGTAAGAAATCCCGATCGCGGTGCGTAATGTCCAGAAGCACATATTCATCGCCGGACTTTTTTATTTCCGTGTCAATTGCTTTGGCGACAACGTCGCGCGGGGCGAGGCTTTGCATCTGATGATATTTTTCCATAAATGTCGCGCCGTTTTTCAATTTAAGAATTCCGCCTTCACCGCGCACCGCCTCGCTGATGAGAAAAGATTTTGCCGCGGGGTGAAAAAGACATGTCGGATGAAACTGGATAAATTCCATATTGGCGATTTGCGCGCCGGCGCGGTAAGCCATGGCGACACCGTCTCCCGTGGCAATATCAGGATTGGTCGTGATCAGATAAACCTTACCCGCACCGCCGGTGGAGAGAATAGTGTACTTGGCGCGAAAGGTGTGAATGATATCCGCATCGATATCCAAAACATAAGCGCCCAGACAATTAATCGTGCGACCTTGTGCATCATTGGCCAAAACCAGGTCGATGCTGATGTGATTTTCGTAAATTGTCACATTTTTCAAGGAAGCGACTTTTTCATGCAGGGCGCGCTCAATTTCGCGGCCAGTCAGGTCCTTGGCGTGAAGAACACGGCGGCGGCTATGGCCGCCTTCGCGCCCTAAATCATAAGATTGAGGCGAATCTTCCGACGTGGTGAATTCCACGCCCCATTCAACAAGTTCCTTAACACGCGGCGGAGCCTCTTTAACTACAAAATCAACTACGTCTTTGTGGCAAAGGCCTCCGCCGCAGATGAGCGTGTCGTTGATATGTTCTTCAAAACTGTCTGTTTTGTCAGTAACCGCGGCGATGCCGCCCTGCGCGTAGTTGGTGTTGGATTCCGATTTTTCCTTTTTGGTAACTATGGCGACACTGCCCAGACCCGCAGCTTTGATGGCCAGACTAAGTCCGGCGATACCGCTACCAATGATTAAAAAATCGGTTCGAAATTCCATGAAAGCGTTTCCGTTAAATAAACACTAGTAAAAGGTTGTTTACAAATCCTCATTGCTTTTATATAAAGATTTTAAATTTTTAGCAAAGAAAATTATTGTCAGGTAAAAGAAATTGATTGTTTTAGGCATAGAATCATCCTGTGACGAGACAGCCGCGGCCGTAGTCAAAGAAGGCAAAATGCACTCCAACGTGATTGCCTCGCAGATCAAGGATCACAGCCCCTACGGCGGCGTGGTGCCGGAAATTGCCTCGCGCAAGCACATCGAAGCAATAATCCCCGTAATCAAACGAGCCATATCTGATGCTGGTATAGAGCTTAAAGATGTTGAAGGAATTGCCGTTACCCGCGGCCCGGGGTTGGTCGGCTCTCTTTTAATCGGGTTATCCACCGCCAAATCCCTTGCTTATTCGCTTGGTATTCCTTTGATAGGGGTGAATCATCTGGAGGGGCACATCGCGGCAATTTTTCTTGCCGAAAAACAACCTTCTTTTCCCTTTATTGCCCTTGTTGTCTCAGGCGGGCATACCAGCATTTATCTGGTAGAAAATCATCAGAGCTTTTCTATTCTGGGGCAGACGCGCGATGACGCGGCGGGCGAGGCCTTCGACAAGGCGGCAAAAATGCTTAATCTCGGTTATCCGGGCGGAGTGGTGATTGATAAACTGGCCAAAAGCGGAAATCCCAAGGCGTTCGCGTTTCCACGCGCGATGAAAGATTCGCCCGATTTCAGCTTTAGTGGTCTGAAAACATCTTTGCTTGTAATGCTCAAAAAACGAGGAAGAAAATTTGCCGATGAAGAACTGCCGGACGTGGCGGCAAGTTATCAGGAAGCTATTGTGGATGTGTTGATCGAAAAAACACTGCAAGCGGCAAAAGTTCATAAGATCGATCAAGTTGTTGTTTGCGGCGGCGTGGCGGCCAACAGCCGGCTGAGGGAAAAATTTACCGATGCCGCAAAAGAGCATAGCGTTAGTTTATTTATTCCGCCGATGATTTTGTGCACGGACAATGCCGCGATGATCGCGGCCATCGGCGAGGTTTTGTTAAAAAGCGGCCGGCGTGATGGGCTGGACTTGAACGCTGTTTCGCGCTGGCCACTAGCGACTTTGTAAAAAGTCCATATGCTGCGTTGCGCTGCAGCCTTTCGTCGTTGCGACGTATGTAGAAATACGCCTCACTCCGAAGGCTTTGCGCGCCTTGCCTCTGGAGCTTTTTACAAGGTCGTCAAAAGCTGATAATATTCTAAATCTTACAAGCTAGAGATACTCATGGTTTCACCAAAAGAAATATTAAAACAATATGAAATTAAGCCGCGCAAGAAATTGGGCCAGTCTTTTCTTTTAGACGTCAATACAATTCACAAAATAGCCGCCGCGGGAGGTATTTCATCTGACGATGTTGTTGTGGAAATAGGGGCTGGTATTGGCGTTTTGACAAAAGACATCGCGCAAAATGCCAGGCGGGTAATTGCCGTGGAAATTGATCCCCGGCTTGTGACAGCCCTTCAACAGCAGCTTGCCGGACATGATAATGTAGAGATTGCCAGCGGGGATATTTTGAAATTTGATTTTGCATCAATTGCTGATCAGTATAAATCTAAAGTTAAAGTGATCGGCAATGTTCCCTACAATATTTCCAGCCCCGTAATTTTTCATTTGTTGTCGTATCGTTCGGTTATCAGCGATTTCACGCTGATGTTGCAAAAAGAAGTTGTAGAGCGACTGGTCGCGCCGCCGGATAATAAAAGCTATGGTGTGCCTTCTGTGATTTTGCAGATGTTCGCCGTGGTGGAAAAGATATTTGATGTGCCCGCAAGCTGTTTTTATCCCCGGCCTAAGGTGGAATCTTCCATAATTCGAGGAATATTTCGTCAAAAGCCTCTTGTTGAACTTGCCGATGAGGCATTTTTCAGCCGGTTGGTGAAAGCCGCTTTTGCTCAGCGCCGTAAAACGCTGATGAATAATTTAAAGAAAGCTGCATTCCTTGCGAATGTCTCGGAGGAAAAAATAAAAGAGGCTCTGGATAAAGCGCAAATTGACGGCAAGCGAAGAGGCGAGACACTATCAGTTAAAGAATTCGGACAACTGAGCAATATCTTGAAGCAGACATTTAACTTATTGCCTGTCATTCAACTCTAGCTTCATTATTTGCGGATTGCGCGCACAATGGAATAATCCGAATACAATAATCTACTTGAAAATAAACCGCGTAAGGGAAGCGTCTGAGTAAGCAGCGTCGAAATTCATGATAGACGATGGGATATTGTAATGGGTTGTGGGATATTGCGCTTGCCGCGGCATAGAATATACGAAGAAATTCTTCACCTAGTCCTTTGGATTTCGATTCGTACCAAAGATGGCCATTGATGCCATCTTCTTCAACTTCCGGAACAAACCTCAGGTTATAAGTCATTTCCTTTCAGCTATCCTTGCTTGAAGTTCGTCCAGAGACAAAAGCTTGCCCTGTACTAACTTGCTTTTCGCCAGCCTTGTGTCCAGTTCTTTTATATGACTTTCAGGAACAGGGATCAACGGTTCTTCGGAAACTATTTCATCCCACATATCTTCGATCAGCAGAATTTTTTCAGGTATGCTTAATTTTTTAATTTGCGGAATATCTATGGCGCGCATGACTTGATAATCATATAAAAGGCACCTCCAAAGTATAGCAGAAATCATAAAAATGTTCTGCTATACTTTGGTTAAAG
>OMKS01003419.1_pt1 | contig 12627 bp, 13 predicted proteins | sample 1674721 | NCBI WGS metagenome assembly OMKS01 (sample SAMN06264996, study PRJEB25208) | sediment metagenome | isolation source: hot spring sediment | place: USA: California | collected 2014-09-02 | reverse complement strand
ATGATACGGCGACCACCGAGATCTACACTATCCTCTTCGTCGGCAGCGTCAGATGTGTATAAGAGACAGATACTACAGTTTATGCAACCAACACGCTAAAACAAAAAAAAAGTCCTGCAAAATGCAGGACTTTGATCATTTAAATGCTTATATCTTTACTTACGCAAGTTTCACATTTACAGCGTTAATACCTCTACGACCTTCTTCAAGATCAAAGAAAACTTTGTCGTTATCCGAAATCTTGTCAATTAAACCAGTTAAGTGTACAAAGTACTCTTTTGTTGAATCGTTGTCTTTAATGAATCCGAATCCTTTCGTCTCATCAAAAAATTTTACTGTTCCGTTTATCATAAATTGAATTAAAAAATTATTTGGCAAAGGTAATCCTTAATTGGGATATACAATATTTATTTTCAATAATTTATGAAATAATTCCAATCTACGCTAGCTTTCTGAAAATAGATTTTAATTAAAACAAACTAAAACCATTACAAACGCTACAAAGTTTAGTGATAAAGTTATATTATTCTGTAAAATAACAATTTACCAATTTTATTTACTACATTTGATCTTTAGGTATCTCTTCAACTTTTCGGCTTAAGGCACTTACTTCTCGTAAGCAATAAAGTGTCGAAATTTTGTCGGTTTACTTAAAATTTGGAGCTTAAACAGCAGCTCAGCATACATAAGCTGGGTATTACGCATACTTGTGATTATTTGAGTTTTGAGTTTTACGGTGAATACAAAGAAAACAAGTAGCTGAAAATGGAAAATGCTTACTAATAAAGAAGAAATAATATCATGTACCAAAAGAAACAGGTAATAAATAAAACACCCGATTTATCGAAAATGCAGGCTGTTGTAATTGATTCGAGAACGGTTATTTACATTCCTAAAGGATCGGATGCTGAAGAGGCTAAAAAGCGCTATTTAGAAAGGCCGAGTGGATATAGTAAACCATAGCCCTTTTAAAAGTTCGGTACTACTGCAATTTTAGTGGAATGATTTTAGGGTAGAAAATCCGAAGCCCCCCGTCTGAACGATGCAGTCGGGCAGGGAAGTTGGAAGGTTGAAGCATGTTAATTTTAAATACTCCCCTTCTTTAGACAACTTTACTTCAAAGATAAGTTAGATTTTGCTTTCCGCCCAATTGGGCGGAAAGCAAAATCTAAGCGGCGGCTCGGAATACCTTTACTGGCCTTTTATAATCCAATGACTGATGTCCCCTTTCCGTATTATAAAAATTCATATACCACTTTAGTTTGCCGTATAGTTCCTGCCCATCCTCCGATGGTTCAGGGTATATCTTTTCGTATTTGATATTACGCCAAAACCGCTCTATAAAAATATTATCAATTGCACGGCCTTTGCCATCCATGCTAAAGCTGGTGTGCTCAAGGCTGTCAACATAGGCTGTAAAAGTAGGACTGGTAAACTGGCTTCCCTGGTCGGTATTTATAATTTCGGGTGCACCATGCATTAGTACTGCCATCTCAAAACATTCTTTGCACCATTTAGCTGTCATGGTGTTGGACAAGGACCAACCGACTATATATCGACTAAAAAGGGCTATTATGGCCACCAAATACATGTGACCTCCGCCAACAGGAACATAGGTAATGTCCATTCCCCAGGCTTGATTAGGGCGTTCTATTTGCACCCCTCGCAGTAGGTAAGGGTAAATGGTACGCCCGTCCCCTTTATGCGGTTTGCTCGTATTGGGGCGTGGGCCTATGGCATGCAAGTCCATTGCCCGATACAGCCGCCTTATCCGTTTAGGGTTCACCTTATGCCCGTTTTCCCGCAGGTGCTGAACCATGCGGGGGACCCCGTAAAAGGGCGTCTTGGTGTATTGTTTGCCAATCAGCTCCAGGAGCTCTTCATGGTAAGAACTATCTTTCTGGGGAACATAGTAGAAGCGGCTCCGGCATACATCCAAAAGTTCGCATTGACGTTTGACGCTTAAGGGGTGCTTGGGGTCAACTTTGGATATGCGCTGTTTTTTTGCTATTTCCCCAAGACTTTTTTTAGGAAATCGTTCGCAATTGCAGCTGGCCGACTTTCCTGAAAAGCGCATCCTTCTCTTTCTCGGCAGCTGGTTTGGTCACCCCTTTTTCAAAAACGCTGCTGGCTCTTGCTAAAAACTGCCGCTTCCACGTCGAAATTTGGTTCGGATGAATTTCATACCTCTTATTGATCTCCTGGATCGTTGCACGTTCTTGAAGGGCCTCAATGCAAATATTCCGGTTTACCGGACAACAATGAAATGGAATATGAGTAAAATACTATTTAACCATAATTCTTTTAGCCTTCGATTTAGCACCATCTGCATTAACCGAATAAAGGTAAATACCTTTAGGCAATTGGTGAACTGGCACTTCAATAGTACCATTTTTACCAGATACAGCCTGCTCATAAACCCTAACCCCAAGCAAATTGTATAGCGACAACTTAGCGTTACTTAAGTTGCTAGGCAACGAATATTCAACATAAAACGCCTGTCCAGCAACCGGGTTTGGATAGGCTTTTACCCCAATTTCGTTATTGTTTAGGGTAATACTAGTTGGCCAAATTGCAATATTTACTGTAACGGTTACCTTGTCGTCTGGGTTATCGGCTACAAAAACCTCGTAAGCAATTTGGGCATCGCCGCTATTCCCTTCGGGGTAAAACTGCATATAAAATTCATCTGAACCTGTTGATTCACCTGCACCAATTACATGTGAATCGGGCGACTCAACTGTTTCAGGTGGAAAACAGCTACCCAGGCAAAACGTATTATAGCTTCCCTCAATATCTGCCCTTACGGTTTTTTTGGCTTTAACCGCTACTGCGGCATCCGATACATTGGTAATTATAAAAATTGCCTTGTATTCGCTTGCTGAGGCCGAACCTCCAATGGAAATTTCACCGTTGCTAACATCTTCTCCGTTGTAATGTAACGATAAACTTTGACCATGTATGAGCAAGCTTGAAGTAGTTAAAATACTAAGAATTAGAATAAATTTAAATTTCATAGGTGTACGTTTTAAATATACAAAAATATGCATTTTTTCATAATTAAAAATATATTTGCATCACTAACCTAAAGCGTTTTCGAAAAACAAATTTTTATAAAAAAATTTTACTTTTTTCCACTAGCATCCGAAACTTCACAAAAAAGCGGTCATGGACTTTGGCCTCGCTGATGTTGACCACTTCAGGTATCATTAGCATGTTGTCCCAAACGGTATGTAGCTTAACCCCGCCCTTTGCTGACCGAAACTCTGCCTAGTAAAGCATGGGCAGGCATAGCGATATAGCGGAGCTGTCCGAAAGTTAACGCAACAAGCAGGTCGTAGGTCCTGTATTTGCTGCATCTTTTGTCCGTTTGATACGTTCTGGTGCAGCTATCGAATATCCAGCGGGGAACTAAATCTAAGATTTGCCGAATAACTGGCTTTTTGCTATTTTTGTTTCGCCTGAAGTATCCCATGTTTTAAAAAGTTTTTGTTGAGCTCAAAAAATAAGGGATGCTGAAGGCATTAAAAAAAACTACTTTCGGATGCTAGTGTTTAAATATGTAATGATGAAAATGCTACCAAACGCTAGTGGCACCCAATTTAGCTCAGTTGATGGTGAAACGCTAACCTTTAACCTTAGTGCAGATCTATCAACCACAAATGTTGAAGAGTATGATGATTTAACGGTAGTGGTTTTTATCCAGAATAACGAAACAAAAGAGGTATTCCAGTCAACAATGGTTAATGCCGGAGAATATGCTATCACTTTTAACGTTACTTATAATGAAGGAAGTCCATTAATCGATGCAACGATTACAATAAACAACATTACATTATCAACTAACGAGGCAGGTATAGCAACAATAGAACTACCTAACGGCGAATACCCATACACCGTTGTTAAAGATGGGGTTGAAACATACGAAAGCACTGCAACGGTTGACGGACAAGATCAAGAAGTTAACGTGGCGCTTACCCCTGCCAGCAATGCGATTGTACTAAATAGCATGCAGCTTTCAATTTTCCCAAATCCCTCAAATGGCGAAGTAAACATTGGCTTACAAAACGAGGAAAAGGTAAGTACCCTGGAAGTGTACAGCATTACTGGCGCATTGGTTTATTCCAAAACATACAATGCAAACCTTAGCAACTTAAAGGTGAACATTAACCAGCCAAAAGGTGTTTACATAGTAAGGGTAATCCTAAGCAATAGGGAAACTTCAATCAGTAAACTAATACTAAAATAGTAATGCATCAGTTTTCACTCAAAGTAACATTATCATTAACATTAACCCTTTGCTGGCTTGCCCTTTTTGGGCAGGCTAGCGATGGGGTTGTTATAACCAAGCACAATATTGGCCCCTACGCTCAGGCAAATTCAACCCAAACGGTTTGGGCCGTTATTGAAAACTTTTCCGCTGAAGTGCTCACCGAGTTCGATATTTACATTCAGGTTGATGAAGGTAGTATTTACAGCCAATCGTTTACCAATTTAGAGCTAGGCAATTGGGAGCCTTTCCTATTCAACATTACAATGCCAATAGGCTTTAGCAAGGCTGCAAAAGCTACTGTTAAGCTTTGGCTTAATGGTATTAATGGCATACAATACGATGAGGTTGATACGCTTTCCGTCGCGGTAAGTGTTCTGTCAACAACATCAAGCCGAATGGTTCTATACGAAAGTTTCTCCAGCTCTAACTGCATCTCGTGTGCAGACATAAACCCATATATCCGCGAGCTTGGCGAACAGCACAAAGACGAAATGTTTATAATTGGTTACCAAACCGATTGCTACTCTAGCAACCCAATGTGTATGCTTGCGAGCGAACACATAAACGAACGAATCGATTTTTATGGCATAACCTCAACACCTCGATCAGTAGTTTTGCCATGGTATACCGGCATTTCCACATCGTTTAACTCCGATTTTATTATTGCCGAATTGCAACGCCCTGCTCCCACTAGCATTGAGGGATCATTCGAAATATCAGCAAATGAAGCTAATATTAGCTTTACGCTAAATCCGCATGCACCAATCGACCTGAACAAGGTTGAGCTAAAGGTGGCCTTTACAGAGGATATCGTTACGTTTACTGAACCTCCTGGTGGAAATGGCGAAACTACATTTTACCATGTTCTGCGAAGGTTTAAAACCTTTGTTGGCGACAATTTTAAGGATTTGGCCAATGGAAATGCAGTAAGCATTAGCTTTACCGAAGATTTTTCGGATATAATCTCCGATGTCAATCTAAATGCTTTTCGAATTGGGTTATTCCTTCAAAACACCGAAACTTTTGAGATTATACAAGCTGCTGAGCTAAGCAAAGTTGCCAGTGGCACCGCAATACAAAGCATAACGGATTTGCGAATTTTCCCTAATCCTGCTAATGAGCAAATTGGCCTAATTTTTACGTCACAATCGGCAGCTGCGTATGCTATTTCAATTACCAATTCGCTTGGCCAAAGCGTATTCACCGAAAAGTATTCGGCTAAACCCTTTGAGCAAATTTCCGTAACAATCCCTACTCAACATTTGCCAAAGGGCATGTACTTTGTATCGGTAAAAGCTGCAAATGAGCTTTCAGTAGCTAAGCTAATTATTCATTAATCCACACCTTTTAAACACCATAAAATGAAGACCATTTCAACTTTAGCAATACTAATCTTTTCAGTAATTTTTGCTGCTAATGCGCAGCAATCGAAAACACTACCCAGCGTTTCCATTAAAACCCTCGACGGAAATACAATATCAACATCAACTCTCGATAACGATGGTAAACCCATTATACTATCGTTCTGGGCATCGTGGTGCCGCCCATGCATTAAGGAACTTTCGGCTATTGCCGATTTATACGAAGACTGGCAAGACGAAACAGGCGTTATGCTTATTGCCATATCAATTGACGATGCGCGTACCGTAAACAACGTTAGGCCAATGGTTAATGCGCGTGGATGGGAGTACGAGTTTTACCTCGATGCAAACAGCGACCTTAGCCGTGCAATGGGAGTTACAAACATTCCCCACACATTTATCCTTAATGGGGCAAAAGAGGTTGTTTTTCAGCATACTAACTACACCGAGGGATCGGAATACCAGCTTTTTGAGGAGATCAAATCGCTAATTAAGTAGTCAAATTTCTTACTAACCCAAACGCATAATTGCAATGGTATTTATTAACAAGGGGTTACCTAAACTTTTAGCTTTAATCCTCGTTTTTACACTTTTCGGCTATGGGAATGTTCATGGTCAAGGTTTTATTGACAACGCTACAATACAAGGAAATTTCTACAGTGAAGCCAACTACTACCTCAACGACACACTAATTGGCACCGAAGAGGTTCCCGAATATGTTAGGGGCAATATCTACGGAAATATTTTTTACCGCTACAAAAGGTTTAACGCTGGAATAAGGTACGAGGCATATATGCCTCCACTTGTTGGGTTCGACAGTAAATATGAGGGTCAAGGCATTGCCCATCTATTTTTAAGCTATACCGACAGCCTATACGAAATTACTGTTGGTAACTTTTACGAGCAATTTGGCAACGGAATAATTCTTAGAGCATACGAAGATAAAAACCTAGGCATTGATAATGCCTTCAATGGGTTTAAGCTCGTTTTTCGTCCGGCCAAAGGGCTAACTATAAAAGGGCTTATTGGTAAACAACGATACTTTTGGGACTATAGCCCAGGTGTTACAAGAGGTTTTGATGCTGAATGGAACATTCTACAAAAGCTTGCACCAAAATCGTTAACCACATTTATTATAGGCGGTAGCGCTGTAAGCCGCTATCAAAGCGATAAGAACCCTTTATATAATCTGCCAGAAAATGTTGCTGCATTTGCCGGAAGAGCCTCGCTTTACACGGGAGGAGTTTTTCTATCGGGCGAATATGCATGGAAAGTAAACGACCCAAGCGCATCGAACAGCATGATATACAAACCGGGTCAAGCCCTCTTCGTTTCAGGTTCATATTCTACCAAAGGATTGGGCATTCTGCTGTCGGGAAAATACATTGATAACATGGATTTCCGGTCGAGCCGCAATGCCGTTTCAAACGATCTAACGCTAAGCTATCTCCCACCAACAACTCGCCAGCATGCATATAGCTTGCCCGGCATGTACCCATATGCAACACAACCCACTGGCGAAATAGGTGCAATGACCGAGATAAACTACCTAATTCCACGCAAATCGTTAATTGGTGGGAAATACGGCACCAATATTACCCTTAGCGCATCCATTGCAAATGCAATTGATAAGCAAAAATTACACGATACGCTTGCCATTGGCACATCGGGTACCAAAGGTTATTCGGCAAAACTAGGCTCAATTGGCGATGAGAAATTCTATCACGACCTATCGCTTGAGGTTAATCGAAAAATTTCGAGCAAGCTTAAGGTAATTGCAGGTATGGCTCATCAGTACTACAACATTGCTGTAATAGAAGGGCATCCGGGTGAAGAGGCCGTGAAGGCATTTGTTGCATACGCCGATGCTTCGTACAGGGTTGGACGAACACAGAACATTAGAGTTGAAGCGCAACATTTAAGTACAAAACAGGATAAGGGCAACTGGGCCATGCTTTTGGCTGAGTACACTTTTGCTCCAAAATGGTCGGTCTCGGTAACCGATCAGTACAACTACGGTAATATCGATAGCGACAGGCAACTCCACTACTACTCTTTAAATTTAGGTTACAACCAAGGTCCTCATCGACTGGCAATTAGCTTTGGCAAGCAACGCGAAGGAGTAATTTGCGTTGGAGGTATATGCCGAAGAGTTCCAGCCGCATTCGCAGGTGGATTAACCTTTTCAACCACATTTTAACCTTTGTAAATACAAATAACTGATGAAACGTATATCGCTTTTTATCCTATTGGGAATTTTTACAAGTGCCTGCGACGTTATTGAAGAGCCATACATTACCGTTAATAATGATGATGGTCAAGTAAGCTTTGAAATTTTGGATGAAGATTTTGAAATTGAGAATGTAGTTCAAAAGGTGCTTTTGGAAGAATTTACCGGTCACCAATGCCCCAATTGCCCCGAAGGAGCAATTACTGCTTATAATTTACATAATTTGTATGGCGACAAGTTTATCACAATAGCCTATCATGCTGGATTTTTTGCACGAACCAGTAACGAATTCCCAACCGATTATCGAACCAGCGAAGGAAATGCCCTGAACACCGAATTTGGAGTATCATCCTATCCTGCTGGAGTTATTAGCAGAACTGAAGTTAATAGTAATTTGGTTTTGGGCAACTCTCTTTGGCCTCAGGCTACTGGCAACATTATAGATAATACACCTAAATTAGGTATAGAAATAATACACGCACATGAAGCAGATAATCTTTCAGTAACTATAAGATTACAAGCCTTTTACGAAACAGAACCTCTTAGGGTTTGTGTTTTTATAACCGAAGATAAACTTATTTCGCCCCAAATTACTCCCGAGGGAGTTGTTGATGATTATGAACACAACCATGTTTTTCGAACTTCGTTACTTAACGAAACTTGGGGAATGCCAATCTTTACTGAAGGTGCTAACCCAGGGTTAAAAATGAGTTTCAGAATCAATAGAAGTATTGATGCTAGCTGGAATACCGCTAACCTCAATATTGTATGCTTTGCCTATGATGAAATTACTAGCGAAGTGCTGCAAGCCGAAGAGGTTGCGCTATAGCTCCTTGTCTATTTTGGCAATGGTAAAAGGTGCAACTAAAACCTTTCCAAGTAGGATGGCAAATGCTAAAATGTAAATCCACAAACGAGTTATATTCGATTGCTGTGCCGAAATTGATTCAGACAGAATATCCCCCTCAAAATACTTTGATTCGGGGATTTTTCTGTAATGCCACTTGCTAATTATGGTACCCTTGTTAAGCAGTATAACTCCAGGATTCGATCGCACAACAGTTTTTAGCATAATCTCATCGGCTAGTAGAAAAGGGAAAGCCACGCCTGTTCGGCTTACAAAATCGTCAATCTGATCAGGTGGCGAAGCGGTTACGCATGCAAAGCCAATTCCCTGCTCTTTTGCCTTAAAGTAAAGCTCGTTAAGCTTTGCAAACGATTCTTTATCGGCTTTATCGAGCCTATGAGATACAACAAGAATATAGTAACCATTACGGTTTAATATGCTATCGGTTAAATTCCACCCATCAAAATTGGTTAGGGTAAAATCTGTTATAGGTGGCGTATAGCCCTTTTTAACTAAAATCGATTGGCTATCCACAAACTTCCAGGTTGTATCCTGCCAAGGAAAATTATCCTGCGTAAATTCCTTTACAATCCCATCCTTCTCATAGTATAAAATCGTATTGTATTCATCAACAGGGGCACCCTCGGGAAACGACATAGCCTCCCGAATGTTAGTGCCAATGCTATAAGGCCTAAAATCAATTAGAGGTAGATTTAGGTAACCGTGAATAGAAGGAATAAAAGAAACAATAAGAAGTGCTAGAGCAAAAATATATGAATAAACCTGCGGAAAAACCGGATTAATTCTTTTTCGATATTTAAGTAGGAAGATAGACGCTACCAAAAGTGGCAAATTCTTGAAAAAAGTTTCCCAGTTTGTAAGGATAATGGCATCGCCAAAGCAACCGCAGTCCGACACCGGATTGTAAATGGCAAGCACAAGCGTTAATGGTGTAAAAACAGCCATAAATAGGAAAGCGCCCCAAATTGCAAGCGTATTTTTAACCTTAAAAAAAAGCAGCAACCCAATTAGCAGCTCGGCTGCACACAGAATAAAGGATAAGGGCAAGGTAAATGGTTCGAGAAAATTTAGCCCAAATGCCATAAAATAATCGCCAAATTTATATGCCGAGCCAAGCGGATCGACACCCTTAACAAAACCTGAGAAGATGAATGTGAAAGCAAGAAAATAGCGCGAAATCCATGTAAAAAAACGAATCATAGCAAAATTGTATTTATAAGCCTAAATGCTGTTTGAGAACAAATTTAATTCTTTGAAAAATTTCATCGGGTTGAGCCATTTCGCCATTCTCTTTGGCACACGAAATTACCTTAAAATTCGAATCGTTCTCCTCTTGCCTAAGGTAAACCCTCCTAACCCGCTCCTGAAACGATAAATCCTTTTCATGAATATCAATATTCCCCTGAAGGTATTCCCTATCGCTACCCAACCTATTGTTAGTTAGCCTCGAAACCGTAAAATCGAATGGTACGTCTAAAAAGATGCTGAGATCGGGTTTAGGAATTTTGAAGTAATCATACTCTAACCTATAAATCCAATCGCGTAAGCTATCCTGTTGATCAAGGCCATTGAGCTTTGCACACTGAAAGGCAATGTTTGAGTATACGTACCTATCGAGCAGTATAGTTTTCCCACTCGCTAACCAGCTTCGGAGCAAATCCGATGCATCCCTCCTATCGCCTGCATACAGCAAAGCAACCACATACGGATCAACCTCATTTAAAGCCCCTAACTCTCCTCGCAAGAAACGCGATACAAGCTCGCCAAAAAAGGGCGAATCTGTCCTTGGAAAATGCATTGTTTCACAGCTAATCCCATTTTGGTTTAAATAGCTACGCACATATTTTAGCTGCGTTGATTTTCCTGCTCCATCAAGACCTTCGATAACAATAAAGCTCATAATTAATAGCGTAACATTAAAAAGGATTCAAATTTAGGCATTTTCAAATTAATGCAACAATCGGTTTTAGCTAAGAATGCATATTATTATCGGTTACGATGAATGGGCTTAAAATGAAAGATGTTCGCAAAATGTTTTGTAATTTAGCACCGCTTTGCTAAAAATAGCCAATTTACAATGGATAAAAATAGTTCGTTTATAAAATCTAAGAATAGCCTTACCTGTAATGGAAAGATTCTTAACCTTTCCAAGCCTTTGGTAATGGGCATTATTAACATTACCCCCGATTCGTTCTATGCCAAAAGCCAGTTTATGCTTAAGCGCCGCATAGCATCGCGCGCTAAAGAAATTTTGGTACAAGGAGGTTCAATTATTGATATTGGCGCTTGCTCTACCCGTCCTGGGGCAAAAATGGTTAGCGAAAAGGAGGAAATAACCCGTTTATCCAAAGGATTATCCGTAATCAGAAAAAAATTCCCCGATGCCATAATCTCTGTCGATACTTTTAGGGCCAACGTTGCTAAGTATGTGGTTAACCATTATAATGCCAACATAATAAACGATATTTCGGCGGGTGAAATGGACGAAAAAATGGTAGAAACCGTTGCTTCGCTATCGGTTCCGTACATTGCTATGCATATGCAAGGTACGCCTCAGGATATGCAGCAAAACCCCAGATACGAAAATGTTGTTAAAGATTTGGTTACCTTTTTTGCCAGTAAGGTTGAAAAATTTTACAAAGCTGGGATAAAAGATATTGTTATTGATCCGGGTTTTGGATTTGGGAAAACCCTTGAGCACAACTATACGCTACTTCAAAACCTCGATGCGTTTAAGGTGTTTGGCTTGCCTATTCTCGTTGGATTATCCAGAAAATCGATGATATACAAAGCCCTAAGCATAAACCCTGATCAAGCACTAAACGGAACGAGCGTGCTTAACACAATAGCTCTGGAAAAAGGAGCCAATATACTTCGCGTTCACGATGTACAAGAAGCAATTGACGCAATTACCCTTACCTCGTTAACCACTAACCAGCCAAAGGGTTTTATGTAAATACCTAAGCTATATGGATACCTCATTAGTTACCCTATTTATAAGCATTCGTTTATTAGATATAATTGACATACTTCTGGTAGCATTTCTTTTATACCAAATATACATGCTAATAAGAGGAACAGTTGCAATAAATATTTTTGTAGGTATCTTCTTATTATACATCTTTTGGCTTATAGTTCGTGCGCTTAACATGGAGTTGCTAAGTGGTATTCTTGGACAGATTATTGGGGTTGGCGTTATTGCCCTCATCATTGTTTTTCAGCAAGAAATTAGACGATTCCTTCTGCTAATCGGCTCTCGATACCTTACAAAAAACTCATTTAGCCTCGAAAAATTTTTGTTCATCAAACCAAATAAGTTTGAGAGTAATGTAAACATTGAAGCTATTGTTAGAGCCAGCCGCAATATGGCCGAAGCCAAAGTAGGAGCGCTAATGGTAATTGCCCAAAAATCGAACTTACAGCTATATGCCGAAACTGGCGATATTATTAATGCCGAAACCTCAAGCCGGCTAATTGAGAGCATATTCTTTAAAAACAACCCTCTGCACGACGGTGCTATGATTATTAATAACAACCTGATACATGCCGTTAGGTGTATTCTGCCGCTAACCGACAAAACCGATTTGCCTGCGTCGTACGGATTAAGGCACAGGGCTGCCCTTGGTATTAGCGATACTACCGATGCCTTAATCATAATCATCTCAGAGGAAACAGGAAGAATTTCGTTTGTAAAGCAAGGCCAAATTGATGAAGACATAAGCACCCAAAAGCTTAGGAAACTACTTGAAGATAACCTAATTTCACAACCATAAGTTATCCTTAAAGAAATCTGCAACCATACCCTATATACCGGCTGGGGGTGTGACCAGTTTGGGGGCGCGGGGCTTGGGATTTATCCCCCGTTAAGAAGTTCCCTGCGTGCCGACCCGCTTGC
>OMKS01003418.1_pt1 | contig 12628 bp, 14 predicted proteins | sample 1674721 | NCBI WGS metagenome assembly OMKS01 (sample SAMN06264996, study PRJEB25208) | sediment metagenome | isolation source: hot spring sediment | place: USA: California | collected 2014-09-02 | reverse complement strand
AACATCTTATCTACTGAAAGAGGGCGATGAAAAAGGAAATGAAAACTCTAGTTCTGTCCGAAGAAGATGTGAAAAAACTACTTTCGCTTGAAGAAGTAACCGACGCTGTGGAGTCAGCATTCAGAATGAAGGGGTTAGGTAACGCCCAAATGCCCCCTAAACAATACCTTTTTTTTAATAAATATAACGGCGACCTCAGGACCATGCCTGCCTATCTTGAAGAAAACGACGCGGTTGCCGTGAAAGTTGTGAATTCGCATCCTGAAAACCGAGAAAAACATGGATTGCCCACAGTTATGGCAACGATCATATTGGTTGACCCCAGAACGGGTGCACCAGAAGCGGTAATGGGAGGAACATGGATCACGGCCTTAAGAACTGGAGCAGCTGGAGCCATAGCAGCGAAGTATCTTGCTAACCCAAACCCAAAAATCGTTGGCATGGTAGGTGCAGGAACACAGGCGAGAACACAACTTATGGGTCTTCAACTGGTTTTCAAAACTGTTGAAGAGGTGAGAGTGTGGGACCTAAACGAAACGGCTGCCGTAAAGTATGTTGAAGAAATGAAATCTAGGTATGATCAAGCGTCTATTTTTTTTGTTAAAAGCATCAAGAAGGCTGTTCAAGGTGCTGACATCATTGTAACTGCTACACCCTCAAGGAAACCCTTGGTATTAGCAGAGTGGCTAGAAGAGGGAACTCATATCAACTGTATAGGCGCGGATGCTCCGGGTAAACAGGAGTTGGACCCATCCATTCTGACTAAATCAAAAATTGTTGTAGACGACTGGGAGCAAAGCTGTCACGGTGGCGAAATCAATGTTCCACTAACAAAAGGAATAATCAAGAAAAAGGATGTTTGGGGTGACATCTGCGAGATAGTGGCAGGACTAAAACAGGGAAGAACCTCACCTGAAGAAATCACAGTTTTTACCTCCACGGGGCTTGCCATACAGGACGCCGCCGCAGCCAAAGTTGCATACCAAAAGGCTTTGAAACAGAAAATCGGCGAACAGGTGGACATACTAAACATTTAGTGGAATGTTTGGCGGGTCCGAGGGGAATTGAACCCCTGACCCCCGGGTTAAAAGCCCGGTGCTTTAGGCGCAAGTTGCTCTTCCTTGCTAAGCTACGGACCCTGCATGCTTTTGAGATATGGGATTAAATTAAGGCTTTCTATCAATTCTCAGAAACAGACTGGACGCAAGAAAAAGGTTTTGAAAAAAGAAAAAGGGGCGAGTTTGTGACAGGGTTGTTTTTCTGTGTTGTCTAGGCGTCGTCCCAAGTTTTTTCCAGATATTTTAGGGAGAGGGGTTTCACAATTCTCTCTTCGCCTGTGGTCATGAGAAAGCTCTGTAGGTCCTGCAGGTTTTCAGCCCACTCTGTTTTCAGGTTATCTACGAAACTGGAGTAGTCGGAGAAATTCTTGTGGAAAGACAGCATAGCATAGTCCATTCCCATGCCTTCGCCTCCTGCAGCGAAAACAACATTGGGGTTCTTCATAGCCCATTTCTTTGCCTTATCAGCCACTTCTGATGCACCTTTAGCCTTTACGAAAGTCATAGCCATTATCTCGAATCCAAGCGCTGTCCAATCAGGTATAACTGTGTAGTCGATTATAGCTGTCTTCTCAAGCCGCTGTCTCATCCGGGTTATGGTCGGCTGCGAAACTCCTATGATTTTGGCGATTTCCCTGTCGCTTCTCTTCGCGTTCTTCATAAGCTCAAACAGAAGCTTGAGCATTCTTTTTTTCATCATGGCTACAGATTCACAATGCGGTTAAATATAAACATTATGCATAACAGATGGGCACGGATGTGACTTAAATAGACACAGAAACATCAAAGTTTTTATATGTTGAAAGGACAGCATCTCGATTTCTGGTTTCAGCAACAATTTATTCAATCAAACTGGACCCAATCTTCAAAAACTATAAAGTGAACCGTTCTCCTCCCGTGAGAATGCGCTCCAACGCGGAGCCCAAGTCAATCATTCCCTGATTCGTTTTCCCAGAAACAGGTACCAGCTGGAACTCTAACCCCAAACGATAAATAGCCTGCATCATATCTCGGCTGAGAAGCCGTCTTGTGCCGCTAAGTTTCTCTTCGATAACAGCCTCAAGAGCTTCAGGGTCGGCGGACCACTCCAAGACGCGGTTAGCCTCTTTTGGGGGGAGGAGGTCACATTTTGAAAGCACATGCAGTTGCGGAAGGAAGAAGCGGTTATAGACTGCGGCTGAAAGGAACATGTTGGAGACGTAGTTGAGGGGATTAAAGGAGAAAACAGCGTCAAAAAGGTAAACTATAGCCTTCTGTTCCTTCGTCAGCTCGTTCGCTATGTAGGGTCCGCTGGCTCTAAACGCAAACAGTTCCATCTGCCCCGGAGTATCCACGAGGACCACATCGCACTGGATGTCCTCGATTTCTCCGCCCAACCTTTCAGCTTCCTCAGCAATCAGATCAGCCGCCAAAACCAAGGCTCCGTTTGGTCCAAGCCCATACTCATCCATGATTTTGTTAAGGTCTATGTAGTCGCGGATGTCAATATCGGGCGCATAGGGCAAATTAAGGACTCCGGGGTCCAGATTCACGGTTGCAACCTTCTGTTTCCCAACCTTAAGCCACTCATCAAAGGAGGCGGTGAGAAGAGACTTTCCAGACCCAGCTGTTCCAATAACAAACACTACAACCATACAAACACCCTGGCGCACATGAAATATGTAAACTCCATATTCCATTAGAGGATATATCTCTTGTCCGCTTTGCGAAATTCAAGTCTCTGATTTGATGGGCTTTATTTTTCCGCCCTTCTCCTGAATCAGCTCCCTAAGCTGAAGGAGGGCTTTGCTGACCTCTTTTCTGGCGCTGCTGGAGTCTTTGGCTGTTGTGGAGAGATGAAGTTCTATGCGCGGAATCCTTTCAGCCCCTTTCGGGTGAGACTTGATGTAAACGTGAGGGTTGCTGTACATCACCTTCTCGATGAGAGGGGCAATCTCTGATTCTATAACCTTGGTAGCCTCTATGCCTGCTTCAAAGAATGTTACGTTGCCCGCAGCTTGTTTCAAGACAGAAGCCACTGACTCGTCAAATATGCTCTTCATCTCAGAGGGAACTCCGGGAAGAGCCATTATGGTCACGTTTTCGTGTTCGATGGATACTGCGGGTGCGGTTCCAACCGGGTTATGTAGAGGCGTGGCTCTTTCTGGAAGCTTAGCCATCTTCACCCGATGAGGAGTCAACTCAGCCACCTCCATCCTGCCCTCTTGCGCATAGCTGAGGTACTTGTTCTGAACCATCTTCAAAGCCTCCTCGTTGACGTCTATGCTGCGTCCCAACGCTTCAGCTAAGCCCTCCAAGGTTTTGTCGTCGAAGGTGGGACCTAACCCTCCCGTGGTTAAGATGAAACTGGGGCGGCGTTGAATCGCTTCTTTGATGGCAGATGAGATTTCGTTGACGTCGTCGCCTACAGCGGTGACGCGTCGCGTGGTTAGCCCCAGAGTGGTGACTCTTTTGGTTAGCCATTGGGCGTTTGTGTTAAGGGTTTTGCCGATTAGAAGCTCGTTTCCGACACAGATAATTTCTACAGGCTGAGCCATGAAAGCACCTCAATGAAGTGTGGTTACTAAAGTAGATTTGAAGGATAATAACTGCTTTGTTTACGAACGAAGTTTCAGCATAAAGCATGTTACCTACGTTGTTGTCAAAATGTTACGTTTTGGCAGACATTATTTTTTCTTGCCTAGCCACCAATTAAGGTAATCCTTTCTCTGCTGTCGGTGCTGCTCCTCTTCGGTTTCGAATCTTGGTCTCAGCTTTTCACGCAGCTCGTAGAGTTCTTGAGGAGAGAGAGAAAGACCGCAGCTCTTGCAAACATAACATTTCGTAAGGGACACATAGTGTAGTTCTCCGCCGCATTCAGGACAATATCGCATATTCTTCTCCGTTTCCTTTTTGTTCTTCTGTTAGTATATAAAGGTAGATGCTCGAAAAATAGATTTTGGATTCGCACAGAAGCCGAGGCGTGTCCATCTGGCATAAAAAACCTTTTAACCCTTTTTGACAACATATTTGTTTTATACAACGATTTTGGGGAATAATTTGACAGGAATTTTTGGGACTGGAGCAGCCCTTAATGTGGACATCAACCTCATACTGCAGATAATAACGTTCGCAATAATTGTCATCAGCTTGTTTTACAAGAATAAAATGAAATTCAAGATACATGGCGTATTGATGGGAATCGCGGTTATCCTGCATGTAATTACTTTTCTAACAGTAATGGGACCATTATTCTTCGGGCACTTCAGCACGTTTGTTGATTACATTTCATATCCAGAAATTCAAACAACATGGATTCATGCTGTCCCCGGAGCCATCGCAATGGTCATGGGAATAATGTTGGTGGGATTGTGGGCTCTGAATCCATCTAATATTGCGGCGTGCAGCAGAAGAAAGCGGCTAATGGACGTAACAGTTCTGCTTTGGCTGGTATCTTTGATTTTCGGAGTAGCCACGTACATACTCATCTACATTTAACTAAGATTACATGAAGGTTAACTCCAGAACCCGACCGTGCATCTACTACAAAAGAACGGTTTCAAGCCAAATTTTAGGTTATAAAATTGGTTAGCTCTGCCTCTTTCGCCAGTTCGATGGCGCGGTTCCTCTCCCTTTCCGTGAGACATCTACGCAGTTCCGGTATCTCATGGCTTCTCCATTCTGGATGATACTGGAACATCAAGTTTACGCGAACCCAGTCTCCCAAGTTCTCGGCAATCCAACTCAAGATAGGTTTTGTGCAGCACTCCAGATGTCCGGGTAACACTAAGACGCGGATGATAAGTTCCCCATATTTTTTGGCGTACAGGTGGTTTCGGGTGCAAGCCACCCAATAGTCGGGGGCGTCCGAAAGTTTTTCTGCGCATTCTTTGGGTCCATACTTGAAGTCGAGAAGATACACGTCCACGAATCCGGCAAGCAATTTGGCGGTCTCCTCACTATAGTAGGAGTTGGAGTTCCAAACCACGGGCACATTCACATCAACATGTCTGAAGGTTTCAAGCCACTGACTGAGCCATGAGGTTGGGTCTCCGCCCACAAGATTGACGTTTCTGCAGCCGCCTTCCCGAAGCTTCTCTATCGCTTTCGCCAACTGCCTAGGCGCGTAGATTTCTCCTGATTCGAACCACTGGGATATGCTCCAGTTTTGGCAGTGGAGACATCGGAGGGTGCAGCCTAAAGTGAATATTGTTCCGGAGGGAACCAGCTCAGGCTCTTCGCCGGTGTGAGGAAATATGGTTGAAACCGTAATGTGGGTTCCGCACTTGCAATAACCTAATTCTCCCTCGAGCCTATTTGAGCCGCATCTGCGCGTACAGAGGTGGCAATTCTGGAGTATGCGGTTCGCTATTTCTGTTTTCAGGTCAAGAAACGATTTCTCCGGAGTATCCAATTCCTGTAGCTGTTTTTGTCGGGTGTCAATCATCTTTTCGAGACGAAAGAACTCTTCTGTGAGCTGTTCATGTAGTTTCCACAGTTTCGTTAGTGAATCGTTCTTGCTGAAGTTGGCGGGCAGTTTTTTGGCGATAAGGAACTTGGCTGTCTTGTCGCCTTCCATAACATCAAAGTATCTTGCTAAGCTGGCTCGAGCCGTCTTGTCTCCTAGAACGGCTTTTGCATCTGGTCTCCAACTTGGCAACATTGAGTTTCGTCCATGAAAACTGTGGGTAAACATCAATTTATCTTTGTTATGTTTTATTAGGGAAGACAACAGTTTGCTGAGTGCCAAAGGAGGGAAACCAGTTGCCATCAAGATGCTTCCACATCCACCCCAAGGCTCCATTCGATTTTGAGCTGAACTGCAGGGTATTCGGCTATGAGAAGCCCATGCCAGAAGTCTTTGAACATCGAGTCTGGAGGCGGGCGATACGGGTAAAGTCTGGCAAGCTGATTCCGGTTGCGTTACAGTCCCTAGGCACAGTTGAAGAACCCAAAATCGAGGCAAAATACTTCCACTCCATCAGCGAACAGGAAAAACAGGAACTCTCAAGGAAGCTGGACTGGATATTCTCTTTCAGCCAAGACTTGACTAGCCTCTACAAGTTCATGGACAAAGACGCCGTCTTGAGAGACCTGAAACTGAAGTTTTATGGATTGAAGGCGGGAAGCATTGGAGCCACGGTTTTTGAGAGCATAATCAAATCTATAATCCAGCAGCAGATTTCGATACGCGTAGCTTTCTCGATTACAAACAAGATGGTGACCAGATTCAGCGAGCAGGTAGAGGCTAAGGGAATCATCTACTATGATTTCCCCACAGCGGAGAGGCTTGCTGAGGCAGCTCTGGAGGAGATAAGGCAGTGTGGTTTGAGTTGGCGAAAAGCAGAGTACATCAAAGGCATGGCAGAAAAGGCGGCGGCTGGAGAATTCGATCCTGAGGACTTAAGGTTGCTCTCAAACTTGCAGGTGGCGGAGACGCTGAAAAAGTTCCGTGGAGTAGGAACATGGACTGCCGAGATGGTGCTGTCCGCAGGTTTGAAAAGAAACGCGTGTATTCCCGCAGGCGATCTGGGAGTCAGACGAACTTTTTCACGATTCTATTCTGATGATGAAGGAATACTCTCAGAAAGTGAGGCTAGAAGAATAGCGGAGGAATGGGGAGAATTCACTAAAGACATAGTCTACTATATATCATGCATCGAAAGAACCTAGAACAACAGCAGAATTCTTGGCTCAGTTAAATTCATATGCGATTTCATTCAAGTACACTGCGTTATCAAAGAAGGATGCTAACATTGAAAAAAACTTCTCAAGTCTCAGGATTCTACAAGTTATCTCCCCAAGAGAGGTTGAAGTATGTTAAAGATTTTGCCAATCTGACCGATGAGGAAGTGAAGATTCTACAGTCAACTGGCGCCTTGGATATGGAGCTGGCAGACCGCATGATAGAAAACGTTGTGGGAACGTTTCCATTGCCCCTTGGAATCGCCATGAACTTCCTCATCAACAAAAAAGACTACCTGATACCCATGGCAATCGAGGAACCCTCAGTGGTTGCAGCAGCCACATACGCGGCTAAGATGGCACGTAAAAAGGGAGGATTCTTCACCAGCAGCACCGACCCAGTCATGATTGGGCAGATACAAGCCGTGGATATAAATGACCCGTTCGCAGCGAAAATGAAGATTCTGTCGGCGAAAAAGGAGATTCTGGAGAAAGCCAACAATCAGGATCCAATGCTGGTTTCTGTTGGGGGAGGCGCCAAAGACCTAGATGTGAAGGTGATAGATACGAAGTCTGGTCCCATGGTTATAACAGAGCTCCATGTCGACTGCAGGGACGCTATGGGCGCCAACGCGGTGAACACCATGGCTGAAGCAGTCGCCCCCATTATAGAGAGAATAACTGGTGGCAGAGTGTACCTGCGAATCATTTCAAATCTTGCTGTGAAGCGGCTGGCAAGAGCATGGGCAGTCGTAGCAAAAGAGGAATTGGGCGACGAAGAGGTTGTTGACGGCATAGTGGAAGCTTACAATTTTGCGGCTGCAGACCCGTATCGAGCGGCAACACACAACAAGGGCATCCTAAACGGCATAATCGGCGTTGTCATAGCCACAGGCAACGACCACCGCGCCATAGAGGCTGGAGCACACGCCTACGCAGCAAGAAACGGACACTACGGAAGCCTATCACATTGGGAGAAGAACATGGACGGCGACCTAGTAGGCTCGATTGAGTTGCCGATGGCAGTAGGACTTATTGGTGGAGCAACAAAGGTGCATCCAACAGCAAAGGTGGCACTGAAAATTTTGGGTGCAAAAACAGCTAACGAGCTGGGGGAGGTTATGGCTGCTGTGGGTTTGGCTCAGAATCTTGGTGCCCTACGCGCTTTGGCTCATGAGGGAATACAGAGGGGGCACATGTCTCTGCATGCCCGAAACGTGGCGATTACAGCTGGAGCCACAGGACCGCTGATTGACGTGATTGTTGAGAGGATGGTTACGGAACGTAAAGTTCGATTGGACAGGGCGAAAGAACTGCTGGAAGAATATAGGAAGAAGGGGAAATTATGATAGTGGTTCCGGGTCCAGCCTCTCAGAGTTTGGGGCAAAAAGTCGCTGAAACTTTGAATGCCCAGATTGTTTCTGTTAATCTCAAGAGCTTCCCAGATGGAGAGTATTGTCTCCGGTTTGAAGGCGACTTAGCTGGTGAGGAGGTGGTTGTGGTTCAGTCCACTGGACCACCACAGGACACGAATATCATGCAACTTTTGCTTATGCTGGACACAGCTAAGGATTTGGGGGCAGAAAAGGTAACCGCTGTAGTGCCATACTTGGCTTTTGCTAGGCAGGATAAACGGTTTTTGTCTGGTGAAGTAATCAGCGCCGAAACCATCGTTAAACTCATCGAGGCTTGCGGAACTGACCAGTTCATAACCGTGAACATCCACTCCGAAAACACCCTAAAGCAATTCTCGGTTCCAGCCGAGAATCTTTCAGCCATAACTTCTCTTGCCGAGCATTTCAAGAACCGAGGATTGGATGGGGCTTTTTCGTTGTCTCCGGATAAGGGTGCCATCGAGTGGGCTGAGGAGGCTGACAGGGTTCTTGGGGGAGGATGCGGTTGGCTGCGGAAGGAGAGGAACCGCTATACAGGCGAGATTCAGGTAGAAGAGAAAAGCCTAGACGTGAAGGGGAGAGACGTTATCGTTTTCGATGACATAATCAGCACTGGAGGAACCATAGCTAGGGCAGTGAAGATGCTGAAGACTCAGGGTGCACGAAGAGTCTACGCTGCATGTGTGCATCCGCTGCTGATAGGCGAGGCAAAACAGAAGATTCTGCAGAGCGGCGCTGAAGAGATTGTGGGCACCGACAGCATATCCAGTTCTGTGAGGACGGTTTCGCTTGCCCCATTGATTGCGGAGGCGTTAGCCAGATAGGTGCCATGCAGGTGGCAAAACTTTTCTTTCTGCTTTCAGGCGAACATCAGACTCTTCCAGTTTCAGAAGCGCAAGCTATCCTAGAGGCGGAAGGATACGACTACCGTGTCTTGGAGAATTTGACTCAAGTTCTGCGGCTTGAATCTGAAATCAACAGTGTAGAATCAATAGAGTTCAGGTCTGCACTGACCCGAATATGCTGCCAAGAAATATTCCACTGCGGCGCCAGTCTACCCGAAATCTTAGCCAACTTACTTTCTGCTTCGTTGGAGGAATTTATTGAAGAGAAGGAGAGTTTTGCTGTTCGGGTTAGGCGAGTGAAGGGAGTCGCTCCTGAACTTAGGGTTGTGGAGCTGGAACGCAAACTTGGAGAACAGATACTAGAAACGGTTAAGACAACGAAAGTTAATTTGTCGAATCCGCAGAAAACGTTTTTCGGCGTCCTAACCGATAACCGATTCATCTTTGGATTGAAGATAGCAGAGATAATCCCGAAGCCCTTCTCCGAGAGGAGACCAAGAAGAAGACCGGTTTTTCATCCAACAGCAATGCCCGCAAAACTGGCGAGAGCCATGGTGAACTTGGCTCAACCGCGGAAGGGCGACCTAGTTTTGGATCCGTTCTGTGGAACTGGAGGTATACTCATTGAGGCGGGACTAATGGGGTGCAGAGTTTTGGGTTTTGATGCGAAACCGCACATGCTACGGGGGGGACTGAAGAACATTATCCATTATGGAATAAAACCTGAGGGAGTGGCGATAGCTGATGCGCGTTATCCTCCAGTAACTAAAGTAGATTGTATTGCCACCGACCCGCCTTATGGTAGGTCAGCAAGCACATTGGGAACGAGCACCAGACTGATAGTAGAAGATTTTCTTTATGCGGTAGGAGACACGGTTCCCAGAGGTAGAAGAATCTGTATGGCAGCCCCAAAAACAGTAAAGATAGAAGATGCTGGTGAAGAGACGGGGTTCAAGCATATAGAGTCGCATTTTGTTTATGTGCACAGAAGCTTAACCAGACAAATAGTTGTCTTTGAGAAAAGTTGACATGCAGGATTAACCAAAAATAAACCGAAAAGAGTATACGTTTATGGGAGGGACTGTGAGCTGACAAACTTGGAGGTTATCTTTCTGGGAACTGGCGGAAGCATCCCCACACCCCAGAGAACATTGTCAGCGATTGCAATCCGAAGAAAAGCTGAACTGCTAATGTTTGATTGCGGTGAGGGTACTCAGCGGCAGATGGTTCAGGCGGGAGTAGGCTTTCACCGAAAAGCAAAAGTTTTTGTCACTCACATGCACGGCGACCATGTTCTGGGGTTGCCCGGGCTTCTCCAGACCATGTCCCTGCTGGATAGGACAAAGAAGCTGGAGATTTATGGACCGCAGGGAATCAAAGCCTTTGTAGAGGCAATAAATCAGACTGTTCGTTTCTCTCTCACCTTTCCTGTTCAAGTTTCTGAGGTAGAGGCGGGTCTGGTTTGCAAAGAAAAGGAATACCGAGTTTACGCCGCCCCATCAGACCACATGGATAAAAGTTTAGCTTATGCTTTGGTGGAGAAGCCGAGACCCGGAAGATTCAACACAGAAAAAGCCAAAGAATTGGGAGTTCCTGCGGGACCATTATGGTCAAAGCTTCAAGGCGGCTCATCGGTTAAGCTTTCAGATGGGAGAACCGTGAAGCCCGAAATGGTTTTGGGTCCTCCCCGTTCCGGAAGAAAAATCGTTTACAGCGGAGACACCAGACAGTCAGAAAATATTGTTGAGTTAGCTGAGGGCGCTGATCTGCTGATTCACGAAGCCACCTTTGACGATGAACTAGAAGAAAGAGCGGTGGAGGATGGACATTCGACTCCAAGTATGGCTGCGGAAACCGCGAAAAAAGCGGGGGTGAAGCAGCTGGTTTTGACTCACATCAGCGCCAGATACAAAAATGCAAACCTGTTGCTGGAGCAGGCAAAGAAGACTTTCGTTAACACAGAATTGGCGGAAGATTTCTTCAGGTTAGAGCTTCCTCTCTCCGAGGACTAAATGAAGAGTCGGCGCAGAAACTGTACGCTCTCGTCTATATGCTCTGTCGATTCAATCATGATTATGTTGCCGTACTCCGCCTCTTTAACCAGTTTAGCAACGTTTTCCCAATCGATGCTGCCGTATCCTATTCCCAGATGCAAGTCGCTGGCTCCATCGTTGTCGCTCACATGAATGTGAACAATTTTCTTGGAGAACTGCCGGATGAAATCAGGGATTTGATTGTTCAGGTTGGCGTGAGCCACATCCAAAACCAGCCCTATGTCATCGCCCAGTTCATCATAGAACCGCCGAAAATCTTCCACGCTCTTCATGAGGAAGGGGAAAGGCTCCGGAACGTTTTCGATGGCAACTTCAACACCTTCTCTTCTGGCGACCCTCAATAAGGCGCGGACAGAATCCAGGTTCTGCTGCCAATCTTCTCCGGGGTAAATGTGGCTGAGACCAGTTTTGGAGCCTGGGTGAAACAGCCACAGGCGGCAGTCTAACTGCCCCGCGTAGGCAATCGATTTTTCTAGGCGTTTCAGGATTGTGCGGCGCAAAACTGGGTTGGGGGAAGCTATGTTCATTTCTGCCCATGGTGCATGGACCACATAGTCTAGGTTTTGTGCTTCGGCTGCTTTTTTTAGTTTTTTTACTCTTCGTTTGTTGAGGGCGTGTAGTCCTTCGTCAGCTAGTTCTATGTGTTTCACGGGGACTTTGGGTAGGTGTTTCAGGAGCGACTTGAAGGGCTCGTTTAGGCAGTAGAGCATTGATAAGCCGATTTCTGGTTTAGCCATGATTATCACACTAAAGGTTTTACTTTGATTTTGAAGAGGATTTTCTTTCTTGGGGTTTTGGGGTAAGCCATTCGATTAGTTCTCTTGGGTTGTTGCAGCGGATTTGAACTTTGATGGGTCCTAGAGGGGATTCGCCTGTTTGTTGGCAGAAGGAGATGTGTCCCGCGTAGGCGACCTGCTTGTTCAGATAAAATGTCACCGAGTTTTCGGTTATTCCGCTGAAGAACACTTTTCGGGCAGCCGCGAGAATCCGTTCTCTGCTGAGCAGGTTATATAGTTTAGTGAGACCCGCGGTGCCTTGGGTTTTGCCTATGAGCAGGTTGCCCCATGTTCTGGATTCAACTTTGAAGGTTACTGCTCCAAAGATGTTCTCCACTGCCAGTTTTACTTTCTCCAAGTCTTCGGTGGGGTTAACCTCCACCTCCACGTGAACCACAGTTTCATTCATCCTCTAACATCTCCTTTACGACCTGCCCGATTTCAGTTTTTAGCTGAGCTAAGGTTCCCTCGTTCACGATTGTGTGGTCTGCGGCGGCGATTACTGCTCCCATGCCGACGCCAAGTTCTCTCAGGTCCCTTTCCATGAAGGTTTCCCAGTTTGTGGGGTCGTCACTTCGTTTCCTTCGAAACAGGCGCTGATACCGTGTTTTTGGAGACGCATAGATGGCGATGAGAATAAAGTTTGGAAAGTGCTTTTTGAATTCCTCGACTTCAGCTAGGCTTCGGATGCCATCAACAACAACTATCCGCCCAGTTGCTTTCTCCAGTTTTGGGATGCATCGTTTGGCTACGGCTGCTGATCCATCCAACTCTCTAAGATTGAGCATGGTTTTGCCCAAGTTTTCGGGCGTTGGCTTGAGGTTTCTTCGTTTAACC
>OMKS01003415.1_pt1 | contig 12639 bp, 6 predicted proteins | sample 1674721 | NCBI WGS metagenome assembly OMKS01 (sample SAMN06264996, study PRJEB25208) | sediment metagenome | isolation source: hot spring sediment | place: USA: California | collected 2014-09-02 | reverse complement strand
ACCCTGTCCGACCCGCTCAAAGTGACCAACTTTTATAAGAATGAATCATTCTTTGGTCATGCAGTGAACGGAACTCCGGCAGACTGTGTGAAACTGGCATACTGGGCGCTTAATATTAAACCTGACCTGCTGATTTCGGGAATAAATTTAGGCGCAAACACCGGCATCAACATCATTTATTCCGGTACTGTTTCAGCCGCGACTGAAGGCATGTTTTTAAACATCCCATCATTTGCGATTTCATTGACCACCTTTACTAACCCAAAATTTGAAATTGCTGCCAGGTTCGCGCGTAAACTTTCCAGAATCATCCTCGAAAATGCTTTGCCGCCGGGAACGCTATTGAATGTAAACGTTCCCGCAGTTCAGAAAGAAGAGGATATCGCCGGCGTTGAAATCACCCGACAGGGCAAAGCCATGTACCTGGAAGAGTTCGACCAGCGCAGCGATCCTCACAAACGCACCTATTATTGGCTCACCGGCCAAAAGGTGAAGTTGGAACAAGAACCGGATGTGGACGATCGCGCCATTTTAAATAATAAAATCTCGATTACACCAGTGCAATTCGACTTAACTAATTATAATTTTTTAAGCGAGCTCAGTCGCTGGAACATTCAATATTAATCTCTGCGTCCTTTGGTCTCGGCGGCGAATAAAATAACACCGCAACGACACGAAGAGTGCTAATTAACAAACATTAAAAAGGAAACGCAACAATTAAAGTGGAAAGTTTAGCTAAAGAGTTTGTTTTGGTCCTTGATTTTGGTTCGCAATATAGCCAGCTTATTGCTCGCAGAATACGCGAGTTTGGCGTGTACTCTGAAATCCGACCTTTTCACACCTCGGTTAGCCAAATCCGGAAGTTAGCGCCCAGTGGTATTGTTTTATCGGGAGGCCCGTCTTCGGTTTATAACAACGACGCCCCATTAATCTCCAAAGAACTATTTGATTTGAACATCCCAATTCTGGGGATTTGCTACGGTCTGCAGATGATCTGCCATTTATTAGACGGAAAAGTTACCAAAGCAGATCAACGCGAATATGGGCATGCGGTGCTGAACATTATCGCGCCAGCAGACCCGTTGTTTGAGCATATCAAATCTCCGCTACGGGTCTGGATGAGCCATGGAGACCGTATCGAGTCGCTGCCGCCGAAATTTTCCACCATTGGAAGAACCACCAATTCACCGTTTTGCGTAATTAAACATAAAACGCGAAACATCTACGGTTTGCAATTTCATCCGGAAGTAGCACATACCGAACAGGGTGAACAAATATTGAAAAATTTTGCCCACCGGATAGCAGGCTGTTCCAGCGACTGGACGCCGCAGTCATTCATTCAGAGTTCAATTTCACAGATTCGAACACAGGTCGGAAAAGGAAAAGTTATTTGCGGATTGTCCGGGGGCGTTGATTCATCCGTGGCTGCTGCGCTGGTCTCCCATGCAATAGGCGAGCAGTTAATCTGTGTATTTGTTGACAATGGATTACTCAGAAGCGGTGAGGCGGAACAGGTGCGACGTGTTTTTAAAGATACTTTTCAGCATAACTTTCGCTATGTGGACGCTGGCAAAAACTTTTTATCCCGATTAAAAGGCGTGACCGATCCCGAGCTCAAGCGCAAAATCATCGGGGATGAATTTATCAAAACTTTTGAAACCATTGCTCATGAAATTACCGATGTCGATTTTTTGGTGCAGGGAACCCTGTATCCCGATGTTATCGAAAGTGTGTCAACAAAGGGGCCTTCAGCCGTAATTAAAAGCCATCACAATGTAGGCGGATTGCCTGAAAAAATGAATCTAAAATTAATTGAACCGCTGCGGGATTTATTCAAAGACGAAGCGCGTCGCGTGGGTAGGGAGCTCAATTTGCCCGATGTAATTATCGAAAGACACCCCTTTCCCGGCCCGGGTCTGGCAGTTCGTATTATTGGCGAAATTACAGCGGAACGGTTAGCTTTAGTTCGACAGGCTGATAAAATATTTATTGACGAATTGCACAGCGCTGGTTTATATCAAACTGTGTGGCAGGCATTCACCGTTCTTTTACCCATTCAAACTGTCGGCGTGATGGGTGATGAGCGCACTTATGAGTCGGTACTCGCTTTACGAGCCGTAACCAGTGAAGACGCGATGACTGCGGACTGGGCAAAACTGCCGCAAGAGTTTCTGGGAAAGGTTGCTAATCGGATCATCAATGAAGTCCGGGGGATCAATCGGGTCGTTTATGATATTAGCTCCAAACCGCCGAGCACCATTGAGTGGGAATAACAACTTTTGAACACCAGTGTTGGTACGAAAGCTAACACCGGTTGACCGGAGAAGCTGCTAACAAGATAAGAATTTTTCAACCGTGGAAACAGCGCAGGTTGTGTCGACAATTTTAACTAAGCTTGGAGTTTTAACTGACAATAGATTGTTTCATTCAACCCATACTACTGACACAGTCACCATTCAAAAAAGGGAGCAATTATGTGTGGTATTGTAGGATATATTGGCAACAAAGACGCGACCATTGTATTGATGGGGGGGCTCAAGCGACTCGAATATCGCGGCTACGATTCGGCCGGAATTTCGACCATTGTTGGCAATCAGCTTGCCACAGTTAAACAGCAAGGAAAAATAAGCGCGCTTGAGAAAAAGCTTAAAAAACATCATCTCAAAAGTAATATCGGCATCGCGCATACCCGGTGGGCCACTCACGGAGAACCCAATGTTAACAATGCCCATCCTCATACAGATTGCACCGGGAAAATATCCCTAATTCATAATGGAATTATTGAAAATTATTCGCTGATCAAACGAGAACTTGAGTCAAAAGGCCACAAGTTTCAATCTGAGACAGACACTGAGGTGCTGGTTCATCTCATTGAAGACCATTATCAACTGTCTGGCGACATGGAAAAAGCAGTGCGAGGGGCGCTGCAATTGGTTGAAGGCACTTATGGGATCGCTTTAATTTGCAGTGACCACCCTGATCAATTGATTGCCGCGCGAAAAGGCAGCCCGATTGTCATCGGCATCGGTGACGATGAATATTTTGTGGCATCAGACACTGCCGCCATTGTGGGTTATACTCGCCAGGTGATCTATCTTGATGAGAACGAAATGGCAATCCTCAATCGAGGTCATCTAAACATTAAGACGACTGACGATTGTCCGGTTGAAAAACGAATCGAACAGATTGCGTTTGATCTTGAGAAAATTGAAAAAGGCGGTTATTCGCATTACATGCTCAAAGAGATTATGGAACAACCACAGACAATTTACGATTCCATGCGCGGGCGTTTTCTTGATGATGAAGGAACTGTTCGGCTGGGAGGCATCGAACATGAAGTGGCGTCGTTGCTGCACGCCCGTCGCGTGCTGATCACCGCCTGCGGCACTTCCTGGCATGCCGCTTTAATCGGCGAATACATGATCGAAGAATTTGTTCGAATCCCGGTGGAAGTCGAATACGCATCTGAGTTTCGTTATCGAGACCCCATCATCGATCGCGACACAGTGGTCATTGTCATCAGTCAATCCGGTGAGACCGCAGATACTTTAGCCGCGGTGCGCGAGGCAAAACGAAAACAGGCAAAGGTGCTCGGGATTTGTAATGTAGTGGGATCCAGCATTGCCAGAGAAACCGACGCCGGCGTTTATCTGCATGCCGGGCCGGAAATCGGGGTGGCTTCCACCAAAGCCTTTACATCACAGGTTACCGTATTGGCGTTGGTAACGGTTTTGCTCGCCCGAATGAGCGCCATGTCTGCCAGTAAAGGAAAGAAAATTATCGGCGAATTGAAACAATTACCGGAACGGGTACAAACCATCCTGGAAAACCGCGCCATGATTCAGGATATCGCCGGTCTCTATTCGACCAAACCCAATTTTCTTTATCTGGGACGCGGATATAATTTTCCGGTCGCTCTGGAGGGCGCATTAAAATTAAAAGAAATTTCATACATTCATGCGGAAGGTTATCCGGCGGCGGAAATGAAACATGGCCCCATTGCCTTAATTGATGAAAATATGCCGGTTGTGGTTATCGCGACCAACGATTCGACTCATGAAAAGATCATCAGCAATATTGAGGAAGTGCGAGCAAGAAAAGGAAAAATAATCGCCATCGCGACTGAAGGCGATGAATTTATCCGCTCGAAAGTCGATCACGTGATCTATATTCCACAATTTGTGGAATTTTTAACTCCGATTCTGACCATCATTCCTTTACAATTGCTGGCGTATTATATCGCTGTTAACAGGGGCTGCGATGTGGATCAGCCTCGAAATTTAGCAAAAAGTGTAACTGTTGAGTGAGGCTTTCTATGAAAAAAATGTTTCCAAATTTTCGGATAATTGTATTCGGATTTGTGCTCAGCATACTTGTTGTTAATGCTAACGGGCTGGGACAGACCATCCGGGTAAAAGGAGTCAATTATATACCCGAAATTGAAGTGTTATTTAACAACGGAGTTAATGCTTTTCAAAAAGGAGAATATACCAAAGCCAAAGAAATTTTTGAAAACATGGTCTTAAAATATCCACCACATCAGCGTATTACTATATCTCATATCATGTTAGCCCAGAGCCTTTTTCGATTGGGAAATTTTCAACATGCGCTGTCGATTGTGAATGAGTTGATTCAAAAATATCCAATGAGCCGCTATATCCAGGATGCTCACTACATAAAAGGATTCTGTTATTACCGACAGGGATTATTTTATGAGGCAGCGATAGCGTTTTTATCCGTACCAGACAACACCGATCGAGAAAAGCTCAGGGAAAAGAGTCAAATTTTCGCATTAAAAATCATCGAAAATAATCTTAATTTAAAAGACACTGAAAAGCTGAACGAAAAAGTAACCGGTCGAATTGCTTCAGCAATTGTGACAATCAAATTGGCGATGCGCTACTTGAACATCGGAAAAAAGGAGCTGGCGGTTGTTTTGTTGCAAAATTTCATTAAACGCTATCCGGATAGTCCCTACAATGCCTCAATTCGAGATCTGTTAACCAAAACCACAATTACCGTAAAAACAGCAGTCGCTAAAATTGGAGTTATCTTGCCGTTGTCAGGTGAATATGCCAATCAGGCAAAGGGTGTTTTAGCTGGAATCCGCTATGTGCAGAAAAAATTTAACAACAACTCTACGCTTCAAATTGATTTGGTCATTAAAGATTCGGAAGGCGATATTGTTAATGCTGTTCAAGCAGCTCGAGAGTTATCCAACGATTCACAGGTGGTTGCCATTATCGGGGAATTGGAGCGGGAAAAAGCAATCGCGATTTCCGCCGGCCTGTGCAATGCCAATGTTTCGCTATTGGCTCCCACCACCTCAGGCAACGGCGTAACTTCCTTGAGTGAGTACACCTTTCAAATGAATTCGGACCTGGAAACGCGCGGACAATCAATCGCTGAATATGCAATTGAACAGTTAGGCTTAAAAAGCTTTGCGGTACTGGCGCCGACAGACGACTACGGAACAAAAATCAGCGACAGTTTTACATCAAAAGTTGAAGAACTGGGTGGGACAGTTGTCACTCAAAAATGGTATTACCCGGGAACAGACGATTTAACCAGACAATTTAAAGCGATTCGAGAAATTGGTTTAAATAGCATGAACAAAGATTCGCTGATTCAGCATTATACCAGAGGTTTGACCGATCTTCAACGCCGCCGGTTTGATTTGGAGACCATTCCGGTGACATCTATCGACGGTGTATTCGTACCCTGCTATACCGAAGAAATAAAATTTATCGCGCCTCAGTTTGCCTATGTCAACATTAAAACCCAATTGTTGGGCGATGAATATTGGTATGAATCCGAGGAGCTTCGAAAAAATCAACAATATGTCGAAGGGGTAATCTTTAGCAGCGGTTATTATATCAATGAAATTGACCCTGACTTTGTGAGGTTTCGAAATGATTTCCGGCGGGAGATGCAACGCACTCCCGAGCTTATGGAATTGTACGGCGCTGGTACAATGGCGGCGCTGGCAAACGCTATTGAGCAAGGAAATTCAACCAGGGAGGAGATTGCCGATCATTTGAGAAATTTATCAAACTTCAAAGGTATCAATGGGCTGATTAGTTTAAATCGCACTAACCGGGTTAATGCTGAAGTTCGATTGTTAACCTATCGCAATGGCGTTGTTCACAAGCTGAATTAATTAAATCATGATTTCGCTGGGACTGATTTTTTTCAAAACTGAATTTCCGCGAAAACATTTTTTTGTTCTGAATTCGATAATATCTCAGCGGATAAAAATTGCTGCACGGTTTTGTATTAGAGGTTGTATCTGATGCGATAATTAACTCTGGCTAATATTTTTTCATGTCACGAGCTTGGATTTATCTTGCCAAAAAATGTGGCAAGTTTGCTAATTTATCGGACTAAAATAAAAATTTTATACTCCCAACCATCCATAGAAAAAAAATACTGGTCGCCCTTAAATTCTACTTGGTCCCGGCTGAACAATTCTTCAAACTGCCCGCATACTCCATTTAAATCGACGTGCCCCCAAAATGGTTTCGGAGAAAAATTGACCACCACCATGACCGAATCTTCAACCTTTTCACGAACAAAAGCATAAACAGCGTCATCATCTTCAGAATTAAGCTTCGTCATTTGCCCGTCATAGAGTGCGGGATGACTTTGGTATGTTCTGGCAAGTTTTTGGTAAAACGGCCTGAATTCATTCTCTTGCCAGATAATCGGATCTTTTTCAAAAAACGCCAGCGCTTTTTCATTGCCTACTTCCTGACCATTATAGATCAAAGGATTTCCGGGCAGGGTAAAACATAGCACAGCGCCGGCTTTGGCGCCGCCGCGGGTCATCCGGGTAATAGCAGAACCATTCCATGAGTTTTCATCGTGGTTGGAGGTAAATCGCATTCTCATGGAGTTGGAAGGATAATGATAAAATTCAAATCGCAACAATTGATCGATGGTAACCGCACTGCGTTTCCCTTGAGCGATGGCATTAAAGGTGTGATGCATTTTGCTGGCATAGGTCATGTCAAAACCAAAAGCATTCAACTCTGGCGTTTCAGCTTCCGCCAGCATAAAAACCGGCTTAATGCGCTCCAGTTCTTCCCGCGCTTCAATCCAGAAATCGGTGGGTATCATCGCTGCAACATCACAGCGGTAACCATCGATGTCGGCTTCGGAAACCCAAAACTTCATCACTTCGATCATGTATTGTCGCACGCCTTTTTGCCGATAATCCAAATCAGCAACATCACTCCAATCGGCAACCGGCGAAACAATGACTCCGTTTTCATCGCGGGTGTACCATTCCGGGTGTCGCTCAATCAATGGATTGTCCCAGGCTGTATGATTGGCGACCAGATCGATAATGACGTACATCTCCAGCCGATGAATTTCCCGGACTAATCGTTTAAAATCGTCAAAATCACCAAATTCCGGATTGATGTCAAAAAAATCTTTGACTGCATAATAGCTACCCAGCGTTCCTTTTCTGTTTTTTTCTCCGATGGGATGGATCGGCATAAACCAGACAATGGAAACACCCAGCGCCTTCAATTCTGGTAATCGCGCTTCGACCGCTTTAAAAGTTCCTTGCTCAGTAAACTGACGAGTGTTCAGTTCATAGATGACCGCGTTTTTAGACCACTCTGGATGTTCAGGTGTCTGGTGGCTAAAATATTTTCCTGTTATCAAATCTTCGCTGTTCTGATATTGAACAATGCGGACAGCGCCGTTGAGACCGCCGGCGCCGCCATTATCTTCAATTAGCAGTGCCAGCCGGTTTTTGCCTTGTTTTAAAACTGAGGTCGCATCCAACTTGAATTCCAGATTGGCGCCGCGATGTTCACCCAATTTCTGCCCGTTCAACCACACAAAACCATTGTCATCAACCGACAGAAAGTGTAGCGCTGCTTTTTCAAAATTGGCGCGGTAATCAAAGTCAATAAAGTACCAGCCCCAACCGTCGTAATCACTGCCGATCAGCGATTCCCAATGGGAAAAATCATCCACCGCTATCAATTTTTCCAAAGGATAATCTGCCTTGAACCATGCTTCAGCAATGCCAGCTTTATCCTCGTCAGTCTGGAAATACCATCCGCCATTAATCTCAATTATCCGGGAACCCCGACAGTAAAAACTGGCCATTATTAAGAGCAGAATGGATAAAACAGCGATCTTTTTCATAAAATTTTCTCCGCCTTATTTTCAATTATTTAAAAAACCCTTTGCTATCCAAATATGCTTCACAACGCGTAACAATGCCGGCATCGTTGCTATGTTCGTCGAATTGAATTGTCAAAAACGGTTTTTGAGCCGCATCCTGGATATAGTGTTTAATGTAAGAATCAGGTCCGCACTTAAAGTTGGTAATGTAGATCAGATCGAAATTTTTGAATCGACTTACCCAGCGAGCGGTTTTAATAATCTTCTGACCATAGCTCCAATACATATTTTCATTGAGATCTCTGATGTCAATGTCATCATTACTGAGAAAATCCAGCGGAATAATGTTTATTCCATAATGTTGTCGCAGCTTGTTGGGAATATTCAGGTTGACAATTTCATCATACAGATTATAAGGGCGACCCAGCAGGATGATCGCTTTTGTACCGGCGTCCAAAACAGACTGCACAGCTTCATTTCCGGTAACTTTCAGGCGACTGTTAAATTCATACCACGAGTCATAAGCCCGTTCGATTGCCCGATCATTTTCTCTACGCGAAACGCCCAATTTTCGAGCCATTTCGAAAAACTGATCTTTGACCTTGTTTGCTCCAAGCCGGAATCGAACATTGGGTGATAAAATTTTTTCATTGTAAGCAGCGAAGCTGGGGGTTGCCCTAATTACAAAACACAATGTCTGCCCCCAGGGACAGAGGAACGAGTTGGTTTGACTGTCGTTGGACTCGGCGTCGATGACATTGGGAATAAAAATGTAATCAATTTTTTTCGCAATCAAATCAGCCACATGACCGTGAGCAACAGTGATGGGGGAACACGACTCTGCCACCCGGCTCTCAACACCGACATTGACGGTTGCGCGGCTTGTCTCATCAGACAACAATAGCTTCATTCCGAGCTGATTGAAATAAGTTTGCCAAAATGGATATTGATCCCAAAAGTACATTGCTCTCGGAATCCCGATTTTTAAAGTTCCCTCTTCATTTTCCGATTGTGATCGATACAATAGTTCACGACGAAATTTAATGAGATCTGGGATTACCGGCGTTGATTTGACTTTGATTTCTTTTCGATAGCGTTCGGAACATTTATCGCCCCAATAAGTACGCTTCCCCTGAACGGTGAACTCCTGAATATCACAAAAATTTGTGCAGCCCTTGCAGGTAAACGATCGAATCGAATATTGGATGTGATCAAGGTTAAAGCCACGGAAACCGGTTGCCTGGCGGTTTTGAGATAAGTTTTCACGAGCCAATAATGCGGCGCCAATCGCTCCGATTATTCCATTGTGGGGAGGAACTATTATCTTCTTTTTTAGCACCGTGGTAAATGCAGCGGCTACCGCATCGTTATAGGCGGTTCCGCCTTGAAAATAGATCACATCTCCGATTTTTCGTCCTCGCACCACCCGATTGAGATAGTTGATGACGATGGAATAGGCGAGTCCGGCAACGATATCATTTTTTTGAGCGCCACGCTGCAAAAATGGAATAATCTCTTTTTCCATAAACACAGTACACCTTTCACCAAGCCGAACCGGTCTGGTCGAAGACAGCGCTAACTCAGCAAATTCATCTTTAATGTTGATGCCCAATTTTTCCGCCTGTTCCTCCAAAAACGAACCAGTACCCGCGGCACAGGCTTCGTTCATGGTAAAATCGACCACCACACCATCCTCGATGTAAATATATTTTGAATCCTGACCGCCGATGTCGAAAATGGTGTCAACCATCTCCCCGGTCATCGTATTGCTGATATGCATGGCGCCTGTTTTGTGGGCGGTAATCTCGTCTTTGATAATATCGGCGCCGATCAATTCCCCGATCAACTCCCTGCCAGAGCCGGTAGTGCCGACCGCCAAAACCCGAATTTTCTCCCCCAATTCAAGCTCGATTTCACGCAACCCCTTTTTCACCACCTCGATGGGACGGGCTTGGGTCTTGGTATAAATTCCTTTTACCAGCTCACCATCTTCGTCCACTAATGCCAATTTTGTGGTGACCGATCCAATGTCAACCCCCAAATAAACCGGCAGAGGATTTTGCTGAGCCGAAAATTGATAGCCGGATTCACGGTCGCGGAGTAAAACCAAACTGTCTTTCCGAATCGGCGGCATAGTGTCAAACTGCTGTGTCGACGAAATAAAATTATTGATTTTATTCAGGAAACTTTCCACTAACATCAAATCGCCGGATCGCGCCTCGAGCAACGAAGCACCAATAGCTGCCATGTGGGTAAAATAGTTGGGGATGATCAAATCGCTATCATCATCCATCGCTAAAATTTCCTTTAATGCGACAACTATGCCTTTGTTGGCGGCTAAACCTCCAATAAAGGCGACCGGGCGATGAATGGGTTTCCCTTTGATGATCGTCCCTTTAAAATTGCGAACGACTGCCTGGCATAATCCCTTGAGTATTTCCGGCGGCTGAAAACCTTTTTGTTGGGCATGGATCATATCAGATTTTGCGAACACCGAGCATCTGCCAGCAATATTGGCTGCCTTTTCTGCTGTTAACACAACATCTCCAACATCCTCTATTTTATAAAGAAGTCGGGATGCCTGCTGATCTAAAAACGAACCAGTTCCCGCAGCGCATTCTCCGTTCACCTCATAATCCACAATTCCGGAGAATCCGCCACTCGGAGTCGTGTCCAGTACGATGTACTTTGAGCAATCCCCCCCCATTTCCAAAATTGTTTTAACTTTTGGATAAAATTCTCCCATGCTGTTGGCTATTGCTTGAAATTCATTCTTAAAAGGGATACCCAGCGACTGTGAAATAATTTTTCCTCCGGAGCCTGTTGCAGCAAGGGCGATGTTCTGGTCTTTTGGTAGGTAACCGAAGATTTGGCGCATCAGGTCAAGCGCCGCCTGCAATGGCGCGCCTTTGGTTCGCTGATAAGTCGTCAGTAGCATGGCATAGCGAGCGTCGTTTGTCAAGCTACCAGTTTCGGGTGTCTCAAAATTGTGAGAATGCTGTTGAGCGATATTCTGAAAAACAGCCAGATTAGCCGGGCTGCTCATAAGGCAAACCTTAATACTAACCGCCCCCACATCAATTCCGCAGTAATAACCATCATCTTTAAACATTTTGAACAAGCCTCTCCACAATATATAAAGAAAGGAAAACAGCCGGAGCTGATTTCCTTTCTTTTTGTGTCAACTGTAATAGGACAGCGATAATGTCTAACTGATCTCTAAAAAATCCAGCAGCGAATTGTCGGATTTTAAAATTATTGGTGCGATGTAACGTTTACCTTCTGGCGTCAGCCGGATATGAACCAACAACGAGCCGATGGGGTGCTCCACTGACAACTCCTGCAAATATTGAAAATATTCGTTATCCCCGGTTCCCCTGCCCAACAATATTTTTTGCACTTTGAGGTAGTCCGATTCCTTCGAAGCAGTTTGGAGCATTTCCACAGCTTTGTTATAATTTTCGACAAACGTCTGGTATCGACCGGACCCGTCGGAAAAACGAATCGCTAATTTTTTCAAGAATAGCCTTCTCAGTTTCCCTGAAGAAAGCGCGCCCGATATTTTTGAAGAAATGGCGTTGTCATCAATCAGAAATTCAATGCAAAATTCGATGATCTCTTTGAATTGACTTTGTTCGATATATTTGTTGTATTTTCGCATCGACTCAGCGTCTTCCAGATGAAGCGCCATTGCCAGAGTTTGGAACTGATTCCTGAACGGGTTCTTTAGCCTCAATGCTTGAAAAACCAGCGACACGGCGGAGGTAACTTTTTCTTCAAGCATTTCCGGCGTCAAATCGCCGGAGCTGATCTCTTTCGCGCTCAATATTTGAATGGCTTCCGTCACCAATTGATTGACCCGTTTTTCCAACAGTCCCGCGGCTTTAAATGCTGAATGCGCATCTCTGAATTTGCCCAAACCCTGGGCGCGTTCACCGAGCTCAATTAAATATTCCGTCGGCAGCGGCGCCAGTTCTGTTTTGAGCTTCTCGCCGAAACGGGAATCAAGCTGATCATAAATACGGAAAAGTTCTTCCCGTTTTTCATCCGTAAGTAATTCGAAATCGATCCAATTTCTCGAACAAAATCTATTCAATGCAGCAACATCGTTTTTCTTAACGGCAAGATGCGCCTGTGAATTGGTGTTCATAAAATGATAGGGAATGGCGTAATCTCCGTAGAAAAGGGCAATGCTTAACAAATGGAGCACCATTTCGTTTGTGTCTCGAATCTTAGTATAATCCGTTTGCAAAACTATCTCTCCGAAAATATTAGTTGACTAAATTTATGGTTAATATAGTATGCACAGCTTTAATAATCAAGAAAAAAAACCGTTAGCATCAATTGATCCGGCAAATTAAGAACAAAGCTTCGAGAATTAATTAATGAAAAGCAACCACAGATTTCACTGATTATTATTTTCGTGCTGCTAAAACCATTGGTGCTATCTGTGAAATCTAATTTTTATAAAGCTATTTATTTTCTTATATGAAT
>OMKS01003414.1_pt1 | contig 12642 bp, 13 predicted proteins | sample 1674721 | NCBI WGS metagenome assembly OMKS01 (sample SAMN06264996, study PRJEB25208) | sediment metagenome | isolation source: hot spring sediment | place: USA: California | collected 2014-09-02 | reverse complement strand
TTTTCAAGCAGAAGACGGCATACGAGATCTAGTACGGTCTCGTGGGCTCGGAGATGTGTATAAGAGACAGGTGCTAAATAGATCATCCTGAAAAGTGGGGATGATGAGGCGGTTTAGCAAACCTGTTTCATAATAAAATGCAAAAATAAATATAAGGGGAAGCCAGATTGTCATAACTTGAAGTATTGGGTGATTGGTGCGGTTGCGGTTTATCTGGAAAAGGGTATAGGCCATACCTGCGACGACGTGCAGAGCGATTAAGGTATCTGCTGATGCCAGATTATTTCGGTGATATATTATAAACACCAGAACAGCAATATTATAGATATGAATCAGCAGCTCACCAGGCAGCAGGATTGAGCTGTATTCTTTAAGAAATTGATTTTTCATAAATCCGGTATGTTTTGTAGATGCGTGTGCCGGGGATTTTTTCTAAAGCATTTCGCATCGGAATATTATTTTCTAAAATCCAGCTCATTTCTCCGTGATCATAACCAAGGCGCAAGCCATTCTCAAACGTTTTATAATAAAAGAGCAGGTCTATACCCAGGTTGCGATATTCCTTAAGGACGCCCATAATCAAAACCCGCACACCTTTAATCTTTCTGCGATACCATAAATATTTCAGCACACCCGTAGGGAAAAGCCGCCCACCCATTTTTATTAGAACTTCATTTACGTCGGGTATCGTTATTGATACACCAACGGCTCGGCCATCAGCTTCTGCAATAAAACAAAGTTCTGGCCGAACTATTTGTACCAATTCATGCTGTAGTTTGTCAATTTCCCGGTGTGTCAGAGGAACTGCCCCCCAATTTTCTGACCAGGCAGCATTATAAATACTTTTTATGGCTTGTATCTCTTCATGAAGCCGCCGCATATTCAACTGGCGCACTGAGAAATGATTTCCCGCGTTAATCAAATTGACAGCTTCCTGAAGACGACGGGGAATTTCGTGCACATTATCAATGCTATAGGCATATAAATCCATTTTCTTTGTGAATCGATCTTTCTCTATAAGCGCCTGATAGTACCTGGGATTATATGTCATCATAACAACGGGCGGACTGTCAAATCCATCTACCAATAATCCCGCCTCTTCATTCATACTGTAATTGGCAGGGCCGCGCATTTTTTTTAAACCTTGCTGCTTCAGCCAATTACCTGCAGCCTCGAAAAGAGCGCTGGCAACAGACTCATCATTGATGCATTCAAAAAAACCAAAAAAACCTGTCTGGTCAAAATATACCGACAAATGATTATTGTTTTTGATTGCTGCGATGCGTCCTACGGGTTTTTCATTTTGGAAAGCTATAAAAAAAGCAACAGTGCTATGTTCAAAGAAGGGATCTTTGTCTGGATTAAATAGCTGCCGCTGATCAGCGATGAGGGGAGGAACCCAATTGAGATCAGATTGATACAAGCGATATGGAAGGCGGATAAATATCTCTCGGTCTTTCTTGTTTAATACTTCTCGAATAATTGTTTTCATCATCATTTTCCTCCGAATGAATTTAGTTAGGCTGCTCTTAATTCGAAACACCATTTTTTTAGAAAATATTTTTTACCCTGCTAAATAATAAGTGTTTTCTCAATGCATAATCCGTATATTACTGAGCTTTTTCATTTGAAAAGCGGGTGTGAGAGAATAGCTCTCGAGAGAAAAAGAAAGGAGAGACCGATGGCAAAAGGAGGCAAGGCTTTTGGCGCAAAAATCGCAAACCGCGCAAAAGTAAAATCGAATGTCACCTATGTAAAGGTTTTTAAGGCTGTGAAAAGTGAGAAAGATTCAGTTCGCTTTAAAACAGAAATCGTTAGCGTGACAGACGAGAACCGCAGCGAAATAATGAAATAGTCTGGCTAAGCGCGAGATATTTGGGAAAGGATTGATCAATGGCACGAAAATGTAAGCTAACGGGACGCGGACCCAAAACGGCAAACAATGTATCGCACTCCCACCGGGTGACTAAACGACGGCAGTTGCTGAATCTGCAGAAAAAAACTATTTTTGTTCCCGAGCTTGGCCGCTCAGTGACGATTCGTATGTCGGTCAGAGCAATGAGAACAATTGACAAAAACGGTCTATTGCCCTATATAAAAAAAGAGGGCCTGACCCTTAAAGACGTAATCTGAGTCACGGAGAAGCATAAAAATGGCAAAAAAAAGCAAAGGTGCCCGTGAAACTGTCAAGCTGCGCAGCACGGAAAGCCCATATGTTTACAGCACAAAGAAAAATCGGCGCAATACAACTGGCAGATTGCAGTTGAAGAAATATGACCCTGTAATTCGCAAACACGTTCTTTTCAAAGAAGAAAAGTAGCGCGAAAAGCTGGTTTTTTCCACCAGCGTTGCTCTGTTTCAGATAAACGTTGGGCAGCCAAATTAAAAATATGAAGACCAATAGCAGGTCTTCTTTTTATTTATTTACAATTGCTTTATGTATTTTCTTTCAGAAATGTGGTATTTTTGATTGATGATTAGCAGGAGTAATATTAAACATTGAACGTAGATGCCGGAAATAATAAAAAAGCTATTAGCAGTTATATCTTTCGCTGGGCAGCTTCTCACATTTTCAAGGGGTGGCACTCCTATCAAGCAGGTGATTGACATTGGTCAACTTATCCGTCAGACCGCAGAATTTGTCCTTACCGGGTCTGGCATCAAACTGAAGTTTCAAATGGATGACGAGCTCTGGAGCGCTGATGTTGATAAAGGGCAGATTTCTCAAGTCGTGACTAATCTGCTTATTAATGTCAAGCAGGCTATAGTGAAAAATGGCAATATTGCTATTCAAGGGAATAATATTATTTTGCCGCTGAATAATCAGTGGCACCTCAATTTGGGCAATTATGTAAAGTTTGTCTTTCAGGATGATGGGCCTGGAATTCCGGCTAAACATTTAGATCAGATTTTTGACCCATTTTTTACAACTAAAAGTCAGGGCAGCGGTCTGGGTTTGGCGTCTGTTTACTCCATCATACAGCGGCATAAGGGCGCTGTTACTGTCCATTCTAAAGAAGGTGAAGGCGCCGCTTTTACATTTCTGCTTCCCGCAACAGGTAAAGCGGCTCCCACAGCTCAGGTTATTAAGGATATAAAAGCAGATCAGCAACGGAAAGTCCGAATATTAATTATGGATGATGAAAAGCCAATCCGCGATCTGGCTACGGCTTTGTTGATGAAAATGGGTCATCGGCCTGCAGTTGCCGAGACAGGAGAGCTGGCCTTGGAGATTTTTAGTAAAGCTCTGAACGAAGGTGACCCCTTCGAGTTGGTTATCCTGGACCTTACTGTTCCTGGCGCCATGGGAGGCGCCGAAATTATTGACGATCTGAAACGACTCAAGCCTGAGCTAAAAGCAATCGTCAGCAGTGGTTATGCTTCCGACCCGGTTATGGCTGATTTTGAAAAATATGGTTTTGATGCCGTATTAGTAAAGCCCTATCTTCTAAAAGAGATGGAGAATCTGATTCGCGAAATTCTCAACTGAAAGTGATATATAATTATTGGTATAATCTGATAAATGGCTTAATTTTGCCCCCCATGACAAGAACGAATAAGGAGATGTGAAATGATGTGGAGAACCGAAGACGGCAGCACCGGCCGATTAATTCAATTGAGTATGGGATATTTTATATTTTACATAATCACCGGAATTAGCGTGAAATATTTCCTCAGTTCTGGTATGAGTGATATGGGTTATCTGGTTTATAGCACTGGCAGCTCAACTCTTTTTGCTACAGGTGTTGTGCTTGCGCTGCGCTGGTTTAAGCTGGAGACTGTACGGCCTGTCACCTGGATGGGCATCACTTTTCCTAGCGAACTCCTGTATATTATCCCCTCCGGTGTGATGACGGCTGTCGTTATTCCCACAACTACACTGCTTTATAGCTTCAAAGGCATTTCAGTGATGGTAGCAATGGTCATTATGCGCGGCTCGGTAATCATAATCGGTCGAATTGTGGACGCCATTCAGATTCGCCAAGGCATTCTCACTAAAAAAGTCTATCTGGAAGAGAATCTCGGTGTTCTCTTTGCCATCATTGCCGTTAGCGTGAAAGTTCTTTCAGGTGGAAACAGCGGCGGCGCCAATCCATTTACAAGCCTGCCGGTTGTGATCATTTTTAGCAGCTACATCGTTGCCTATGCTATCCGAATATATATCATGAATTACTATAAAAATACTCGTCCGAAATATTCTAAAGTGGATAATAACAAAGCCTTTTTTGGAATTGAACAAATTGCGTCAACAACGACACTTTGGATTGTAACCGGTGTTCTGTTGCTGATTGTGACTCAGAGTGGCTGGAGCGGACCCCGGATCACGCCCTTTGCCAATGCCTTCTCTCAGCCGGAACTCAATTGGGGAAGCGCCGCTTTTTGGGGCACTGCTTTTGGCGTTGTAGCTTTTTTTAGCGTATTTCTCTTTATGTTTAAGGGAAGAACAGCCACCTTCGCCGGCTTAGTAAATCGCCTGACTTCGCTCATCGCCGGCACTGCTTCTACGCTGCTTTTTGCCCTTTTCTGGAGTGGAAAATGGCCCAAGATGGTTGATTGGATCAGTCTGCTTTTCATTCTCATTGCCGTAGGATTTATTGCGGTTGCTGAGAAAAAACGCAGCGCCGAGCTTGCTTTAGAAAAATCAAACAGGAGATAAAAGATGATGGAACGTTTTAAAATTGTGATTTTGATGGGTCGTCCCGCATCGGGAAAATCGGAACTTATCAACTTTCTGAGAAATACACCGCTAGAAGAGAGACTGCGGCGTTTTCATATCGGGGAATTTGAAGAAATTGATGATTTCCCGATGCTATGGGTCTGGTTTGAGGAAGATGCCATCTATGAGAAAATTCTGAAAAAACCGAGAATTCATACAGACGAAGAAGGATACTTCAAGCATCAATATCAATGGGATTTGCTTATCGAACGAATCAGTTTGGAATATGACAAGCGGCTTCGGGATGAAAATTACCACAACACGATGACCTGCATTATAGAGTTTAGCCGCGGCAGCGAACACGGTGGCTATCATTCGGCTTTTAAGCATCTATCAGAAAAAATTCTCAAAGAAGCTGTCATTCTTTATATCAATGTACCCTACGAAGAATCACTGCGCAAAAATCGCAAGCGCTTTAATCCCAATCGCCCAGACTCGATTCTGGAGCATGGCCTTCCTGATAAGAAGCTGGAAAAAATGTATAAAGAAATTGACTGGGAAGACTTTAAAGGCGATGACCCTCATTTTATCGAGGTGCGCGGTCATAAAGTGCCTTATGTCGTTTTTGAGAATATGCCAAGCCAGACAGACGATCCGGCGCTGCTGGGGCCTGCTTTGGATAAATGTTTTGGCAAGCTCTGGGAGATTTTCCCGAAGCGATAATTTATTTACAAGCTTGTAATACGATACAGCTCTTGAATATTTAGTGGAAAAGCCTTATATTCAAGAGCTTTTTGAAATTTGGGGGCGTCAAGGTTTCGACGAGGCAGTTTAGGTTATGATGGAAGCGTGCCGAGGACTCAGGTCACCTCGCTAATCCGCCTGAAAACGGTATAAATGCCGACAATTACGCATACGCTGCTTAATAAAATATAGGTAGCCGGCTCCCCAGACTTGTCTGTGGGTTTGGGAGAGGCGTCATTTTCACAGACTCGCGAAAGGCCCCGCCTGGTGGCTGACCGCTAAAATTTACAGGCTGGCCCAAAAGTGTTTGTTCGGTTCACATTTGCGGGCGAGAACTTTGAATCGGACTGCGCACGGAGATGCCAAAATAGTCTCTGTTTCGGACCCGGGTTCAATTCCCGGCGCCTCCACAAATGAATCAACCCGTCTTTTCAGTATTACTGAGGAGGCGGGTTGATTTTTTTTCCAGAAAAAATTCTTTTATAAATCACGGCAATCCAAAAGGCAAGCAGATAGCCTGGTTTCTGGCATCACTGCAAAGAACAATTGATTTCCAAAGCACAGCTCAGTAAATTCTTTTGGCGAACTAAAAGAGCTGTGAATAATTGCAAAGAATGCCTTTACAGTCTCTTGAAACGATATCTAAAACGAAAAATGTGCATAAATGAAATCAAGGAAATTGAAAATTACGATTGAGGCATCCAAGTTCGAATCGCTTAGGAAGCGGGAAACGATAAAATCAAAAGATGTGAAAAATGGATAAAAATCAGTTTTCAACAACAATTGAATGGCGGCAATTTTTACTGGACGTGAAAGAACAGGTCCGCACGGCTCAGTATTCGGCTTTAAAGACAGTCAATTTCGAACTGGTGGGTCTCTACTGGGATATCGGAAAAATGATTGTCGAGCGGCAGAATAACGCAGACCATAACGCTGCAATTGTCAAAAGACCTGCAGGTAGAATTTCCAGGTATCGGTGGATTTTCACGACGAAATCTATTTTATATGCGGGAGTTATTTCTCATTTATCGAGACGATGAAAGAGTGCAGCCATTGGCTGCACAAATCGGCTGGACGCATAATCTTACAATATTCCAGCGGTGTAGAGAAGCGCTTCAGGGTGAAAGCCGTATGACGCGCAAATATGGCTGCTCAAAGAACGTGTTGATTCATCAGATAGAAAATCAAACTTATAAAAAATTGCTGCTTGGGCGGAGTAATTTTGACAAAGCTTTAACGCCGGAGCTTCGGGTACAAGCCAAATTGGCAGTACAGGATGAATATACATTTGATTTTTTAGAATTAGGTGATGCTTACAGCGAGCGTGAATTGGAAAAAGCGTTGATTGTCATACTAGGGCATTTTCTCAGAGAGAGAGGTGCTTTATATGCCGATATTGGCTGCCAGTATCGGCTTGATAATGGCGATAAAGTGTTTTTTATTGAACTCTTGCTATTTTGCCGTCGTTTGAAATCTCTCATAGCTATCGATTTAAAAATCGGAGAAATTCAGCCTGAACATACAGTATAAAGCAGTTTTATCTGACGCTTGTAGATGCAAAGTTTCCAATGGAAGGTGGAAATTCATCTATTGGTATCATTCTCTGCAAGGAAAAAATCGCAGCATCGCAGAGTATGCCCTGTGGGAAACCAGTAAGCCCGTTGGTGTTGTAGCATTTCCCGCAAGCAAAATAGTTCCGCAAAACCTGAAAGACGAGCTCCCTTCTCCGGAAGCGATTTCCCGATTATTGGAAGACCTATGAACTGCAAAAATATCTGCATTAGAATGGTTATCGCAATCAAATGTGGCTCGGAAACTTTTTATACAAGAGACATTTTAGAAGTTGTATATTAAACTGGAAAGGAGTGATAAATGGGTTTTCGTTTTTGGAGAAGAGTGCAAATCATACCCGGCGTAACGCTGAATCTAAGCAAATCGGGCCCGTCGCTTTCATTTGGGCCTCGTGGAGCAAAATTTACTATCGGGTCAAGCGGTAAAAGGGTCACTGCCGGCATTCCAGGCACCGGCCTTTTTTACACTCAAAAACTTTCAAAGTCCTCGGGGCAAAGGCATAGGGCCGCGTTGAATCAGCCGAAAAAAAATTTAAATCCCGGGTTCTTTCAGCGGCTGGCTATGTCTCGGGAAGAAGAGGCCTTTGTGGACGCTTTGCAAGAGCTCAATGAGGGTCGCAGGAGTTTGGCTTTGGAAAAATTTTCCGGCGCTGCAGAAAGTATAGCCGATGCCGCCTGGTTTGCCGGTTTTCTCTCGCTGGAAACCGGTGATTATGTGCAGGCTTCAGGTTTTATGGAAAAGGCGCTTAATGATAGTCAAAACTTAGGCGCATACCTGAAAAAATATGCTTTAGACCCAGTATTTAGTCTGCCCATCACCGAGGAGATCAGCGTTGAAGTGCATGCTGATAAGGCCGGCGCTGTGCTGGGGCTCGTGGAAGCTGCGCAATTGCTGGGGCAACACGAAAAGGCCATCGCACTTTTAGAAAAGCTCCTTGTATTTGTGCCTGATGATTTGGTGCTAAAGCTGTCTCTGGCTGAGCTTCTAATCGAAAATAAAAATGATCGGGAAAGTCTCACCAGGCTGCTTCAGCTTATTGGTGACATTCCCAATGATACGGCGGTTCATACCGGGCTGTTTTATTACAAAGGGGTGGCGCTGCACCGATTAGGCCTAATGACAGCGGCGCAGGCGATTCTCACTCAAGGGCTGCGGCGAAAAAGCGGGCGTTCACCAGAACTGATGCTGGCTATTCGTTATGAACGGGCTTTGGTTTATATAGAAAGCGGTCAGCGGAGCCGGGCTCGCAGCGACTTTGAGAAAATTTATAGTGAAGCGCCAGATTATGAGGATGTGGCTTCGAGACTGGGTCTTTAGAAAAATGTGAAACTTTCAATAAAAATGGAGAAATGATGGAAAATAAACGGCAACAGACAAAAAATCGGTACTGATTTGAAACAGCACAGTGGAGATTCTGATTTTTTACCGGTAAATAAGGTGAGACTATCAAAGCCCGCTATGAAGATGAGACCGTCTGGCTTTCACAAAAGCGGCTGGGAAATGGCAGAAAGCAGAGTGAAGATTACTGCAAGCGGCTTCTGGCAGAAATGAGAAATATTCGGTTAAGTGAAAGCCGTTTCTATCAGAAAGTGACCGACATCTATGCCACATCTGTCGATGATAATAGGGATGCGCCAACGACATGCCAGTTTCTCCAGATACTTGGGGGCGTTTTTTAGAAATCGAAAATAATGCCGATGGTGGGCAATACGGTGCCGGTAGTATTTTTTAGATTATAGAGGCGATAAAGATCAACGCCATTCACTGTTTCCACAATGGGATCGCCATTTGCATCGAGTTCCCGCAGGACGATATCGGGCTGTTCTGCCTGAAAATTGTAAAGATTCTGCACATCAAAATAGAGATTGAGGTTGAAGCGCTTCATCACGAAAGTGCGGTCGATGCGCAGGTCCAACTGATGAAATGAGGCAAAACGTTTGTCATTGAAGCGACTGAAATCAAAGAAGGGCAGTCCCTGTGTATCCCATGCTGCTTTGATAGCGCTGCGATTTAAATCGTAGGGTGTATATGGCAAACCACCTACAAAGCGCCACTTAAAACCGCCTCGCCAGGCACCATTTTCCCCAAAAGCTGTAGTCGTGGTCAGGGTAAAAAGGTGCTTGCTGTCCCAGGCGCTGGGAATCCATTCGTTTCTCAGATTCTGAAACTCGCTGCGGACGTAAGTATAGCTTGCGATGATATTCAGCGGAGAATAGTCCGGTGTGTAGCGCAGGAGAAATTCAGCGCCTCGGGCGCGGCCTTTGGCGATGGAGACAACTTCTTCGTCTCCAACGGTGCCAAAATCGGCCCCTTTATTGGCGAGAGAGATGCTGTCTCGCACCGAAAAAGGGTAATTGCTGTAGTCTTTGATGAAGCCTTCCATCGTGACTTTGGAATCGCTGTTTATCTGATAATCAAAGCCAGCGATGTAGTGATTGGCCGCAATATATTTCAAATCATTGTTTTTATTTATATAAACGTCATTTTCTTTATATCCTAGACTGGTGTAGGATGGTCTTTGAAAATAGCGCCCCGTGTTCAGGTTCAGATTCAGTTTATCTAAAAGTTTATATGAAGCCGAGAAGCGTGGTGAAATCTGATTCAGGGGATTTTGCATAGATTCGGAATAATTATTGGCGTCGGTGCGGATTCCCAAAGAGAGGGTTAGCCGTTCATTGAGAAAGGACTGACTTAGCTGACCAAATATTCCTCCGCTATAAAGCTCCAGGAATGTATCATAATTTACAGTGAAAAGGCTATCGCGAAAAATCTGCTGTTTTGTTGAATTTTCATATTTCGCATATTGTGCATCAAATCCATAATTGACTTTCCAGCCCCGGTCGCGCCAGGTATTCTCAAAGCGGAATTTATTCTCGATTTCCCGGCTCACATAATCTAGGCTGCGAGGGCGGCTCTTATCATTTTCCGGATATTTGTAGGAGCTGTTATTGAGCAAATTTCGGCTGAAAATATAGTTTTGGAAGCTTTTGCCGGCAAAATGGGTGAAATTGAATCCGGCGCTATAGTTCCACTGCTCGTTGATTGGCAGGTACGTGATGATGTAGCGCTGCTGCTCGTCTGGATTCGCCAGTCCAGTATTAAGGGTAAATTCGTCCAGCGCGCCAATACTGACAATGGTGAGGCTGTTTTTATCATTAAATCGAGTGCGGCTTTTAAATTGGTAATCATTGTATGTGGGTAGAAAGGGCAGCCCGATGGCATCAAAAAGGAGCTGCAAATAGCTACGGCGAACTGAAAAGATAAGGTCTGTTTTGTCTGAAATGGGTCCATCCGTAGTGAGAGCAAGGTCTGAAGCGCCAACGACTGCCCGCCAGTTAAAGTGCTCTTCATTGCCGTTTTTCTGGCGAAATTCAAAGACACCGCTGAGGGCATTGCCGCGATTGGCCGGAAAAGCGCCGCTGTAATAATTTACCGACTGAATAAAATCGGGATTAATGATACCCACAGCGCCGCCAGATGCACCCTGAGTAGCAAAATGATTTAAATTGGGAATCTCGATGCCGTCAATGTAGAAGCGGCTCTCGTTGCTGCCGCCGCCCCTCACGATGATATCATTACGAAAGGCCGGTGTTGAACCGACACCGGGAAAGCTTTGTATAATCTTGCTGAGGTCACGGTTGCCGCCCGGGATGGTTTCAATTTCTGAAAGGCGAATCTCAACGACTGATAAAGGCGTTTCTTCCAGCTTGATGAAGGTGGAGGGTTTTACCGTTACCGTTTCAAAGGACAGCGCAGACTGTTTCATTGCGATATCAATACTTGCCGGTCGGGCATTGTTGACCTGAATTTCCTGAGAATAGGTGATTTCATAGCCTATAAAGCTAGCCATGAGCTTGTAGAATCCAGGCTGCATACCGGTGATGAGAAAGTAGCCATCCAGATCAGAAGCCGCGCCGAAATCTGTCCCGACTACGATGATATTCACAAAAGGAAGTCCTTCGTTGGTGCCAGCATCATAGACCCTTCCGCGAACCACACCACTCTGCGCCAGGAGGCTGCCGCTATATACCAGGACTATCAAGAAAAAGATTAGTCGTTTCATTATGATTCCTTTATTTTTTTAAACGAAAATTTTGGTATCCCGTTTATTTGTTAATTCTGCATAGTATTTTTATCAGTTCAGCACTTTTACAATCATTTTTTCTGCAATATCCAAGGCTGTGGTGAAGGTGCTCAGGTCTGTGTAGAGCTTGCCATCTTTTCCGCTGTAGTGACTATGGCCAATTGGATTGAGAATGTATTCAGCTTCCGGATTTTCCAGGTCAATGGTCACAGCATAAACCAGCGCTGGCTGACGGCTGCTTATATAGCCAAAATCATCGGGATATTTATTGCTGGTCCAGTATTCATTGACGTCCCAGGTCTGGTTTATTTCAAGCATAAAGCGAATCTTCCCACTCAGCTTTTCATCGGTAGTGAGTATCATTTGGAAATTTGCACGGGGTGTGGCGCCGGTATAAGCATCAGTTACTGGCTTCTCTGGTGAAGGTAGGGTGTAGCTTTCCACTTCTGTCCCCACTCGTTTATGCAGCCAGTAGGGAAGTGTTGCCGGACGGATAGCTTTTCCAGAATCAGGACTCCAGCGCCCGTCTCCCAAATCACCGTGACCAAAAATGCCGGTTCCGACTGAGTGGGTCACGAAAAGGGTTTGAATCATCGTCTCATCCATGTTTTCCAGCCATACGGCAAAAGATGGATGATTGTGGGCTTTACCCTTTTCAAAGGTCAGCTCAAAACGATTACCCTGTGCTGCAGAATTGATATTTCGCAACTCGACTTCCACTGCTTTTTTGGGTGTGCCTGTTCCGCAGGCATTCATCAGAATCGCGACGGCTGCCATTATGCTTAGCTTTTTGAGTAAATTAATCTGTTTCATTCGACTCCTCTCTTGTTTTCTTGAGCTTTTGTCCACTTGGATTGCAATGGTTACACGTTTTTTGTTTTGGCCCTTTGGGAGACACTCATTGGCTTTGGACTCATTATTAAACCTTAGCTTCGGCTCGATCCTTTTTTATATCCTGGTTTTACTGACGACCCTCTGGAAAGACCACAGGAAAGATAATCAGCTGCCATCATCGTGTTTTCTGCTGTTTCTGACAGAGGTGATGGAATTGTAAAACAGGGCCAGGCTGTGAAGATATTCCCTTGCCAAAGAGGGAGATTTATTTAAATTACCGCCAATATGAACATGAAGAGATTGAGGAGGGCTGGGCGATATGAAGATTATTGATGGGCTGAGTTATGATGATATTTTATTAAAACCGGGCTATACGGAAATTGTGCCCCATATGACAGAAATTAGGTCTCGCCTTGGCGGTGATATAAAACTTAATGTGCCGATTATTTCAGCGGCGATGGATACTGTCACCGAGATGGAGCTGGCTATTGCTCTGGCGCTTCAGGGCGGCGCTGGAGTCATTCACCGCAATCTTTCACCGCAGGATCAGGCAGAGCAGGTTTCTAAAGTCAAGCGCTATCTGAACTGGATTATCGAACAGCCTTTTACTATTAATGAAGACCAAACGGTAGCTGAAGCCCAGCAAATTATGCGCCGATATGGCATTTCAGGTTTGCCGGTACTCAATAGGGACTGTCTCTTATACACATCTGACGCTGCCGACGAAGAGGATAGTGTAGATCTCGGTGGT
>OMKS01003413.1_pt1 | contig 12645 bp, 8 predicted proteins | sample 1674721 | NCBI WGS metagenome assembly OMKS01 (sample SAMN06264996, study PRJEB25208) | sediment metagenome | isolation source: hot spring sediment | place: USA: California | collected 2014-09-02 | reverse complement strand
GGAATAGACAATATAAGGCTCTATCCCGAAATTCACTACTGTCTGCAGTGCGGAAAAGGGGTCATTTGCCCTCATCTTCCCTATAACAAGATGCCCGCCCGCAATAATGTCAAACGCCGCATCCGCAGTTTCCCTGTTTGGCACATCACCTATTGTCACGACATCGCAGTCCTGTTCCGTAAGCAGTCTTACAACCTGTCCAAAATTTCTTCTGTTTACCTTTGTCTGGTTTATGCCTTCTATAACGTAGTTTGAGGACGTATCATCAACGGAGAATACATTTATCGCCGGATCATTTATTTCATTAAGCGTGGAATACAGCGTCGTATCCTTTCCGCTGTTTGTCGGGCCGGAGAGCAGAACAAGCCCGTGCGGCTTGCGTATAAATTTTTTGTAAGCGTCAATGGTGTCCTCTTCCATACCCAGTTCCGAAAGAGACAACACTTCGGAATCGCTTCGTATTATCTTAAGTATTATCTTCTCCCCGAAAACCGTGGGGAATGTATGAACCGCAAGATTTATTTCTTTACCCGCGACTCTTATTTTCAGTTTGCTCTCCTGCGGAACATTTTTCTCATTCAGATTCATTTGAGCAAGTTCTTTAACCTTGTTTAAAAGTCCGTTATAAAGAGTTCTGGGCGGCGACTCAACTTCGTATAAAACACCATCAATCCTTCTCCTTATCCTGCATTTATCCGAAAGAGGCTCTACGTGTATATCTGTTACAGACGCTTCATAAGCATCTGACAGAAGATTTGTCAAAAAAGTATTTACAGGCGTATCCTGTGACACAACTGCCTGCGCCGTATTTGAAACAGGCTCGGAAATAGGAGGCGGCGCCTGAGACTGCTGCGGAGCCATTTGAGGCTGAGGCTGCTGCATCTGCGGCTGTGCCTGAGGCTGCTGCTGATAATGAGACTGCGGCGGGGGCTGCATTTGTTCCCCATAAACCGAACGCTGTATTTTCAGGCCTCCCTGCCCTTCCGCACCGCCCGAACCGCCGGACATAGGCGCGGCAAGTATATCGTCAAGCTCATCCACTTTCGCCTTTGCGATTGCTCCTGTTTCTTCTTCTTTAAAACCAAAATATTTATCAAGAAGCTGCTTTATATCCTCGGCAGGGGCAAGCCTTGCGTCAATTTCCGCCCTGGTCGTTGCTTTCAGGTCGTCAACAACAAGAAAATTCAAAGGGTCGGACATAGCAACGGTTATTACCCTGCCCTGTTTGTTTACGGGAATAAGTTTTTCATTTCTCATAAGCTGTTCCGGAAGCAGTCTTAAAACATTCTCCGGTATATCCGGCAGTTCTTCCACATTTACAAACGGCACACCCATCTGATAGCCCAGAAAAGTCCACAAAATCTCTTTTGTGATATACCCCATATTGATAAGTATCTGTCCTATCTTTTCTCCTGTCCTCTTTTGCTCCTCCAGGCCGTCTTTTAACTGTTCCTTTGAGATGATGCCTTCTTCCAGAAGCATTTCACCGATAAGCATATTCTTAGGTTTGCTCATATCTATCCCCTTTTCTTATGTTTTTAATTTAATTATCCTTTTTTTTAAAAAGGTCAAATATTGACTTTTTCTGCCCCTGTTTTTCCCGGTCCGGAGCCGGTGCGGATGCCGGAAGATTTTCTTCGCCTCCGGGCGCCTGCTCCGTCTCTTTATAATTCTGTTCTGCCTGCAGTTTTTCGCCTTTTGAAAGCCTTGACGCAAAATCATTTCCAAGTTCTTTTGTCTTTGAATCAACATCCGAATTCGAAAGCCCGGATTCCGGCGTTATCTTAATAGCCTGTTCCTTTCCCGATGAAAGATCCTTTGCCGAGACTTTTATTATGCCGTTTGCGTCTATGTCAAACAACACCTGTATCTTCGGGGTTCCTTTCTGAGCCGGCGGTATCCCGACAAGATCAAAGGTTCCTATGGGTTTATTGTCCGCGGCCATTGGTTTTTCCCCCTGGAAAACTTCTATCCTCACAAATGACTGATCATCTTTTGTCGTTGTATATGTCTCGCTTTTCCTTGTGGGAATGGATGAATTTTTTTCTATTATTTTGGAAAATATTCCGCCCTCTGTCTTTATGCCCAGCGAAAACGCCGTAACATCAAGAAGAAGAATGTCCCTGATATCACCTTTGAGAACCGACGCCTGCTTCGCGGCTCCCGAGGCAACAGCCTCGTCAGGATTTATACCCGCATACGGCTCTTTTTTAAATATCCTTTTTACCACGCTTCTTACAAGAGGCATCTTTGTCTGCCCCCCGACAAGAACAACCTCATCAATATCAGATGCCCTCAACCCCGCGTCCGCCAAAGCTGTCTGGCAGGGGCCCGCGGTGCTTTCCGCTATATCTTTTGTAATCTCTTCAAGTTTTGTTTTGGTAAGAACTGTTTTCAGATGCTTTGGGCCGTCTTTTGTAACCGCAATAAAAGGCAGTGTTATTTCAACCGAATCAAGAGTGGAAAGATTTATTTTTGCTTTTTCAGCGCCGTCCTTCAGCCTCTGAAGAGCAACCCTGTCATTTCTCAAATCAATACCTTCTGCCTTGTAAAACTCAGCCACAAGATAATCTATAACCGCCTGGTCAAAATCGTCCCCGCCAAGATGCGTGTCCCCGCAGGTTGAAAGAACCTTGAAAATTCCCTGTCCAAGTTCAAGAATGGATGTATCAAAAGTTCCTCCGCCAAGGTCATAAATGACAATTCTTGTCCTCACCTTGCTGTCAAATCCGCTCGCAAGCGCCGCGGCAGTGGGCTCATTTATGATTCTGACAATATCAAGCCCCGCGATTTTGCCCGAGTCTTTCGTGGCCTGTCTCTGCGAATCATTAAAATAAGCAGGAACCGTCACAACCGCTTTTTCAACAGGCTCCCTTAAATATGCTTCCGCGTCTTTTTTCAGTTTCATAAGAACCATCGCGGAAAGTTCGGGAGGCGAATAAGTCCTGCCCGCCACTTCAACCCAGACATCTCCGTTTGACGCGGGAACAAGTTTATAAGGAATGCTCTTTATATCTCCTGAAACTATCTTATCGCTGAATTTCCTGCCCATAAACCTTTTTATTGAAAAAACCGTATTTTCGGGATTCATAACCTGCTGTCTTTTTGCCTGATTCCCCACAAGAAGCCCTCCCTCTTTCGTAAAAGCAACAACAGACGGAGTCGTGCGGAAGTTCTCGTCATTTGGTATTACCAAAAGACGCTCTCCCTCCATTATTCCCATACAGGAATTTGTGGTTCCCAAATCAATACCTATAATTTTTGACATCTGAACTCCCTTAATAAAGTTTTAAAACCATACAAATTACACAGAGCTCTTTTTTGCCCTTTCAATTTCTATCTTCAGTTCCCTGAACTTTTCAAGCGTCCTTGAATAATGCACAGCATCCGGATCAAGTTTCACCGCTTCCATAAATGCCCGCAAAGCCTCTTCCAGCTTGTTTGTGGCAGTATAAAGAACTCCAAGATTATACATCGTTTCGCTCATCTTATAAGTCCCGTACGACTGCTGAAATTTCCCCATTGCGGCGCCTTTATTGACATCATAATTATTCACACCTTCCTCAAAAAGCCTGCGCGCCTGCTCGTATTTTTTCTTTTCTCCGCCCTGAAACACATTAAACTTCCGTTCCGCCGGATTCTTTTTCAGAACCGCGAATATCATAAAATTATATATTTTTCTTCTCAAGGGATGAGAGAGCACTTTATACGCCTCTACCGCCCGGGATGTCTTTTCGTGAGCCCAGTCAGGCCTTTCCGGATTGTGGTCAGGGTGATACTTATAAAGCATCAGCCTGAAAGCATTGTCTATTTCTTCCTGCGTGGCGGCCGGGTACAGCTCTAAAATCTCATAAAAATTAAGTTCCTGTGCCATTTTTCTAAAACCTGGTCCCTTTCAGCCTGAAGAGTTCAATCGCGTCCCCTTCAGCCATATTTATGGAATCCACCTTTTCATAATCAGCAAGGCGGCGCGTTCCTGACGCGGTGTCAACCGTCGCGTAAACATCCGTGGCAAAACTCTTTTTTTGCCCGTATTTTGAGGCAAAACCTATATAATCCATTATTGCATTATACTTTTCCAACGAGCTTTTATCAACAAAATTTTTGGTCATTGTTCCCTTTGTCATAACAAAGTTTACATTAAAATCCTCTATCCGGCACCCCAAAGTCATTTTGCTTTTTACCATATTCACAAGTTCTTTCCTTATTTCCATAGTTGATATAAGCGCCCTCTTTTCATCATCCTCGTGCCGGAAAGGATATCCAAAGCCAATAAGAATAAAACGCTCCGTAACCTTCAGAATCGCGCCCTGATATTCTATGGCGGTCAACGAAACTTTCTCAACAAACTTTTTTATGATGTCCTTCAGATCCTCGGACACAAGCTCAAACGTAAAGCCCGAAAAACCGCTTATATCTATAAAAACAAAAGAACACTCGGAAGAATCAGACCCGGGCGGCGGATAATAACCTTTTGTGATTTTATCCGTCATCTCCTGATAAGTAAAAACCTCATAGGCTTTTTTCAGGTCTTCCATCTCCTTGAGCCCATCCGCCACGGTTTCAAACGCGTCCTTTATACGCACTTTTTCCTTCAGCTCCACAAGCATCCGGTTAAAATCATCGGCCAGAACTCCGGTTTCGTCATTTGATTTCACATTAACCGCCACATCAAGATTGCCCTGCGCGACCTTTCTCATCCCCAACGCGATTATGTTAAAATTGCGGGTTATTATATTCGCGAGCATCCAGGCGCCTCCAAAACCCGCGCCAAGGAGCACAATCGTCAGAATTATCATATTCAGTATCATTATGTTCAGCGCCCTGTTATGGGCTTTTTTTGAGAATTTGATAACAATAGAGGCAAATCCGGCGTCTTTTATGCTTATTGCCATTTCGGTTTTTATTGAATCAGAGAGTTTTGTTTCAATCAGTTCCCCTATCAATACGCTGTTTTTCTTTTTTGTGTCAATTTCCCTGTAATCCTTTTCCAGAAGAGACTTATTCATCGCATAGGCCTTTATCTCTTTTTCCTTGTCAAGAATGGCCATAAGTATAATGTTGCGGTCAAGCCCGGAAAGTATTTCCATAAACTTCTCATACACCTGCCAGTTCACATCCGCGCTGTCCCACGAGGTCACAAGCCGCAAAGCGCTGAGCGATTCCGCGACCTTTCGCGCGTTTGCCTTTACCTGTCTGTCCTGAATATCAATATTCATCTTTATCGTGTACCCGAGCACAACACCCATAGTCACAATTATCAGAGAAAATATGAGAATAATTATTTTATTTCTTAAACTGAAGCGGACTTTTCTTTTTTTCATATTTTACGGATTCACTCCTTATTTTGCTACCGATTCAAGCGCGTAAAAATTTGTCTTTCCGTCTCCGAGATATATCATTCCGTCCCCGCCTATGCAGGAAGTTTTAATCGCTCCGTCAAATTCCATACTCCAGACTTTTTTCCCTGTCTTCGCGTCAAGCACAAACAGCTCCCTGCCTCCGGCTATGTAAATCAGTTCGTTCACGACAAAAGCGGTGGTAAATATCCTCTGCCCCGTATCTGTCTTCCAAAGCATTCTTCCCGTCGAAGCGTCAAGCGCGTACACATTTCTGCCATTCGAGCCCACATACAAAACTCCGTCTTTGATAACAGGCGATGAGCCTACCCATCCGCCTGTTTCAAAGGTCCATTTCATTGCTCCGCTTATCGAGTCAATGGCGTGGACCTTTCTGTCGTCCGCGCCAAAGTACAAAACCCCGCCGTGTTCCGCGGGAACCGACGCTATGGCATTCTGCGCCTGATAAGTAATCTGGATCTGCCCGGTTTCAAGGTCAAGCCCGTAAAGCGTCTTGTCAAGCGAGCCAATATAAAGCATTCCGTTTGCGATTGTCGGAGACGAAGCAATAGGCCCTTGCGCCGCGGTTTTCCATTTTACGGCGCCGTTTTTTCTATCAAGCGCGTATATATGGTTGTCCATACATCCGATATATACCAGCCCCGCAAAAACCGCGGGCGAAGAAAGTTTGACCTGCCCGCCAAGTTTTGTTTTCCAAACTTCTTTTCCCGTTTCTATGTTCACCGCAAAAAACATACCCAAATCATTCGCAAAATAGAGAGTATTCCCGTAAAGCGCGGCAGTGGAGCTCACGGCTCCCATTGCGGGGAATTTCCACGCAGCCTGACCGGTTTTCTTGTTGATTGCGTAAAAATTATTATCCATAGAACCTATATAAATGTTTTCCTCGTCCATAACAGGCGATGCGTCAAAACCCGCCCCTGCCCTGAAGCGCCACTTAAGCTCAAGCGGCGGCAGTATGTTGAAACCGCTGTAAAAATCGTGGGAAGGCACCCCTCTGAACATAGCCCATACATATTTTCCTTTTTCGGTCTTTACTGTAGCTGCTTTCCGGGACGCCTTCACTATTTCGGTTTTCTGCTTTTCTATCTGCTTTTTTATTTCCTGAACTTTCTGGCGGGATTCCTGCGTTGTTTTTTTGGATGCGGTTGTAAGCTCTTTCTCAAGGTTTTTCAGCTGATCTCTCTGCGCTTTCACAACACGCTGAAGTTTCTCAAGCTCCTCAAGCTCGGCTCCTCCGCTTATGCTCAGCTCTATTTTGACATCTTCTTCCTCTGCTCCGCCTATGCACCCGGACATCAAAAAACAAAAAACAAAAGCCAAAACCGCCAAAAACATATACTTAAAACGCATACATTCCCCTTTCAGTTAAATTAGTATAATAATCTTATCAAATAAGACATATACTGTCAATTTGGATTATGGTTCGAAAAAACAGGGATAAGGGAATGGGGGTTGGGGAATAGCGGAGAATTGAGAGCAGTGGTTTGTGGTTTGTGGTTTGTGGTTTGTGGTTTGTGGAAACCGGGAAACATTGGGTTTTGAGCTTTGAGTTTTGGGAAGAACGAAAGGCAGGGATAAGGGAATGGGGATTTGGGAATAGTGGAGAACTGAGAGCAGTGGTTTGTGGTTTGTGGAAATCGGGAAACATTGGGTTTTGAGTTTTGAGCTTTGAGTTTTGGGAATAACCAAACTTCCGAGCATCCGAGCCTCCGGCTCTCCATTACGCATTTTCAAGGTTTGCGGTGTTGGATCTTTTTCACCCCCTTTAACAAAGGGGGATACAGGGGGATTTTGCTCTGTAGTTTAGCTTGCAGACCCGGCGTTAAAGATTTTCTATAAATTCCTTGTCTTTGTCTTTCAATATCAGGAACTCTATGCCGAATTCTTTTTCCTCGGGTTTTATCCATTTTACCTCGGCGAAAGTGGTTACCGGTTCCCTTTCTTCAAATATAAATTCAACTCTTATGACATCACCTTTTTTTGCGTCTATTTCACCCGCTATTTTCATCCCGCCCACGCTTAGATCGCTGCTTTGAGCGGTCTTCCTCTCCATACTTTTCTTTATGTCAACAGTCTGCTGTTCCGCGGATAAAACCTTGTATTTAACACGACAAAACGTATCTTTTCTCGCAAACTTTCTTCTGTCCGAATACAGTTCTCCCTCGCCCATACAAAATCCTCCTTTTAATCATAAGGCCCGTTCAATTTCTCCGGTTTCCTCAGATATCTGTTTTATTACATCCATACTCTCTTTTATTTTTTTGAAAACACTGTCAATATTCCCGGAAAGCTCCGAAAGCTTTGACTCAATCTTCTTCGAAAGAACCTTTAAAAGATCATTGTCAACCTTGTGCTCTTCGGATATGGCATATACAGCCGTAAGCATTTTTGATATTCCCGTGAGGCTATTTACAATGTTTATAAATGCGTCGCTTGCCGTGTACACAACATTTACGGCTTCTTCTATCTTATTCTGCCCGCTCATAACGGTTACCGCCCTTTTGGCAAGCTCCTCCATATTGCTTACAAACCCGTCTATTTCATTTGTCGCCTGCTGCGAGGCTTCCGCAAGGCTCCTGATTTCATTTGCCACCACCGCAAAACTTTTTCCCGCTTCACCCGCCCGGGCCGCCTCTATACCCGCGTTCAGCGACAACAAGTTTGTTTTCTTCGCTATTTCCGCGACTGAGACAACTATTTTCCTCGTCTCTTTTGAGGTGTTTTGAAGCTCTTTTATCACGTCCGCGGACTCTTCAACCGCGCTTTTTATCTTGCCCATCGCCTGTATTTCGCTGCCCGTAACCGCTGTTCCGGATTTTGCTATCCCCACTATCATATTTGTCTTCTCTGAAATACTTTTCAGATCCGCGGTCATTGAAGACAATCCTCTGTTTATATTGTCTATTATGGTTACTGTCTTTCTCAGATTTTCGGTATTATCCTTCACCTCAGCTTTTGAAGATGTCATTTTTCTGAGCAGCGTTTCATTTTCCATTGAAATTTCATTTATGCGTACATTCAGCCTGCTCATTCTTTCCCCTATATCGTTTCTGATAGATTTCCTCTCTTTTTCAGCGGCTCGTTTAAGCTCAGCACCCGCTGCTGCCGCCTCTCTCCCGACCATCGTCTGCATCTCTTCCGGCTTTCCCGTCCGCATCGCCTCAAGCAGCCTATCTTTTTCCGCTTTCAGTTTTGAATCCGCGAAATATACCGCGCCCGCACCCGAAGAAATCCCAAAAACAACGGCCAGAGTAAGCATTATGATAATGAATTTAGAGGCCATAACCACGGCAAAAGCGGTTACAACGGACATACCAATAACAGCAAGAAAAGGAACCGCAAAAATAAAAAGCGTTTCCCTCTCTGATATGCCTACCTTTAATGATTCTTTAAGCTTTTTTCCTAAAAAGTCCATTCAGCCGCCTTCCCCTCGCTATTTTGCAAGTATTATAATATTTTTAAGTATAATTGTAAATCACAAGTTTGGGGGAAACCGAAGAACAGTGGTTTGTGGGAACCGAAAAACATTGAGCTTTGAGCTTTGGGAAGAGCCAAACATATAAATCACCGGATTTCCAAGTATCCAATATGGTTTTGCTAAACGTCCAAGCCGCCAAACATCTAAACTTCCGATATGATTTTTGGGTTCGGGGTTTTGGGTTCACTAATCACAAACCACTAACCACTATACCACCGAGCTGCTACCTAAACAGCCCCAGAGCTGCTTCAAGAGTTAGGTCAACGAGGATGCCCGGCAGAACTCCGAAAATCAGCATTGCGGCGATTGTTGAAATAAGAATTATCCTTATTGTCATAGGAACTTCTATTTTGGGCGGGTTTTCTTCCTTTTTGTCCCATATATACATTCTCTTCAAAACCAGAAGATAATAGTAAAGCGAAATAGTGCTGTTTAAAGCGCCGGCAATAACCAGCCACAGAAATCCTTTTTCCATTGCCGCGTAAAAAAGATACACCTTGCCCGCAAAACCCACAAGCGGTGGTATCCCCGCGAGAGACAAAAGCGCTGCCAGAAGCGCCAGCGCAAGAACAGGCTGTCTTCGGGCAAGCCCGGAATAACTGTCGATTTCATTTGAACCCGTTGATTTTTCAACCACGGCAAGAACCGCAAAAGCCGCTATATTGGTAAACGTATACGCCATAAGATAAAACAAAACCGCGCTTATGCCTATGACAGAAGCCCCCACAAAACCCACAAGTATATATCCTGCCTGGGATATGGACGAATAAGCCAGAAGCCTCTTTATGTTTTTCTGCGGTATGGCTATAAGGTTGCCTATGGTCATTGTCAAAAAGGCAAGAACCGCTACAATCGGCACCCACACAGGCTCGCTCATAACAACCTTAAAATTTATGAAACCGTATGAAAACACTCTGACCGCGAATATAAAACCCGCAGCCTTTGAAGCAACGGATATAAAAGCCGTAATCGGCATCGGAGCACCCTGATAAACATCAGGCGTCCACATATGCATCGGCACCATTGAAAGTTTAAAGCCTATCCCGAGCAGTATAAATATCATCCCTATAACAAGAACCGGCATATTCGCCCCGCCTCCGGACACGCTTATCATTATCATATCAAGATACGTGGTGCCTGTTGCCCCGTAAACAAGACTGAGTCCGTAAAGCAAAAGTCCGGAAGAAAAAGCCCCGAGTATAATATATTTCATCCCGCCTTCCAAGGACATATCATCCTTTTTAAAAGCAGCCAGAGCGTAAAGAGATATTGTCGCGAGTTCCAGCGCGACATACATCGTAATAAGCTCGCGCGAGGAAGCAAGAAACATCATACCAAGAGTTGACGCCCCCAGTATCATATAGTAAGCGCCTGTATACTTTTTTCTGACTGTTATGGTGTCTATTGACATCAGGCCCGCAAAAAAAGCACCCGTTAAAAACACCACTTTCGCGAACCACGCCATATCATCCCATAAAAAAGAACCGTTCCATAAAACACCCGCCTGACGCCCGGTAATGCCGTAAAATTTATCCAGTATCATAAATACAAGCAGCGCAAATGTCGCGGCGGTAAAAAACCATCCTATGATTTTTTTTCGGTCAACAAAAAAATCCAAAAACATCACCATAATTATAACTGCCGCGTATATAAGTTCATCCGTCATTAAAACAATATTCAATTTACATACCTCCCGATATTTTAACTATCTCCGCGGCTGCGGCAATTTTATCCGCAATCGGAAGAACCGAGGCGTGAATCATCTTCATTATATAAAACGGATACAAACCAAAAAGCACTATAAAAAACATCAGTATGAAAAGAGACGCGTATTCCACCCTGTTTGCGTCTTTAAGCCCTTTATACTTTTCGTCAAGCTCGCCGAAAAATATAAGCTGGACAACACGAAGCACATAAAAAGCGGTCACGACAATACCAAAAACAGCGATTATCGTAAGTGCGGGATACGTCCTGTACGCGCCGATAAACGTGGTAATCTCAGCTACAAAACCCGACAGCCCCGGCAGCCCCAGCGAGCAAAGCCCTGTCATAATGAAAAAGACCGCAAGTTTCGGCATAACTTTCGCAAGCCCGCGCATTGAATGAATATCCCTCGTATGCGTCCTTCCATAAACCATTCCTATAAGCCCGAAAAAGAGTCCTGTCATAATACCGTGCGATACCATCTGAAAAACCGCGCCTGAAAGCGCTATCGCGTTCCATCCCGCTATTCCCAGCAGCACCACTCCCATATGCGAGACTGATGAATAGGCCACAATATATTTAAGATCTGTCTGCCTTATCGCGCCTATTGCCCCGTATACAATATTCACAAGAGTCATAACAGCGACAACAGGCAGCCAGAACCACGCGCCCTCGGGAAAAAGCCAGACAGGTATTATAAGGCACCCATACGCGCCCAGCTTCATAAGCACGCCCGCGTGAAGCATAGAAACCGCCGTGGGCGCGGAAGCGTGCCCGTCGGGAGACCAAGTGTGAAAAGGCCACAACGCCGCAAGTATGCCAAAACCGACAAACAGTATGGGGAAAAATATTATCTGAAATCCCCTTGAAAAAGAAAATTTTTCTATAAGGTCAAAATCAAAAGTATTCAGCCCGGTCGCGAAATAAATCCCCAGGATTCCCGCAAGTATAAGCGCGCTGCCGACAAGAAGATAAAGCGTAAGCTTCATCGCCGAGTACTCTTTGTCCCCCGTTCCCCAGATGCCTATCAGAAGATACATCGGAAGAACCGCGATTTCATAAAACAGGAAGAAAAGAAAGAGATTATATGTCATAAAAACGCCGTAAACACCCGTTGTAAGCGTGAGCAGAAGTATGAAAAACTCTTTCGGCCTGTCTGTTATGCTCCAGGATGCCAGAACACCGGCTGTTATTATTATTCCTGTCAGCAGAACAAGAGCCACATTTATTCCGTTTACTCCCATAAAATAATTTATCCCCAAAGCCGGCACCCACTCCATCCGCTCAACAAACTGCAGATCCATACCCGTATGAGAAAAATCATACACAACAAACAGCAGCACAGCCAGAAGAAACGACAGGACAGAAAAGACAAGAGAAACAACCTTTATTGCCGTTTGATTTTTGCCCGGTATAAAGAAAAGTATTATGACAGCGGTAAGCGGCATAAGATATATGATGCTTAAAAAAGGTATTGTTTCCAGAAACTGCGTTAAAGCCGCCATTATTTTCCTCCCAATATTTTCAAAGCTTCAGGGCTGTATACCGCCATAACCGCGACAATAACAACAAACCCGCCAAACGCGATAAGCGCGTAATTCTGCAGATCTCCTGTAACTGTTTTCCTGAGTTTTGCCCCGCCCCAGCGGCACATAAAAGCCGACAGGTTCACAAGGCCGTCAACAACGTGCCTGTCAAACCACTTTATTGCCGATGAGAGCCGGAAGAGCACATTTCTGATGACAAACATATAAATCTCATCAATGAAATATTTATTGTACAAAAGCGTGTATACCGGCCCCGACATTTTTCTTATCTTTTCCGGTTTTATCAGGCCCGCCCAATACATAAGCAAAGCAAGAAAAACTCCGGACACCGCTATACCCGTGGAGACAGACGCCACGTTCATATAAAATTCCGGTATGTGCGGATGCCCGCCGTAATAAAGAAATGTATAAATACTGTTTTTGATTTCCGGAATAAAAGGAGTATTTGCCGGCACTCCCCAGAAACCCGCGAACACGGACATAACCGCAAGTATCATAAGCGGAAACGTCATAACAAGCGGAGATTCGTGCGCCTTCTCATAGGCTGCGGTAT
>OMKS01003410.1_pt1 | contig 12651 bp, 14 predicted proteins | sample 1674721 | NCBI WGS metagenome assembly OMKS01 (sample SAMN06264996, study PRJEB25208) | sediment metagenome | isolation source: hot spring sediment | place: USA: California | collected 2014-09-02 | reverse complement strand
TTTGTGTTTCTAACTGTTGGAGGCATTCTCATTTTGGAAAGTGCAAGTGCACTTTCCAAAATGAGAATTGCTGACGTAAACCGCAGTGTTTTTTGTTGTGCCGGTTCTATTTATTGAAAATCCCAAGCGCTTGATGAGCTATTGTGCTAAACTCCCCATTGGTGAGATATAGTAGAAGGACGGAGCGAGGGGAGCCTCCAGCCTTGATGGTTCTGATATGATGTGGCCTGCTCAATCCACCAGCATCTCTTGGAGCACCTTTTTGAGAGAGTGGATCTCGTTTTTTCGGAGACGACCAAGCCGTTTCACCAGTCTTCTCTGGTCTACGGTTCGAATCTGGTCGAGCACTATCCACCCGCGTTTGCCCTGGAATTCGACTTTGATCCTGCTCGGGTAGGATCGTGATTTTGTGGTCATTGGGGCGATAATAAGGGTAGAAATGGTATCGTTCATTTCATTTGGAGAAATAACGGTGCAAGGACGGGTTTTTTGTATCTCCGAACCGATGGTAGGATCCAGAGTGACGAGATACACATCGTATTGCCTAATGTCCATGTGCTAATCCCATTCCCACTCGAAGTTGTCCACCTCTTCCACAACGGGGAAGGCATCGATGTCGTCTCCTCTCTGGTGCATTCTTTTGAACTCCTCCCTCCACCCCTGTCGCGGGGGTCTTTCTATCGGTTTGAGTACAATCTCCCTTTCATGGACCTCCATCTCGAGTTCATCTTCTATTGAAAACTGATGGAGTATTGCCTTGGGAATACGAATGCCTTTTGAGTTGCCGATTTTTACCACGGAGACTTTCATTTTAGTTCCTCCAGCAGTAATTATAAAGTAATTACGCTGCTTTTGCAACGGAAAGCAGATGAAGCGAGCAATTCTCAATTTGGAAGTCTAATGACTTCCAAATTGAGAATTTGCTTCATTTGCATAGCAATGATTTGTGTTTCTAACTGTTGGAGGCATTCTCATTTTGGAAAGTGCAAGTGCACTTTCCAAAATGAGAATTGCTGAGATGAAGCTCACTCTCGGGCGGTAGATGCATGTAGCCTTCAAAAGAAGGCTGTGCTATACTCTTTTATTCGAATGGCCCTATTCAAAACGTTACCGGAAAACTTCTTCAGACCCCTCGCCTCGCCGCTGAAGGAACACTACGCCTCCTTGCTGCTTATTTTCTACCGCCTCTTTCTGGAGTACCAGGGGAGTATCGAACGAGCCCAAGTAGTCCGTGAGTTCGAGGACTATTTTCGCACCCATCAGGTGGAGGCGGATTTTGCTGATGACGCGGAGGATGTGCCGAACGGTGAGACCGCGGAGGCCGAGGGGGAGGCTGGCGGGGAAGGCCGCGACCCACGGGACCTGGCCAACTACTTTTTGCGGCGGCTAAACGCCTATGGATGGGTGGGCAATGAGGTGCTGGAGGATTTTACCCAGCTGGTGACCATGAACAGCTGGGCTAAGCCATTTTTCGAGGCGCTCTACTCCACGTCGACGGGGATGTCCGAGGAGTACGAGAGCCATATTGTGGCGGTCTATTCACTGCTGACCGGCGCCGCGGCTAGAGAGAACGGGCATTACAATGTAATGAGCGCCCACTCGCACGTACGTCGCTTGATAGAATCGCTGAAGGTGCTCAGCCAGAATATCCGCACCTATTTGCAGAATTTGTACAGCGAAGAGGCTGAGGTGCACGAGATCCTGCATATTCACTACGATCTGTATATGCACGAAGTGGTCGATCGGGCCTACAACCGTTTGAAGACTTCCGATAATCTGTCCAAGTATCGCCCCTTGGTCAATAAGGCGGTGGGGGCCTTTCTGCAGGATGAAGCCTGGCTGGCAGCCAACGCAGAGCGGTTGGCGGTGGTCAAACGGACCTCGGTCGAACAGGCCCGTAAGCTGCTGGTGGAGATGCTGAAGGAAATTCGCGACAGTCTGCGGGGCATCGATCCGATCCTCGACGAGATCGACGACAAGAACCGGCGCTATTCAAAAATTTCTACCCAGAAGATAAAAACAAAGCTCTACAGCGATGCCACTCTGCAGGGCAAATTACGCGACATTGTGAAGTCCTTGGCCAAGGGCGGAGTCGGGACGGAGGAGATCCCGTTGCAACTCTCCCACTCCAGATTTCTGACCCCTGGCTCTCTCTACACTCGTCCGAGCGGCAGCCGGAGTGCGGAACCCGCTGCACTGAGTGTACCGGAGGATGATGATGAACTACTGTTCAGGCAGCGCGAAATGGAGCTGAAGGTGACCGGACAGTTGAACCCAAGAAAGGTAGCGGAGTTTTTGCGGAGCGTCGGTACACGTTCGGTTGAGGCCGAAGGTGATACCCCCCTGGGCGCCCTGCGTTCGCAGGATATCGCCCGGGATCTGGACGGCTTTATCAAGCTGCTATACGCCGCCGGCTATGCCGAGGCAGGAAGAGCTGACTTTCCCTTCGAGGTCGTCTGGCGCTCGGGGGAGGTCTCGGTAAAGGGCTTCCATTTTCGGGATCACTATTACATAGAGAGGAGGAGGGGCGGCAATGGCGCTTGAGGGGGTACTGAAGCTGAACGCCGGCGAACGGGAGATGTTCGCGAAGGTAGTGCGGGTCTTATTGAGCGATGTGTTTTTGCTGCGGGCCGTGGACGCGGAGGAGCAGCTGTACAGCTTCGCCCTGCGGAACTTCGCCGCGGTGGAGGAGTGGTTTGCCTTTGTCGGCTTGACTCTGCTGAAGGACGAGGGACTGGGGGTGATTACCTACCGCGGCGAGCCGGGCCGGCGCAGCAATCTGAACCTGGAAGAGACCCTGGGCCTGCTGGTGCTGTTGGTGCTGTACAACGAGAAGCGTAACGAGCTGTCGCTGCGCAGTGAGGTGACCCTGCAGCAGGTGGAATTTCAGGACCGCTTTCGAGTTTTGACCGAACGGATGGTTTCGAAAACCCGTTTTGTCCAGATGCTGCGGCGGCTGCAGTCGCTGAAGTTCATCCGTATTTTAGGTGAGGCGGATGATCCGGGGAGTTTGCTGGTGCTGTATCCGAGCATCCCGTATGTTTTGGAAGGTCGAGACATCGAAGAGTTGTTTGCCGCCATTACCACCGGTAGTGATGATGAGGAGGGGGAGACGGAATGAAGTTGTTGTTGAACCGCATGCGGCTGGTGAATTGGCACTATTTTCAGGATGAGACGGTACGGTTCAAGGAGATCAGCCTGCTGGCCGGCGATAACGGAAGCGGGAAATCGACGATTATCGATGCCCTGCAGTACGCCCTGGTGGCGAACATCAACAAGATTCGCTTCAACTCCTCGGCGGCCACTTCAAGACAGAGCGCCCGCAGCCTGGAGAGCTACGTACGCTGCAAAATGGGTATGGAGGGGGCCGAATACGCCCGCGGCGATACCATCGCCCATATTGTACTGGAGTTCAGCGCCGCCGACAGAATTTTCTGTGCCGGGGTGATGGTCGAAGCCTTCACCGACGGAAGCGTGAAGGAGAGCCAGTGGCTTCTGGACAACCACCGGTTGGATGACGTTCCGCTGAGTCGGGACGGGTACTACCGGGCGGCGAAGGAGCTGCGCCGCAGCCTGCAGGAGATGGGAGCGGTGCTCTGTGCCACCAAAGGGGAGTATAACGCCCAGCTGACCATGCGTCTGAAGGTGCACCGGCGCAATGTGAGTTTCAACCCCTATTTGGAGGCGCTGCTTCGTTCGGTTTCGTTTACCCCGTTGAGCTCGGTGGATCAGTTCGTCTGCGACTATATTCTGGAAGAGCGCTTTGTGGATGTCTCGGCTATGCGGGAGAACCTGAACAACTACCGTGAAGCCGAGGACGAGGCCACATTGATGGAACGCAGAATAGCGGCTTTGGAGGAGATCGACCGTAGCCAGGGCGAGGTCGATACCATCGCTCGGCAGATAGAGAGCCAAGATTACCTGCGTTTGAAGGCCGGCCACCTGGCCGTCCAGCGTGAGACTGAGGTGAATGCGGCTGCTTTGAAGAAGGACCACGCCAACTTGGAGATGATACAGCAGCAGCTTGCCGAACTTGAGGAACGGCGCGGCCGCTACGAGCAGCTGCGCGATGAGCTGCGGGCGGCCCTGGCCGGCAACGATACCCAGCGACTGATAGATAGCTTGGAGAAGAAGCGGGATGAATTCGCCCGCCGGCGTGATGAGTACCACCGGCAGGCCGAGCGTTTTGAGCAGGTCACAGGTGAGTGCGCCGGGAGACTGGAGCGACCGATAGCTGAGGATCTGGACGCGGAGATCGCTTCCGTTGGTGAAGAACTAGAAGCGGTCGGGGAGCAGACCGCTGGATTGAACAGCCGGGTGAAAGCACAGTTGACACTGCTGGCCGAGTTGCAGGCCGAGCTGGAAGAGTTGGAGGCTGGGCGGTTGCGATACCCGTCGGCGGTGGAACGGCTGAAGTCGGTCCTTGAGAAGGCGGGCATTCAGGTGTGGATTTTCGCCGAGCTGCTGGAGATGGAGGAGCCGCAGTGGCGGAACGCCGTCGAAGGGGTGTTGGGGGATCGCCGCTTTGATCTACTGGTAGAGGATTCCCATTTCGAGCAGGCGGCGGAGCTCTATAAACAGCAGGAAGCGGAGGTGGCCGGAGTGGGTCTCCCGTTTCTGGCCCGGATGGAGGCGTCCGAAGTGAACGCCGGCTCCTTGGCGGAGATGGTGGAGACCGAGAACCCACTGGCCCTGCGCTACAGCGCCCAGCTTTTGGGCGATATTATCCGCAGCGATGGTGAGACGCTAACCGAGTTCGACCGGGCGGTCAGCCCCGACTGTCTGTACTACGGCGATCGGACTTTGTTTCGGCTTGAACCGCAGGAGTATTCGCGTTGGTACATCGGCGCTGAGGCCCGCCGACGGAGACATGAGCAGGTAACCGCGGAGATAAAGCAGCTGAACGACGAATATACCGTGACCCAAAGACAGCTGGAGCAGGCGGTACGTCGTAGGCAGATGTTGACCGAGGTCTTCGGTCAGCTCAACCAAGTAAGGGATTTATCCGGTGCCCGCCGACTGGAAGAGCAGTATAACCAACACTGTAGTGAGGTGGAACGGCAGATCGGCGAAATCGACGTGTCGGAGATAGAGGAGCTGCGGGGTCGCATAGCGGCGGCTGAAGAGGAGCTGGCAAGGCTGCGGAACGAACGAGATCTTGCCAAAGAGAGAGAAGGTCAGTTGGGGGGAGATATCAGCCGGCGCGAGGCCGATGCCGCCGGTCTGGAGGTCTCCGAGGCGCAGGCCGCCGAACGGTTGGAGGAGTTTTTGAGCGAACGACGGCACCGACTGGAGGAGTTTGAGACCTACTTTCTCGAACGGGTGCGAGGAGGCGAGTCCGCCTCGCTGGACGCCCTGCGAACCACTCTGGCCAACTACGAGAACGCCCGTAAAGGGCTGGAGACCCGTCTGGAGCGGTCGAAAGAGGAGCTGCTGAAGCTGAAGAGCCGCTTCAACCGCGACTACCGCCTCATGCTCGACGAGACGGTCGAGGGTTCTCAGCCCTTTCTCGATCTTCTGCTGCGCTATCGCGATACCGAGCTGCCGGCCTACCGCGAAAAGATAGCCCGGGCGCGGCGCGAGGCTGAGCGGCAGTTCAAGGAGCACTTTGTGGCTCGGATGAACGAATACATCAATGACGCCCGTGAGAGCTTCTCCGAGATCAACCACACCCTCAAGGAGATCTCCTTCGGTGAGGACCAGTACAGTTTTTCAATTCGCGAACGACCCGAAAAGCGCCAGATCCTTGAGGTCTTCCGTACGGCCATGAAGGTGGAGGAGTACAAGGACACCTTGTTTGAGAGTCTGAGCTCGGAGGAGGAGCGGCGGAGTATCGAAGCTCTGTTCGAGGAGATTTTGAATAATGACCTGGACTCCCCCCGGGTCCGGGAGATCTGCGATTACCGCACCTACTTCACCTACGATATCCGCATCCGCCATCTGCACAGCATCGATGAGAGTACCGGTAAGCCGCACGAGTCGAATTTGTCAAAAGTGCTGCGGGAAAAATCCGGCGGCGAGGCGCAGACCCCTTACTACGTGGCTCTGGGGGCCAGCTTCTTCCGCTTCTTCAAAGAGGAGGAGGGGGCGATTCGCTTGGCCCTGTTCGACGAGGCTTTCAACAAAATGGACGACACCCGTATCGGCACCGCGCTTACCTTTTTTCGGCGACTGGGTATGCAGGTGGTGACGGCGGTACCGACCGAGAAAATCGAGACCATCGCTCCTTACTCCGACCAGGTGAACCTCATCTTTCGCCATAACTACCGGGCTTATGCCCGTGAGTTTTCTCAGGACTCGCCGCGGGTGGAGCTTCCCTCCAGCGTATGAGCTCTGGAACTCCGAACCTCCGCGATGCGATTCTACTGGAGTTTCAGCGCGATTACCTCTCCTCCGCCCAGTTTCGTGGAGGACGGGCTCTGCGAAAGGGAAACTGGGAGCGAATTTTTCCAGAGATCGAGACGGATCCGCAGGTAAAAGACGAGTTCCTTTCGGCGGCGGAGGAGCTGGAGACACGGGGGATAATTTCTATTAAATGGGCGCGCCATCGGCGGGGCGACCGGATAGAGGCCTTGTATCTACAAAATCCGGCGCAGTTGCATCAGTTGCTCGGACTCCCCTCTCCGGAAAGGCAGCGGGAGGAGTCGCTTGCTCTGCTGAAGGAGTTTAGGGCTGGGCAGGAGATATCAGAGTTTACTTCGGCGCTGATCGAGCATCTGCAAGCCCGGCTCGAGGCCTTTATCCCGACTCCTTGCGGAGACCCAGGGGATCTCGATGCGCTGCTGCGCCTGCTGGCCGCTGACCGTGAAATGATCGCCGAGCTCCCCCTGCGAGCACTGAGCGTCCGGCTCTACAGCGATTCGAAGCGTCTGGAGCGGCTTCTGCCCGCCGCCGACAAGCTGTCGATGTCGGCGGCGGGGGAGAGACTTTCAGCTCGTTTCGGGCTGGTCCGCAACTATCCTCTGGCAGCCCTCCGGGGAGATCTGGAGCTTGTGCTGCGGGACGGGCAGAGCTGGAATATCGCCGGTGAGCCGCTATTTGTCGGACCACGGCTGGCCGGTCGTTTGGCGCTGATTTCGGCTGCAGCTCCGGTGCTGGTGATAGAAAACAAGGAGACCTTTATGACCTTGCCGTTTCGAAAATGTGGTTTTGCCGGATTGATCTACGGCGGCGGACATTTGAACTCGGCGGTGGTGAGACTGTTGCAGTTAGTCGAACAGTCCGGCATCAATATCTACTATTTCGGCGACCTCGACCCCGATGGCTTGCTTATTTTTCAGCAGGCCGAGAGCACACTGAACGGGCAGCTCATTCCCTGGCGTATGGACGCGAACACATACCGCCGATATCTACGGTTCGGTTATCCTCTTTCGGAGGGGAGCGCGGCCCGCCTGTCGCAGCTGCGTGAGCCCCTTTTTCGCGAAGTGGCTGAGTTGATGAAGCAGCACCGACGGGGAGTCGAACAAGAGGTGATCGACGTGCTGGCTGCGGAATGAGTAGGTGACGGACTGCATGCCAGTGTTAGTGTTCCATCAATTCACCGAGAAGCCTTCTTTCGCTGGAGGAACACACGGATTGTGACCGCCGCTAAGACCAGATACAGGAAGTTCCAGAGCCCGAAACTGATGTAGCCCGGCGGGGTCAACACCCAACCCAAATCGACGGCGGTCCATACCGCTCCAATGAGGCTGAGTATCCCATTCAAAATGAACAAGATTTTGGCAAACTTTGAATCACGTGGTAGTGATGAACAAAAACAGCAGCACTCTCCCACAACGGCTGCTTCGGCTGCAAACCAATTGCAAAAGCTGAGGGAAAGATGGTTCCCAGCATTATTAAAATGGATCCAACGACCCCGAAGATATACTTCAAATTCTCAGGCGTGTTTTCTTTCATCTCCACCTCCATACGTAAGTGAATACTTTTAGCACGGTATAGGTATGTTTTTCAACTTAAAATCAGTGCCAGATTGAAGGCCGCTATGATCAAGGCCAGGGAGGTGAAACCGAGGCTGATGAGTCGGTGTTGGTTGTCGAAGCGTCTGTTCATCTCTTCGAATCGACGTTCCTGCGCGGCAAACCGTTCGTCGATCTGCTTCTGTAGAGATTCGAAGCGGTTGTCCTGAGCGGCGAAGCGTTCGTCGATCTGCTTCTGACTAGCAGCAAAGCGTTCATCCATCTGTTTCTGCAAAGATTCAAAACGCCGGTCCTGAGCGGCGAAGCGTTCTTCGAAGCGTTGGTCTTGGGCGGCGAAACGTTCGTCCATCCGCCGGAACCCCTCCTGCATGGAGACGAGCATCTCCTTGATGCTGCCGTTCAGTTCGTTGAACTGACGCTCGTGGGGTTCAGCCTCGACGTAGTTACGGGTCAGAAGCTGCACGTAGCGGTGCAAGGACTGCGGGTTTTTTACCTCAAAGGCTTGGGCGAGCTCTTCTTCCAGCATTTCAGCCAATTCCTTCATGTCCATACTCCTATTATAATACGGGATCTACTGTCTATACAGAGCAAAAGACGCTGTTTTGCTTCAGTTCTAGGGAGAAGAAAATTTATTTTACGCCAAAACGGCAGTACTATACACTGATAATATAATCTTTGCTCTTGACCGGAAGGGGAGATTCTCCTATTACTTAGAGTCATAGGGGGGGAGACATGCTGCTACAAGATCCAATTAAGAGGCTCTACGGGAAGGAAGCCTTTCCGGAGATTAAGATTTCAAATTGCGCTTTGTTGTGTATCGACCTACAGTACAGCGACGCCGCCAGAGGGTTCGGACTTTTTACCGAAGAGAGCATCGTCGAGAACCCGTCCACTTTTGGCTACTATTTTGATCGGCTTGAGAATATAGTCGTACCAAATATTAGGAAGTTGCAGGATCAAGCCAGAGCGCTGGAGATGGAGGTCATTCATGTTCGGATCATGTCCTTGACCAGGGACGGTCGGGACCGCAGTCTCGAGCACAAGAGGATCGGAGTGCATGTGATTCCCGGTTCAAAGGAGTCGGATTTTTTGCCCCAAGTCTCGCCTCAGGGGGATGAGATCGTACTGTCGAAGACCTCCTCGGGAGTCTTCAATTCCACTGCCATCGAATACGTATTACGCAATCTCGATATCACGCAGCTTATCATAACGGGGGTTGTGACTAACGAATGCGTTGAGACCGCCGTCAGGGACGCGGGGGATCGGGGCTTTGAGGTGCTGGTCCCAGAAGACGGAGTAGCAGCTCTGAGCGAAGATATTCACCAAGCTTCTTTGGCCTCCATGCATCTGACCTACGGTCTGGTGACTGACACAGCGACGATTCTCACCAAGCTCCAAAAGGCGGAAAAATGAGTATGGAATTTGCGCGACTGGAGAGAAGGATCGAGGAGCTGGCAAGAATAGGTGCGGTTGGCGGCGGTGGAATCACCAGGCTTGCCTTCAGCAAGGAGGATCAAGAGGCGAGAAAACTGTTTATCCAATGGGCCGAGGAGGACGGTTTGGAGTGGCGAGTCGACGCCGCCGGAAATATTATTCCCGCTCCATGCGGGCTTCGTTCAACTCCTTGCGAAGTCGCTGATTCTCTGTGGCAAGCTCAGCCACCGACGGATCCCCTGGACGTGACCGCCCTTTTCCCGACTTCGCAGCGGCTACCCAGCTCGCAATGGTTCCCTTCGGAATTGACAACCGCAGTCCAGCCTCACCTTGCGAGAGCCCCAGTTCATTCACCATTTTGACGGCTTCGCTCTTCAGCTCGCCACTATACAATCGTTTCTTCTGCTTCATTTTTTCCTTGTTCCGCATCTGGATCGTTCAAGTATACGTGTCTACTGAAGTCAGTATAGTCCAGGGCGGTCGGACTGTCCTTGTCGATCATGACCCTAATGGCCTCCTGGGTGACGGGGAATACGACCATGTCGGCGCCGGAGATGTCGTACGAACTGGGGGTTTGGGGCTTCATAGGTTACAGCGGAGCGGCTTTCGGTCTGTTTTTCTTCGCTCCGATCGCCAAGCGAATCAAGCAGATACTGCCTCAGGGACTAACCAGCGGGGATTTTATGCGGTTGCGTTTCGGTAAGCCCGCATGGATCGTATTTATCTTGGTGTCTACGAGCTACTTGATAGTATTTCTGGTGACCCAGGGAATGGCCGGGGGTATACTCTTGGAGGCTCTCTCGGGGATAAACTACACATTCGGAATGAGCCAGGTATTTGTAGTGTGTATTCTATATACACTTATGGGCGGAATGCGAGCGGTTATTGGTACTGATTTTATTCAGGCCATGATCATCCTGATTACACTTTTGATTGTGGCGATTGCCGCTTTTATCAACGTTCCTCCGACGACCATATACGACCAGGTTGTCGCCAATTCGCCAAGTCATATGAACCTGTTGTTGCCCGCTGGACTTTTGTTCGCCTGGAACACCACTCTCTGGTGTTTCGGTGAGATATTTCACGGCAATATATGGTGGCAGCGGATCTACGCCCAGCGGGAAGAGGTGACGGTGCGCTCTTTCTACATCAGTGGAGCCATTTGGTTCTTCGTACCGATTGTCACCGGACTTTTGGCGCTCTACGCGATCGCCCAGAATCTCCTCGTACCCCAGGTGAACATGGTGTTTCCTATTGTCGCGTCTACCCTTCTGGGCAAAGGTGGTGCCGTCCTGGTGCTGATCATTGTTTTTAGCTCGCTGACCTCTACCGCCGACTCGCTGATGGCGTCGACCTCTGATTTCTTAGCCCAGGATGTGTATCGCCAGATGATCAATCCGAAGGCCAACGATCGTCAGGTGCTGGTAGTATCCAAGGCCTTGATCGTTATCCTCGGCGTGATCAGTTTGCTGATCGCACTTGGAAAGTTCAACAGTATCTACAAATTCTTCATGCTCACCGGACCTCTGGTCGGTTCTACCGTCTGGCCGATAATCTTGGGTGTATACTGGAAAGAAGCCAGTGCGAAAGGCGCCTTATGGGCCATGCTGATCGGTACCTTAGCCGGTGAACTGAGCTATTTCTTCTACGCCACCTATTCGTCGGCGGTGGTGGGAACCGTAGTATCGGGAATTGTGATGGTGCTGTTTACCACTATTCGACCGGATAAGTTCGACTGGAATGTATTCAAAGAGTTCAATTTAGCGGTCCTGGCCGAGGAGGAGTAAAAAATGGATCCTGTTTTTTTGATGCCAAAAGGAATATTTGTTTTTATAGTATATTTTTCCATTACCGCTCTGATCGTCGGAGTAGTAGCGGTGCTCAAGATCTTTTGGAAAGAGACTCACGATAAAAATGTGTGGTAGATAAGTCCTTCTTAGTACCGCGCCAGGTCCACTTTCTAACCTTCCGTAGGGACCTGGCCGGTACCTTTCTTACTGCAAACAAAACAACGAGTGATAAAGGGGGACAAGGTGAGAGTATCGGTCGAACAAATGAAATGCCAAGTTGGAGAGATCAACACGAATTTAGAAAAAATTATGGGCAAGATTGATGAAGCCGCTAAGCGGGGAGAGGACTTGGTTGTTTTTCCGGAAATGTCCCTCTCTGGTTATTCACTGATCCGCAAACAAATGAACCAGAGCCTACGGCAGCAGCTGGAAAGGGCCCTCGAAAAGATCAGGCGGATCAGCGGCGAACGTAAAATCGATGTGATTATCAGCTTCCCTGAGATTGGCAGGGAAGAAGTATACATTACCGCTGTGTACATCGAAGGGGGAGAGGAGGTCGGGCGGCACCGCAAGGTGTATCTGGCAGATTATTTACACGCGGTAGAGCATCTGCATTTTGACCCCGGTGAGAGTTTCAATGTATTCTCTACTCGCCATGGTAGGGTGGGACTTTTAATTTGCGAAGATGCGTGGCACCTGAGTTCGTCCATTATTCTCGGGCAGGATAGACCAGATATTATCATTGCTCCTTCGGCAACTTCGATTACCAGTTTGGAAAAACTTTACGAGATACAGATGCGCTGGGAAGTACTCTCCCGGGCGATCGCGATGACCCAAGCGGTCTATTTCATCTACTGCAACCAAAGCGGAGAGGAGGACAAATTGACCTTTTGGGGTGGGTCGCACGTGGTCTCACCGTACGGTGAGATCCTCAATCGTCTTCCTTCAATGGAGGAGGGCTCTGGGAGGTGGGATCTGGATATGAATTACGTAGCTCAGTGCAAGCGGGCGCTGCCTTTGGTGGAGAAGGAGAAAAATACGGTGAACCTCCGGGAGTTCGGTAGGATCGTCGATGCGGGGGAGGCGGAGTAAATGTCCAATGGAACGTCTTTCTGCGCCAGCGGAGATTGTTTTCTCAACAGAGTTTTACCGGATTCTCCTGGTAGTGCCTTCGAAGCTCTGGCGGCGCTGATCGGCCGGGCCGATGTACGGCTCACCAATTTAGAGACTACCGTGGATAGTGGGGGTTGTTATCCAGCGGCTACAAGCGGGGGCACCTGGGCACGGGCAGATGCGGAGGTCCTCTCGGTTTTTAAAAAATACCATTTCAACTTGGTCGGATGGGCGAACAACCACAGTCTGGACTACTCCCATGGCGGGCTTCTGGCCACCGCCAGGGCTCTCGATGAGGCGGGTCTCAAACACGCTGGGGCGGGAGAGGATCTGTCTCTTATACACATCTCCGAGCCCACGAGACCGTACTAGATCTCGTATGCCGTCTTCTGCTTGAA
>OMKS01003409.1_pt1 | contig 12652 bp, 9 predicted proteins | sample 1674721 | NCBI WGS metagenome assembly OMKS01 (sample SAMN06264996, study PRJEB25208) | sediment metagenome | isolation source: hot spring sediment | place: USA: California | collected 2014-09-02 | reverse complement strand
AATACCGTATTCAATCCCGGGGCAGTATTGCTGCCTGATGGTACAACACTGCTCTTATGCCGTGTAGAAGACCGGCGCGGGCATTCCCACCTGTGTGCTGCCCGCTCCGATAACGGTATAGATAACTGGAAAATCGATGCTCAGCCAACCCTGATGCCTGATCCGCAGCGCTTCCCGGAAGAATTGTGGGGCATTGAAGATCCGCGTATCACCTATGTTGACGAACTCAATAAATATGCCGTTGTCTACACCGCCTACACGCGCGAAGGTCCGGGTGTATCTCTGGCGCTCACGGAAGATTTTCACCATTTTGAACGCTATGGCTTGATCTTGCAGCCTGAAGATAAAGACGCCGTACTCCTTCCTGAACGAATCAATGGAAATTGGGCATTGATCCATCGTCCGGTCGCCGTACCTGGGGCACATATATGGCTGTCTTATTCCTCCAATTTACATCATTGGGGCGACCACAAGCTTATGTTGAAAGCCAGGCGTGGAGCATGGTGGGATGCGAACAAAATCGGGCTCTCACCCCCGCCAATAAAAACCAAAACGGGATGGCTGGTCATCTATCACGGTGTCCGTGAGAATGCCGCCGGTGCCATTTACCGGCTCGGATTGGCCCTGTTCGATTTGGACAAGCCGGAGATCTGTCTCAAACGCGGGGACGAATGGATTTTCAGCCCGGAAGAACCATATGAACGTCGTGGCGATGTCGACCATGTCGTCTTTCCTTGCGGTTATACCCTCGCTCCCGATGGGGACACGATTCGCCTGTACTACGGCGCAGCGGATACGAGCATTGCTTTGGCCACCGGCAGTGTGAATGCCATGCTGGAATGGCTTGCTCGACACTGATGCAGCACCTGCAATGGAGCTAAAAAACTTAAGCGTTCTATTCTTAGGAAGGAGATGATCTCGCAAGTTTATGAATAGATCAGGAAGTTTATGATGATGGAATTGGAATTCCTTCAGATTTTACTGTTGTTAACTCCAATGGTCTGGGCTTGTTACGTGTGAACTTATTGACAAAACAATTTGAAGGCAATTTTATAAAAAATCAAGGGGTTAAGAGAAATCTTAACCCCTTGATTCTATTGGTAGCGGGGACAGGATTCGAACCTGTGACCTTTGGGTTATGAGCCCAACGAGCTACCAGCTGCTCCACCCCGCGATATAATCATGCTCTTTCAATATAATGCGAAAAAAAGAAATGTCAAGGTTTTTTTAACCGGCTGAACGCTTGCATTTGTAATAATACCCGCTCATGCTTATATTGGGGTTCGGAATTCAACGCAACGGATCGGAAGGGATTGTACGGAATATGGTCACGGAACCCCACAAAATCATCTACTCGATGGTCCGGGTCGGCAAGTTTTACGGGACCCGCCAGGTGTTGAAGGACATCTCGATCTCCTACTTCTACGGCGCCAAGATCGGTGTCATCGGTTTGAACGGATCCGGAAAGAGCAGCCTGCTCCGGATCTTCGCCGGCGTGGACACGGAGTTCAACGGAAAGACCGTCCTCTCGCCCGGATTTTCGGTCGGCCTCCTGGAACAGGAACCGGTGCTCGGGAGCGACATGACCGTGCGTGGGATCGTGGAACAGGGCGTGCAGCCGCTCGTGGACCTCATGAACGAGTTCAATGCGATCAACGAAAAATTCGCGGAACCCCTGTCGGACGAGGAGATGAACAGGCTCATCGAACGCCAGGGTCAGGTGCAGGAAAAACTGGACGCGCTGGATGCGTGGGACCTGGACGCCCGGCTCGAAATGGCCATGGACGCCCTGCACTGCCCGCCTGAAGACACGCCGGTGGATGTCCTGTCCGGAGGAGAGAAACGGCGCGTGGCGCTCTGCCGGCTCCTGCTACGGAAACCGGACATTTTGCTGCTCGACGAACCGACCAACCACCTGGACGCGGAGTCCGTGGCCTGGCTCGAACAGCATCTCGGACGTTATCCGGGCACGGTCATCGCCGTGACCCATGACCGCTATTTTCTGGACAATGTGGCGGAGTGGATTCTGGAACTCGACCGCGGCGAGGGCATTCCGTGGAAGGGCAATTATTCCTCCTGGCTGGATCAGAAAAAGACGCGGCTCGCACAGGAAGAAAAGACGGAATCGGAGCGTCAGAAGACGCTGGAACGGGAGCTGGAATGGATCCGCATGGCGCCGAAGGCCCGTCACGCCAAATCGAAGGCGCGCATCAACGCCTACGAGAATCTCCTTTCACAGGAAACCGTCCGGCGCGCCCGGGAACTGGAAATCTTCATCCCGCCCGGCCCCCGGCTCGGCGACGTCGTGATCCGCGCGGAGAACGCGACCAAGAGCTACGGAGACAACATCCTGATGGAAGACATGACGTTCTCCCTCCCCCCCGGCGGGATCGTCGGCGTCATCGGACCCAACGGCGCGGGCAAGACGACACTCTTCAGGATGATCACGGGTATGGAACAACCGGATTCCGGGACGATCCGCGTGGGGGATTCCGTACGGATTGCCTATGCGGAACAGGAACGGGATCTCGATCCGGAGATGACCATCTGGGAGTCGATCTCGGACGGGCGGGAAACGATCCGCCTGGGCGACCGGGACGTGAACTCCCGGGCGTATGTGGCCCGTTTCAACTTCTCTGGATCGGATCAGCAGAAGAAACTCTCCATGCTGTCGGGCGGAGAACGCAACCGGGTTCATCTGGCCCGCGTGCTCAAGAAGGGCGCGAACGTGATTTTGCTGGACGAGCCGACCAACGACCTGGATGTCAACACCCTGCGCTCCCTGGAAGACGGACTGGAGAACTTCGGGGGCTGCGCCGTGGTCATCAGCCACGACCGCTGGTTTCTGGACCGCATCGCCACGCACATCCTGGCGTTCGAGGGGGGCAGCAAGGTGTTCTGGTTCGAGGGGAATTACTCGGAATACGAGGCGGACCGGAAACGCCGCCTCGGTGCGGAAGCGGATCAGCCGCACCGGATCAAGTACCGGCATCTCACACGGGTATAACAAAACGGGGCTGTATTAAAAGTCATGTTGTCATACCGGCAATTTTTTGGCCGGTATCTTTTTTGAGGCTTTGAAGATTCCCGACAAAGGATTCCGGGAATGACAAAGAGGGATTAATTGGACTTTTAATACAGCCCCGTATTTCATTTAAATCTCATATCCTGCCTGAACCGTCTTTCCTGTTTGCAGTCCCAGGAAATTTTCCAGAATCTTCATCCCGCTTTCGGTCAGGATGGATTCGGGATGGAACTGCACCCCCTCCACGGGATATTCCCGGTGCCGTACCCCCATGATGAGTCCGTCGTCCGTCCAGGCGCTGATTTCGAGACAATCCGGGAGCGTCTCCCGTTCGATGATCAGGGAATGATACCGCGTGGCGATGAAACCGTCTTCGAGACCGGAAAAGATCGTCCTGCCGTCGTGGCGGATCCGGGAGACCTTCCCGTGCACCACCTCCGGCGCGCGGATCACCCGCCCCCCGAACACCCGGCCGATGGACTGATGACCGAGGCAGACGCCGAGGACGGGGATTTTCCCCGCGAAATGGCGGACAGCCTGCATGGAAATCCCGGCCTGGTCCGGCGTGCAGGGCCCGGGCGAGATCACCACGGCGGACGGATTCAGGGCTTCGATTTCCGGGATGGATATCTTGTCGTTGCGGCGGACCTCCACCCGTTCGCCGAGCACGCCGAAATACTGGACGAGATTGTAGACGAACGAATCATAATTGTCGAGCATGAACAGCATGCCTATCCTCCGATCATCTCGATGGCGCGCATCAGGGCGCGCGCCTTGTTCTCGGTCTCCGCGTATTCGCGTTCGGGTACGGAGTCGGCGACGATTCCCGCGCCGGACTGCAGGTATCCGATTCCGTCCTTGACCAGCATCATCCGGATGGCGATGCACATGTCCATGCTGCCGTTGAATCCGAAATAGCCGATGGCGCCGGCATACACGCCGCGCCGCGCCACTTCGAGTTCGTCGATGATCTCCATCGCGCGGATTTTCGGCGCGCCCGAGACCGTGCCCGCCGGAAACGCGGCGCGCACCAGGTCGAAGGCATCCCGGTCTTCGCGCAGCCGGCCTTCCACGTTCGACACCAGATGCATGACCCTGGAATACCGTTCCACGTAAATCAGATCGGTGGGCCGGACGCTTCCCGGCACGCAGACCTGGCCGATGTCGTTCCGAGCGAGATCGAGAAGCATCACATGCTCCGCCTGTTCCTTGGGATCCGCGAGCAGTTCCCGTTCCAGCGCCCGGTCCTCTTCCGGCGTCCCGCCGCGCGGGCGCGTGCCCGCGATGGGGCGGATCGTGACGCGATCCTTTTCGAGTTTGACGAGGATTTCGGGCGAGGAACCGAGGAGGTCGAGCCCGTTGAGCCTGAGATGATACATGTAAGGCGACGGATTGGTCAGTCTGAGCGCCTTGTAGGCGTCGAGCGGCATGGTCGGCATGGGGAAGCGGAACCGCTGCGACAGGACCACCTGGAAAATATCCCCGGCCAGGATATATTCCTTCGCCTTTTCGACCATTTGGCAGTACTCGTCTTTGGAAGTATTGGAAACCATCTCTACTTTCTTTCCGGTTGTGGACGGCATGTTGGAGAGCGTCTCGTCGTGGAGCGCCCGGACGCGTTTCTGCAGGTGGAGCAGTTTTTCCTGGGGGTTTTTCTCGGCGAACACGACGAGCTCGACCGTCTTTTCGAGATGATCGAACACCATCATCTCTGAAGGAAAAATGAAATACAGATCCGGGACGTTCAGATCGTCCGGGTTCCCGTCCGGGATGGTTTCGGTAAGGCGCACGGCGTCGTAGGCCATGTAACCGACCGCGCCCCCGGAAAAGGACGCGACCGGCGGCCAGTCCGGCGTGCCCTGCACCATCGACCGCAGGATCCCGAGGGGATCGCCTTCAGGCCGGAACGTTTCGCCCGCCGCATGGATTTCCGTCCGGCCTTTCCGGGAGACGAGCACGGCGAACGGCGCGCCGCCCGTGAAGGAATAACGCCCCCGCTTCTCGACGCTCTCGAGGGATTCATAGAGAAATCCGTGCTCGTGGGGATGGAACAACTTTTCGAAAACCGTCAGCGGCGACACCGTCACGGAAATCTTGTGATGCATGGATTTCATTCGAAACGTGGGAATCTTATCCAAAACCGGACTCCTTTCCTGTTCCTCGATTCGTAACCGGATGCCGGGCCTCATTTTGGGGATCGCGGAACGACCGCTGGGACTTCCGCTTCCCTCTTCCACAACGAAAACCGGCCTTCCGCCAGGGAAGCGGGCGAGTATTCCGAAAATGAACGTTCACTGATTTTGGCGCGTGACCCCACATTTCCTCTCCCGCGTTCGCTCTTCTGTTTCTTGTTTTCCATTCTCCGTATCCTGTCTCGGACCGTTCCGCATTGATTTCCGGTTCTTGAATCTTGAACAGTAACCCCTTTTGCCGACCGCCAACATCTCACGTCAGATTATTTCCTCGTCGCGTCCTTCAACTTCCGGATCAGTCCGCCCACGTCTTCCCCGTTCCGGATCGCGTCGATCACCCGGCTGCCCACGATCATGCCGTCGGCATGGGGAAGGAGCCGGCGGATGTGTTCCGGCCCGGAGATGCCGAAACCGACGGCGATTGGAGTATTCGTGAACGAACGGACGCGATCGAGAAACGCCGGAAGATCGTCGGACAGATCGTGCCGCGCCCCGGTCGTGCCGGTCAGACTGACGCAGTAGACGAATCCGGTGGAGGCTTCGGCGATCCGCCGGACACGCTCTTCGGGACTGGCCGGCGTGACGAGGAAGATCGTATCCACACCGCGGGATTCGGCGGCGGACTTCCAGGACGCGGCCTCCTCCACCGGCAGGTCGGGGACGATCAGCCCCGTGACCTTTGCGTGGATCATGTCGGCAAGCAGCCGGTCCTGTCCGTACGCCAGAAGCGGATTCAGGTACGACATGAAGACGAGCGGGATATTCAAATCCAGATCCCGGATCGCTTTCAGGATCGCGGGCAGGGTCGCCCCGTTCGCCAGCCCGATCTGCGAGGACATCTGGATGGTCGGCCCGTCCGCGATGGGATCGGAAAACGGAATCCCGATCTCGATGATGTCCGCGCCGGACCCGGCCGCCTCTTCGAGGTTACTGAGGAATCCCTCCATCGTCGGAAAACCGGCGGTCAGGTACCCGATCAGGGCGGCTTCGTTTCCGGATTTCAGTTTCGCAAACTGTTCATGGATTCTCATGCGAGTCCCTCCACGATCTCGAGATCCTTGTCGCCGCGGCCGGATACGTTGATGACCACGACCTGATCGGGCTTCATTTCGGCGGCGATGCGGATGCCCCGGGCCGCCGCATGGCTGCTTTCGAGCGCCGGGATGATGCCCTCGGCCTCGCACAGGGTGCAAAAACCATCGAGGGCCTCTTCATCCGTGACGGAGGTGTATTCAACCCGGCCGGTGTCTTTCAGATGGCTGTGCTCCGGTCCCACGCCGGGATAGTCGAGCCCGGCGGACACGGAATGGGTCTCCGCCACCTGCCCATACACGTCCTGGAGCAGGTAACTCATCGCGCCGTGCAGCACGCCGGGCGATCCTTTGCAGAGCGTGGCCCCGTGCTTTCCGGAGTCGAGACCCAGCCCCCCCGCCTCCACCCCGACCATGCGGACGGAGGCGTCATCCAGCATGGGATGGAAGAGGCCGATCGCGTTGCTGCCGCCGCCCACGCAGGCGACGAGGCAATCGGGCAGCCGGCCCTCGCGCTCGAGGCACCGGGAACGGACTTCCGAACCGATGATGGACTGAAAGTCGCGGACGATCTGCGGATAGGGAGAGGGCCCGACGACGGATCCGATGCAGTAGAAGGTGTCGGAGATGTTCGTGACCCAGTCCCGCATGGCCTCGTTGATCGCGTCTTTCAGGGTTTTGGAGCCGGAATCCACCGGCCGTACCTCCGCGCCGAGGAGTTCCATGCGGAAGACGTTCATGCGCTGACGGCGCGTGTCCACGCTGCCCATGTACACCACGCATTCGAGCCCGAGCAGGGCGCAGGCCGTGGCCGTGGCCACGCCGTGCTGGCCGGCCCCGGTCTCGGCGATGATCCGGGTCTTGCCCATGCGCCGGGCCAGCAGCACCTGCCCGAGTGTGTTGTTCATCTTGTGCGCGCCGGTATGCAGCAGATCCTCACGCTTCAAAAAAATCTTTGCGCCGCCCGCCCGTTTCGTCAAATTCTCGGCGAAATAGAGCGGCGTCGGACGGCCGGCGTATTCCTTCAGATAATAATCCAGCCGGTTTTGGAATTCCGCGTCGCGCGACGCCTCCAGATAGGCCGCCTCCAGGGCATCGAGCGCGCCCATCACGGTTTCGGGGACATACCGTCCGCCGTAGGGCCCCCAGCGGCCGCGGGCGTCGGGATCGGTTACAGGCATCGCGCCTCCTCAATAAAACGTTTCAGTTTGTTTGGATCTTTCTTTCCGGGTTCGGATTCCACACCGCCCGACACATCCACGCCGTAAGGATGCAGCATCGCGACGGCCTCACGGACGTTTCCCGGATGGAGCCCCCCGGCCAGGATATAGGGAATATCGAGCCCGCGGATGATACGCCAGTCGAACACCTTACCGTCTCCCGCGCCGGGATCGATGAGATAGCCCGGGCCGGGATACGCCGCCATCCGGGAGCGGATGGTTTCCGCCGTGTCTCCGGGGCGGACGGAAATCCGCTTGATGACCGGTCGGCCGGCCCGGAGGCATTCGGCCGGGGATTCCTCTCCATGGAGCTGTATCCGGTCCAGTCCGGCATGCTCTGCGATGCGCCGTACCTCGTCGACGGGCTGATCCATGAACACCCCCGCCGTGATCACGAAGGCCGGCAGTGCGCGGACGATCTCCCGCGCCGATTCGGACGTCACCTTCCGTTTGGATTCCGCGAAAACGAATCCCAGCGCATCCGCCCCCAGCTCGGCGGCAAGCAGCGCGTCTTGGAGATTCGTCAGGCCGCAGATTTTAATTTTTGTTCTCATTTTCTCTTCGTCTTGAATGATTAAAATGCCTAAAATAAAGAATGCCTAAAATTGATTTCGCGTTCTAATGGCTGTGAATAGCGCCAACAACTCAGAACATTCTTTCAAGACGGCTTGAATATCTTCTTCTTCGGCAAATCGACATTCACGTATGATCTCAAGCCAATATTGTGTTTCGCTCGCCTCACTTTCGCATATCCGAATCTTGTTTCTGAAATCCGCCTTACTCCGTGCCCGATTGGCTTCTCTGTAATTGGCTCCGATGGATGTTCCTGATTTGGTCACTTGATTTTTAATCACACGACCCTCTGATGTATTTGGAATATTTTGAGAAAGGCGGATGATTTGTATGGCGAACATTTTTGTTCGACATTCCAAATCTCTGGCGAACTTTTTGACATCATAATCCTTAACCATTCCCTTCCCCAAATTTTAGGCATTTTAGCCATTTTAGGCATTTATCATTTTAGGCATTTTCCTTTAACTCCCTCAACCTCCCCCCCACATCCCCCGCCCGCATCAGCACCGTCCCGACCAGGGCGGCGTCGAATCCGGCGTCCCGGAGGCGGACCAGGTCGTCCCGGCCCCGGATGCCGCTTTCGCTGACCGTGACGATGTGCGCCGGAATCCGTTTTTTCAGCCGGAGGGACGTTTCCAGATCGACGCGGAAGGTTTTCAGATTCCGGTTGTTGACCCCGATGATTTCCGCCCCGGCGGAGAGCGCCGGTTCCAGTTCCACGGCGTCGTGGATTTCCACCAGACAATCCAGCCCAATTGCTTTCGCGCGGCGGATAAAATCCCGCAATTCAGCCTCACCGAGGACGTTCGCCAAAAGCAGGATCGCGTCCGCGCCGAGGACACGCGATTCCAGGACCTGATACGGATCGAGGATGAATTCCTTGCGCAGGACGGGGAGCGCGACCGTTCGTTTCACCCGCAGGGGATAAACGTCGCTGCCGCCGAAAAATGGACCGTCGGTGAGTACGCTGATCGCCGCCGCGCCGTTTTCCGCATAACTCCGGGCGATCGCTTCGGGATCGAAATCTTCCCGGATTATTCCCTCGGACGGGGACTTCTTCTTGATCTCCGCGATGATTGAAAATCCTGGCTGAGCGAGCGCCGCCTTGAAATCCCTCCGTTCCGGGAAAGGACGTTTCTCCAGCTCGGAAAGCGGGATCCTTTCTTTTTTTGCCAAAACTTCCTTCGACTTCTCACCCACAATTTTCTGCAAAATATTCATTTAATTTTATCCTGAATCTGCGCCCTGTCCATCCGTATTTTCCGCATCGAACAGCCACTTTAAGTTGTAAGTGAAAAGTTATAAGTTACAAATTGATCCTTTCCGCTATCTCTTTTCAGATATTTGCCCGCTGCCTACCGCGTTTAACTTTAACCTTGTCACTTTAAACTTATAACTCGAAACCTGAAACGCCTACTCCCCCATCCCCTGCGTCATCGCCTTCAGGCTTTCGAGTACGGAAAGCGCCCGGCCCGAATCCAGGGATTCCGCGGCCATCCCGATGCCCTCTTCGAGCGTTCCGGCGGACCCGGAAACATATATCGCGGCCCCGGCGTTGAGGACGACAAGATCCCGCCGCGCCCCCTTTTCCTTCCCGCCGAGGATCGCGAGCGTGATCTGCGCATTGACCGCGGGATCGCCTCCCCGGATATCGTCGATGGATATCCGGCGGAATCCGAAATCTTCGGGTTGGATGGAAAAGGTCTTCACGTTTCCATCCTTCAGTTCGCTGACGCGCGTCTCGCCCGTGAGCGTGATCTCGTCCAGCCCGTCTCCGTGTACGACCATCACATGTTCGGACCCGAGCTGGTGCAGCACCGTCGCGATCGGCTCGGTCAGGCGGGGGTCGAAGATCCCCAGGATCTGTCTTTTCACACCCGCGGGATTGGTCAGCGGGCCGAGGATGTTGAAAATCGTCCGGATGCCCATCTCCCGCCGCGGCCCGACGGCGTATTTCATGGCGGGATGGAGCAGCGGCGCGAACAGGAATCCGATCCCGGTCTCGTCGATGCACCGGCCCATCTGATCGGGGGAGAGTTCGATCCGGACGCCCAGTTCCTTGAAAACATCCGCGCTTCCGCACCGGCTCGACACGGACCGGTTGCCGTGTTTGGCGACGCGGCTCCCCGCCCCGGCCGCGACCAGGGCGCAGACCGTCGAGACATTGAACGTGCCGCTCCGGTCGCCGCCCGTGCCGCAGGTGTCTACGAGCCGGTCGAACCCGCACTTCACCGCCGACGCCCTCTCGCGCATGGCCCGGGCGAATCCCGTCACCTCGTCGATCGTCTCGCCCTTGAGCCTCAGCGCAACCAGCAGCGCCGCGATCTGGGCGTCCGTGGCCGCGCCTTCCATGACCGTCGCGGCCACGGCCCGGGATTCCTGTATCGATAAATCTTCCCCTTCGACCGTCTTGCGGATGGCTTCCTGAATGTCCATTTTTCCTCCCGTGAGTGGAGATAAAAAAACCGCGGGGATCTGTTTCCCGCGGCTTGAAAAAAACAGGCGGGAAACCCTTTCGGACCCCGCCGGATATGCCGTTCAATCTGGCTGTGCTGCGGACGCCCGGTTATGACATGGGCCGCCACCAGTTCATCGGAAATGTATTCGGATTTTTCTGCATCAGCGTCGACTCCTCGAACCGGTCGTTACTTCTTGAAGTAACAATATAATAAAAAAAAAGTGAGAAACAAGGAAAAAATTTGAATTTTCTGTTCAACATACAAAAATCAATTCAAATCGTCCTGTAGACGGCATAAAACGCTGCCGCGTTCCGATGGACCGCGGCAGCGTCCGTCCACCTCAATCTACCCGTAAACTTCGATCACTTGAGCAACATCAATTTCCGTGTGAAGGTTTTCTCGTTTGTTTCAAGGTGGATCAAATATACCCCGCTCGACAAGGCAATCCCGCGTCGATCTCTCCCAACCCACACGACTTCATGCGACCCGGCCGGTTTCATTTCGTCGACCAGAACGCAGACCTCCTCGCCCAGCAGGTTGAAAACGCGTACACGAACCCTGCCGGCGTCTCTCACGTGATATCGAATCGTCGTCGATGGATTTCCGGGGTTTGGATAATTCTGAACCGGATCGATGTTTTCAAAATTTTCCGTTATTTGAATTACCGGTTCCTCACCGTCGCGTTTAAATAGCCCTTTCGCAATTCGTTCTTCGGTGTAAACAACATCTTCTTCAAGCTGCCAGATGGAATTCTCTTCACTGTCCCATTGTTTTTTCAACGATTTCAGACATTCTTTGGCGTTTTCAGTCCAGCCTTTGCGCAAGTACGCGTAAGCCAGATCATACATGACACAATTGGCTTCTTCTTTCTCCAACACTTTCAAGGCTTTTTTTGAAAGTTTGATCACTTGATCATCATCCCCATTGAGTATATCCCACATGATCAGGTACTGAAGCGCCCTTTTACCGACAGCCTTCCCCGGATGAGAATTCCAATATGAATGTAAATAGTCGCTGAATGAATCTTTCTCATCCAGTCGATTTTTAACAAAATCAGGCCGCAGAATACCAAAAAGAATGTCCAGTGCTTCGACCGCTTCTTTTTTATCTGGCCCGGATGCAATGAGCTCTTTACATTTCTTGACCTGATCTTCTTTGGGCAGGGTTGGATCGATTAAGAATTTGTCCGTATCAATTTCAGAGGGTGATGCTTTGTGTAACGGCCCGCCTGTTGATGTGGTGTCTCCATCCCAATCAGGCGCAGGAAACATCGGGTATTGAACCCAGACATCGCCGTATTTATCGCATTCATTATCCGCGCCCCAATAACAGTTCTGGGTCAAAACCTGAGGATTCCCGGCATAATTATAAACTTCCAATCCCGTATCGTCATGGATCGAAGAATAATTCATTTCAACCGTTGATGCCGGACTCCCGTAAAAGACATATACTTCTGTGTTGCCGTTATTGCGAATCGTATTATACCCATACCATGCGTAACACTCACCAATATGAATGTGATTCGAAGAATTCCGGATTTCCAGCCCGTATTGCGTATTTTCTTCGATGACCGTACCATAAAACTCAAGAAAGCTGCCCCCTGGTGTGTAAACGCCGCGCGAATTATTGTTACGAATCCAGTTTCCGGAGAAATCAACGGTCGAGTAATAAGCGCGTACGCCGATTTGATTGTTGTTTGCTATTTCACAAGAAACGAGCTCAGCCACGCTATGATCAAACCGGATGCCGTAAACGCTGTTGTACTTGAAAGTGCAATTTTTAAAGAGATTAGCAGCACCTTCACCTGCAGTACAGCCGTTCAAAAAGAATGAATATTGGCCGTAAGAGAAATGACAGTATTTGAACACATTGTCTCCGCCCTGGAGTTCGATCCATTTCCATTTGTTCTCCAGGCTGCCCGATGCGGAGGTGAAAATGATCGGCGACCCGGATGTCCCTTCGGCGATGATCTTGGCGCCGCTATTGACGGTGATGGAATGGTAACCAGTAAATTTAATAGTAGTGTTTGGTAAAATTGAAAGCGTTACATTTTCTTCTAAAGCTATATTGTTATTTGAGTCCAGTCTAAAAAGGTCTTTTATTCTTCAACACTAATGTTTTTTGAGCACACAATAATACTTGCTTAAAATGT
>OMKS01003408.1_pt1 | contig 12654 bp, 7 predicted proteins | sample 1674721 | NCBI WGS metagenome assembly OMKS01 (sample SAMN06264996, study PRJEB25208) | sediment metagenome | isolation source: hot spring sediment | place: USA: California | collected 2014-09-02 | reverse complement strand
CGGCGGAAGCATCAGCATGAGAGCCATCCACGTACCGGCGCGCCAGCGATGCCAAAGGACCAGGAGTAGACCGGCGGCCGTCAGCGCCAGCAGCCCATAGAGTAAATTGCGACGTTCAAATATGATTGGGCTGAAGAGCAATCTGTCCATCATCCACGTCGCTTGCGCGACGGTCGGCAAGTGTAGGTTGAGACGGGGGACGAGACTATCGGTCGTCATTTGGAGGCCCGGCGACAGGGCCAGCCAGATCAACCCGAATATGGCGGGGGGGACGTGGGCCGCGCACCAGATCGCAAAGGCTCGCCGCCGGCGGGCGACGAGCAGGGCCAGGGCCTGGATCAGGATGGGAAAAAGTAGGTAATAGTGGGTGAAGAGGGCCAGGGCATGGACGGCGACCAGGGCGGCGACGGCCCGGGGGCGGGGTGGGGCGGCGGGACGGAGCCAATCGCGCAGGAAAAGCGTCGCCGCGAGCAGCGTCCAGACGACGCCCAGGCTGTACATCCGGGCGTCGCGGGCGTAGAAGACCATCCCTGGCGTGACGGCGAGCAGGGCGATGGGGATCAAAGTCGACGTTGCCAGCATAAGATCATCGCCCCTTCTGGTGTCGATCAAGCGTCCCAGCCGTCCGGTCAGGGCCAATGCGATCATCCCGGCGGAGACAGAGAAGGCCCGCAGGCTGAACTCGCTGGCCCCGACGAGCGTCATCCAGCAGCGGATGAGCAGGTAATAGACGGGGGGATGCTCCCGAATCGCCCGCTGTAGGTATTGGAGGATCTCAAGCGGGGGGCGGTGGGCGACGAAGTAGGTGGCGGTCTCGTCGAAGGTCAGGTCGCTGGCGTCCAGCCGCCACAACCACAGGCCCCAGGCCAGCGCCAGGAGCAGGCAGCTGGCTAATGTGACGTATAGCTTCTGGCGGTCGTCAGGGGTGGTTTTCATAAGGGAGCTAATGACGAATGGGGAATGGGGAATGGGGAATGGGGAATGGCGAATAACGGATCACGTTTTGGATGCATAGAGACGGCCTGCCGGTAGCGCGTCAATATCCGCCGACTCAACCTTTCAGCAGGGCTATCAAGCCCGCGACGGCGATGATCGCACCGAAGACGGTCGTCCATGTGTCCCACACGTCCGTTCGCTCTGATGCCCTCCCGCGCAACTGATTATTGAAAACGACGAGTTTCCAGATCAGATCCTTGGCAAAGATGCTGGCTATACCAACGACGATCAGCAGTATGCCGAAAAATTGCATCTGTCATAAACCTCCTGCGTTCTATATCCTGGCGTAGCGATCCGTCATACGTAGCGAGCGTTGGTGCGCTCAGTCGTTCTCCAAGTCGAACAGGAGATCCAATAATTCATCCTCCATGTCCGACAGGCGAGGCAGGTCTTCCGCCTCGTCGGCATCTTCAGCCATCTGGGTATCTTGGGCGGCCTGGATGTCGGCCAGGAGCGTCTCCAATTGGGCGTGTGCTTCTTTCTCTAGCTGGTCGCCTTCCAGGAGACGCTTGGCCCGTCCCGTCAGCACGGCGAGCGTGGCCGACTGGGCCACCGTCTGGTCGATCTGTTTCTGGGCTTTCAGGATGTCGATCTCGCTCAGGCGGGTCTTGGAGGCCTCGATGGTGATGTCCTTCTCTTGCCCTGTGCGACGGTCCTGGGCCGTCACCTTGAGAATGCCGTTGACGTCGAAATCGAAGCGGACCGTCACCTTGGCCAATTCGCCGGGATGTTCCGGTTCCAGGTCGGTGATCATGAACTTGTCCAGCAGGACGTTCTCCGACGCGATGGCGCTCTCCCCCTGGTAGACGGCAATCTGCACCTTGTCCTGTTCCGGGTGGAGCGTGGAGTAGACCTCCTCCTTGGTCACCGGGATGGTCGTATTACGGTGGATGAGGACGTTGTAGCGGTCGGAGATGATGCGGCCCATGCGGACCTCGGCCACCTCGATCCCCAGGGAGTGAGGGGTCACGTCGACCAGGATGGCGTCGATGGGCACGCCGTCGATGATGGCCGCCTGCACACCCGCGCCCAGGGCCACGACCTCCTCCGGGTTGATCGACATATGCGGCTCGGTGTCCAGGTAATTGGCTACCATATCCCAGATCGCCGGGATGCGGGTCGATCCGCCTACCAGGAGCACCTGGGTGATCTCGTCGGGTGTCACCCGCCCATCCTGCATCACCTGGTCGATCGATACGAGCGTCTGCTCCAGCAGGTCACCGATGGCCTCGATGAACTCCTGGCGGCTGACCTCGTATTCCAGGTGGAGGGGGATGCCCCGACTTTCGGCGATGTATTCCTCCCGAATCCAGGCGAAAGGATGGGATGAGAGTTCGATCTTGGCTGCCTCGGTGGCCCGAATCAACCGGGCCCAGGCCCGGCGATTCTGTCGCAGGTCGATACCGTGTTGCTCTTCGAAGCGCTGGGCGATCAACTCGGTCAAGCGCAGGTCGAAATCGTCGCCGCCCAGGTGGGTGTTGCCGTGGCTGGCGCGCACTTCGACGATGCCGCCCATCAGTTCGACCAGCGACACGTCGAAGGTGCCGCCGCCCAGGTCGTAGACCAGCACCATCTGGTCCTCGACCATGTTCAGCCCGTAGGCCAGGGCGGCCGCGGTCGGCTCGTTGATGATGCGCCGCACGTCGAAACCGGCGATTTTTCCGGCGTCGCGGGTCGCCCGCCGGGCGGCGTCGGAGAAATAGGCCGGCACGGTGATGACCGCCTCGTCAATCTCCTGGCCCAGGTTGCGCTCGGCGACAGTCTTCAGTTCCCGCAGGATGAAGGCCGAGATCTCCGGCGGCGTGAACGTTCGTCCCCCCAGTTGAATCTGGGTGTCGGCGCCCATCTGGCGCTTGATAGATTGGACGGTGTTGTCCGGGTCGAGGACGTACTGGTTCCGGGCTGGTGTGCCGACCAGCCACTGGCCGCGCGGTGAATATCCTACTACCGAAGGGATGATGCGTTCGTCCCCGTTGGGTAACATCTGGGGCGCGCCGTTCTTGACGACGGAGACCCCAGAATTTGTGGTGCCTAAATCGATGCCAACGATCATGATCTTTCGCTCTCCTTGCTACAGCATACGCTGTTGAATAATCTAATCTTGTGACGGGCGGTACACGATCACCTCGGCGTAACGCAGAACGCCGTTGGAGGATTGGTAACCCCGTCGCTCTTCCGCCACGATGGCGCCCGGTGCTCCCGTTCCCTGCTGGGTGGCGCCGACGGCCACGTGGAGGTACGGGTCGAAGGGATGCCCGACGGTCGGGATGGGTGTCACGCCGCCCGCTTCCAGGACCGCTAGCAGCCGCTGGCGAACCAGCCGCAGGCCCTCCAGCCAACCGGCCAACTTTGCCCGGTCGGCCGGCGAGACGAGCGTGGCCTGGGCCGGGGTCAGGTGGGGGGACTGGGCGGCCTTGTCCCGCACCTGGAGGTACTTTTTGCCGCTGGCGATGGCGTTTTCCAGGCCGTCCAGGGCCGGCAGGATCGTCTCCAGGAGTTCGCGCTCGCGGGCGGTGACGCGCTCGCTGGCGATGGTCTCCACCAGTTGCTGGCGCTGTTGTCGCTCTTCCTGGATGTGGGCCAGCGCTTCTTCCCACCGGGCCCACCGGGCGTCCTGGCTTTCGACCAGCGCGTTGGTCTTGAACTGAACCTTGCCCAACTTGTGGATTTCCTGCTCCAGCGCCTCCACTGCTGCGCTGGGCTGGGCTTTTTGCGCCAGCGCCGTTTCCACCTCCTGCTCCAATTGGGCCAGCAACGTCGACAGCGTCTCCCAGATTTGACGGCGATCGCTCATAACTGGACCGGCCGGTAATCCTGTTTGAAACTGGTCTTTCCTATGTCGCCGTGTTGTCGTAAGAGTCGCTCGACGTCTTCGGCGTGCACCTCCAGGTCGATCTTGGAACGGCGCTTGCGAGGTTCCCAGGGATACGGCGCTTGGAATAGAAACAGATCGGTCTCAGCCTTGACGTCGGCTGTGCGCAGTTTCTCGTAGGCCGCTCGAATGATCTTGAAGACGTCGGGGTTTTCCTCTGGCGGATACTCCCGTACCAGGCTGAAATAGGCGCGCTTGATCTCGCGCGGCGCGGCGCCTCGCAACAGCCCCAGCACGGCGTAGGGGTCGCTGCTGTTCAGATTTGGATTGGGGCCTCGTGCATGTGAGTGGGGGCCGCGCTCGCCTCGATCCCCACGTTCGCCGGGGCCACCTTCAGGTCTGGGCATCTCTCTCATTAGAAGTAATCCTCGTCGAAATCGTCGTCATCATAATAATCGTCATCGTCGTAAAAATCCGGTGGGAATGGGCCGCCTGGACCCATACGGAGAAGAAAATCTAATAAACCGGGGGGGGCGCTGAACAGCATACGCGCGTGCTCGATGCGCTCTTCCAACGCTGTGTCGCGATTGCGTCGGGCGATTTTTTCGGCTTGCTTCCAGTGCTCTCTGGCCTCGTCCATTTCTCCGCTTAAGCCGGCGAGGATACCCAACAGGAGATGGGCCTGTCCCGGTTGTTGACCGACCTCCAGGGCCTGGCCCAGGTATTCCCGGCCGATTTCGGCGTCACCGGTCGAGACAGCCATCTCCCCGACGATGACGAAAATTGGGACGTGGGACGGCGCGCGTTCTATCGCCCGATCGATCCATGGACGCACGACTTCAATGACGTATTCTTTCATGCAATAATGGGCCTGGGAAAGATAAAAATCGTAGGAAATCGAATCCATGGTATCCTCGGCCTGCTCCAGGACCGCCCAGGCCTCGTAGGGCTCGTCGACGTCGAACCAGGCGTGGATGATTTCCTCGTATACCTTCAGATCAGCAGCGGCGTGGGATAGCGCCTCTCGAAAATAGTGTTCAGCCTTAGCGTCATCGCCGATCCGGAGGTGACAGCCCCCCATACCGGCCAGGAGCTGGCCGGTATGGGGCAGTATTTCCAGCGCCTGCCGATACATCTCGATGGCCTGGTAGAAGTTGCCCCACGAAATGAAGTACTCCGCCTCGTCCTGGTAGTACTCGACCAGCAACTGGCGGGCGGCGCCGTTGTCTGGCTCTAGCCTCAGTGCCCGTTCCCAGTAAATCGTGGGATCCTCCCACCGCCACCAACTACCCTGGGCATTGATGACCTCGCCCATACGGACCAGGGCCGGTACGTGGTCGGGGTTTCGTTCCAGGATGCGATCCAATTCGTTCTCCGCTGCTTTCAGTTGTCCGTTGTGGAGCAACGTCTCGGCCAGCTGCATCCGGGTGCCCAGGTGATCGGGGTTCCACTTGACGGCGTTCTTGTAGACGTTGACCGCCTCGTCGTATTCTCCCGCCTTGGTGTAGGCCTCGGCCGAGCGGCGCCATAGCAGGGCAACCTGTTCGTCGTCGATGGCGTCAGGATGCTCGTCGCGGCGTGGTCGGCGGCGCAGGGCCTCGCGCCAGCGCTCACCGGCGACGAAGAATTCCTCGGCCCGCTCGTGGGCCAGCGCGAGATTGTAGGCCAGGCGAAAGCCGCCGCCCTCGGCCTTGTCGGCTGCCTTCCAGTGATCCTGGGCTGCTTTCCATTGTCCATCAGAAGCAGCCTGGTAAGCGAGTCGCTGGTGGGCCTGGGAGATGAGTTCCTGGAGCTTGTTGCTGCCCTCGTCGTTGCGAACCGCCTCGAAGGCGGCAGCCAGCGCCTCCAGGGGGTCGCCATCGACCAGCCGCTGCTCGGCCATCCGGTGGTAGAGTTCACCCAGGTTGTCTTTCAAACGTGGCAGTGTCAGACCCACTGCCCGGGCGGCGTTCCAATGGCGGCGGGCTTCGTCCCAGTTCTCTTCCTGCCCCGCCAGGACGCCCCGGTAATAATGAGCCAATCCCTCTTCTGTAGGATTGGTAAGTGCTTCTAGAACGGTATCCAGGAGTGTGCGTGCTTGTTCGTGTTCGTCCTGATCCAGGGCAGCCAAGGCTCGCCAGAGCGGCGGTGCTTCTGGTGTGGGTTTGTATGGCCGTCGCTGGAATGTGGACGCCTGGGCCAACATCGCCTGTTCCTCGGCCGATAGATCACCCCACACCGGATCGGTCGATGGGTCTTTACCCTCCTGTAACAGGGCCAGGGCCAGGGGATAGGCCGCCCGTTCGACAAAGCCATCTCCAAGCTTGCGCGCTACCCGATAGGCGCGCATCGCGCCGATGAGATCGCCCAGGTGGTGCTGGGCCAGGCCGTGGTGATAGATGTAGCAGGCATCGTTGGGTTTCAGTTCACACGCTTTTTGTAGATCTTTTAGCCCGGTTTGGTCGAGGGATTTTTGGCGATCAAGACGTTCCAGCCCGCGCCGGAAATAGGCCTCGGCTAACGCACTCGCAGAAACTGAACGGGGAGCTTTCTTGATAGCTCGTTCCCACGTTTCGATGGCTTGATCATAGTCGCCTCGCTGGAAATCCCGCCACCCATTTTGCTTGAGGGTATTGGCGCTTTGTCTCTTGTGTCGTTTCTTTTTCTTCTTGGCCATTTGCGCTTTCCTTTTATTCATCTCGTTTACGACTGTATATTATAACCCGCGCGCGAAAATTGACAACTGCAGAAATGACAGTCTTGTTTTCATTAGCGGACACTTTTTCCTCCCTTGCGGCCGCAGCCCGATTCGGTTTCTCGCGCCACCGATGGTGTGCAGGCCATCGGCTGGGTGGTGAAGGAAGCCGACGCTTTGCTTGCAAGTGTCCGGATTGTGATCCGGTGTCCGGATTGTGATCCGGTGTCCGGATTGTGATCCGGTGTCCGGATTGTGATCCGGTGAGCACGGGGTGCGCAGTTACAATCGCGGCTGTAAAACGGGGGTTCTTTGGGATTTCGCATGGCCGCGGTGAGAGATTAGCCACGAATCCTTCGACTACGCTCAGGACAGGTTTGCACGAATCAACACGAAAAACCCAAAGATTAGTGACAATTCGTGTCATTCGTGATCCAGAGATGTAGGGCAACGAAGCTGTCATTTGGCATTTTTGGCTTTTGAACGAGAGATGTGCTATACTGATTGTTGAAAGAGAAGCGGGGAGATATACGATGAATGAAAAGAGAATCTTAATTCTAGGTCATGCACACCTTGCGCAACATTCCTTGGACGATTACCTTTCCAAGCAGGGGTATGTTGTCTCAGCAGCTCAGGACGATGTTCAGGGTATGACCATAGCGCAAGAGCAACATTTCGATATCGTCCTGCTCGATTTGCAGTTGCCGCACAGTTTCCAGGTGATCGAGACGCTGCACCGCGAACAGCCAGCGTTGCCAATCATCCTCGTTTCTGAGGCGGACGTTTTGGACGACGTCATCGACGCGATGAGGTGTGGGGCTTGGGATTACGTCAGAAAACCCATCCGGGGTCTTGATGAAGTGGACATCGTTATACAACGGGTGTTGGAAAAGGCGCAGGTGATGCTTGCGCGCCAACAAGCCGAGCGCGCGCTTCGAGAACAGACAGCCCTGCTAAACGAGGTGTTCGAGCATATCGAAGAGGGAATCGGCATCGTCGATGTGGACGAAAGCATCACATTTTGCAACCCGGCCTTTGCCCGGATTTTCGAGACGCCGCTAGAGGATCTGGTGGGTAGAAACCTATTTTCACTCTTTGACCAAGACGCACGTGCATTCATTCGTCAACAGACGGCCCAACGCCGCCAAGGAAAGGCCTCGACTTACGAGCTTTCTTTCATCGCCCCCCAGGGGCGCCATAAGCGTTTGCGTGTGACTGCTTCTCCTCGTTTTGGAGAGCATGGGGACTACGTGGGCGCCTTCGGTGTGGTCTTGGACATCACCCCACGATGGCAGATGGAACAAGCGCTGCGGCGGGAACGGGGCCGGGCGCAGAAGTACCTGGAGGTGGCCGAAGTCATCCTCGTTGCGCTGGATGCGGATGGGAAAATCACCCTGATCAATCGCAAGGGATGCAGTGTGTTGGGATATGCCGAGGATGAACTGATCGGCCAGGATTGGTTGGCGCAGTGCGTACCGGCGGACGCTCAAGAGGATGTCCAGCGTGTCTTTGATCAACTGATGGCCGGAGAAATTGAACCTGTCGAACGTTATCGAAACCAGATCGTGACCAAGTCGGGCGACAGACGATTGATAGCCTGGCATAATACGATATTGAAGGACGATGCGGGACACGTCGTCGGTATTTTGGGATCGGGCGAGGACATCACCGAGCAGGTCCGAATCGAGCAGGCGATGCAAAGACAAAATATGGCCTTGACCGCTCGGAATGCCGTCGCTCACGCCCTGTCTGGCTCGTTAGATTTACCCGATCTGCTCGATGAAGCGCTTTCTCAAGTGATCCAGGCGCTGGGGGTCTCTGGGGGGCTTATCGCCTTGTTGGACGAGCGATCGGGACAATTGACGCTTTATAGCTGTCAGGGCCTGCCAGATGTGCTCGTCGAACGATTGAACACCCATGGCTTTGATGGTACGTTATGTCATGTCGTCCATCGGGAGAAAACCTCGCTGATCGTGGAGGATCTGCGAGGCGATGCGCCAGCAGACAGCGCCAATCTGCTAGAGATGAATTTGCGGTCTTACGGCGGCGCACGCATCATGCACAAAGATCGTTCGTTAGGCGTCATCTGTCTCGTGAGTGATACCCCATCTTCCCTTTCCAACGATGATCGCGATTTGTTGATGTCCATTGGCCGGCAAATTGGCATGGCTGTGGAAAACGCCCGGCTCTTCCAGGACGTGATACGCGAGCGTGAGATCGCTCAAACCCTGCTCGACACCGTCGAAACCTTGAGCAAGACACTGCGGCTCGATAAGTTATTGGAACACGTTCTGGATGAGCTGCACCGGGTGGTGCCGTACGATACTGCATCGGTCGCTCTGATCAACGAAGGACGATGTTGGATTATGGCCTCACGCGGCTTGCCGCAGGGCGATTTGCGGGGATTCATCGTCGATGAACGACCCCTCGTGCGCCAGGTTGTGCGGGATCGCCAGCCTGTCATTGTTTCAGACGCACAGGAGATAGATGAGGGAGACCGCGCTGGTTGCTCTGACCGGACCCGTTCGTGGCTTGGACTTCCGTTGATTCACCGGGATGAAGTCATCGGCGTGTTGATGATAGACTCACGTTTTCCCGACGTTTACAATCAGGATGCAGCGAGGTTGGCATTTGCTTTTGCCCATCAGGTAGCGCTGGCCATTGAAAAATCTCGATTGTACGAACAGGCGCGGGCGCAGTTACGCGAGTCCGCTTTACTTCACAGGGTGACCGCCGCCTTATCCTCGACCTTGGACGCCGATCAGATACTCTCTTACATCGCCCGCAGTCTATGCGAGGTGTTGAGTTGCACCAGCGCCGAGGTTTACGTCGTAGATCAGGGGACTGAAGTCGCCCGGGTCGCTGCCGCTTACGTCACGTCGCGGGCGACAGAACGGGAAAGAAGTCAGAAGGAAAAACAAGTTTATGCCTTGGCGGATATCCCATCCGTTGCCATGGCTCTGGAGCGGCGCCAGCCGACGCAACTCACGTTGCGGGATCCTGAAGTCGATCCTCGTGCACGAGTCCAGTTAGAGGCGCGAGGCGCTCAAGCCACGCTTGTATTGCCCATGATCGCCCACGATCGCCTGGCTGGTTTCGTGCAACTCTGGGATAGCGATGGATTCCGGCGATTTACCAAGGGCGAGATTGCGAGCGGGGAGACGTTGGCGCGACAGGCGGCCGTCGCGTTGGAAAACGCCCGACTTCTGACTGAAACGCGCAAATTCGCTCGGCAGATGCAAGCCCTCTACGAGACGAGCAGCGCTATGGCTTCCCTGGACGAAGAAAATGTCGTCTATACCATTCTGGAATCCGTATACCGTACAGTTAATTGTGATTACGTCTTGCTCGCCAGTGTCGACGAAGCATCTGCCACGATTCGCGTTCAACACAGCATCTGGCAATGGGAGTTCGACGTTTTCCCCGAATGGGTCGAGACGACCCCTTACCCTCTCGATCATCCCGGTATCCTGGCTGACGTCTATCGCACCGGTTGCACCGAGATCGTTGATACCTGGGATGAACGATTCGACCGAGAGACGTGGCGGTGTTATAATCACGAGCAATTGATACGTCTCTTCGTCCCGATCAAGATACGAGACGTCACGATGGGCGTCTTGGAGGTAGGATGCGATAAAAGTTCGGCCTCTGATGACGTGCGGAGCGGGGGCGATAAGATGCAGATGGTGAGCGCTTTTGCCGATCAAGCCGCCGTGGCTTTGCAGAACGCCCGCCTGTTCAAGGAGTCTCAACGCCGCGTGCGAGAATTGCGTCTGCTCCACGACGTGAGTCTGGCTGCAGCCTCGGGCGTTCGCCTGGAAGATACCTTGCAGGCGGCTGTGGAAACGCTGCTGGATAGCTTTGAGAACGTCTACGTGTTAATTGCGTTGTTAGATTACGAGGCTGATACCCTGTATCAGGTTCAGGTGGCTGGGACCGCGCCCATTCCTGATGAATTTGTCAACTTGCGGGTTCCAATAGGAGAGGGAATTATTGGTTGGGTAGCTCGATATGGCGAAGCGGCTCTTGTCCCGGATGTCAGACGCGACCCCCGGTATCTAGCAATCATCTCCGATACCCGGTCCGAGTTGTGTGTGCCGCTCTCCGCTGGCGCCCTGGTCATCGGGGTCCTGAACCTGGAAAGCCCGGAACTCAACGCCTTCTCGGAAGGCGATGTACAGCTTTTGAGCACGTTGGCCAGTAACCTGGCCGTGTTGGTGGAGCGAGCGCGCTTGTTCGAGGAGATTGAATCCACACAACAGGAATTACAGCAACGCGCTAAAGCGTTAGAAGAGGCCAACGTGCGTTTGAAAGAACTCGACCGACTCAAAAGTCAGTTTTTGGCGAATATGAGTCACGAACTTCGAACGCCGCTCAATTCCATCATCGGCTTCTCTGAGGTGCTCGTGGACGGCCTGGTGGGTGAACTGAAACCTGACCAAAAGGAGTGTGTGGAGGATATTCGCGCCAGCGGCGTGCACCTCTTGGCTTTGATCAATGACGTTCTGGATCTTTCCAAGATTGAGGCCCAGCGGATGGAGCTAAAACTAAGGACCTTTGACGTAGCCGATGTGTTAGATGAGGTTCGCGCGACCATTGTCCCTTTGACCGAGAAGAAGTCCCAGAGATTCAAGGTTGAGATTGCCGAGAAATTACCCCCATTGACTGCCGACCGCGTTCGGCTGCGCCAGGTATTGCTGAACCTGCTCAGTAATGCACATAAATTCACGCCGGAGGAAGGATGCATTACGCTCACCTGTCGTCTGGCTGACGATACCGCAATGATTTTCTCGGTGTCTGATACCGGCATAGGCATCAAGCCGGCGCATCAAGAGATGATTTTCGAGGAATTTCGACAAGTCGATGGCTCTTCGACGCGCGAAATCGCGGGCACAGGATTGGGACTGGCGATTAGCCGGCGATTGGTGGAATTGCACGACGGATATCTTTGGGTTGAGAGCGAATATGGTCGTGGTTCTACCTTCTACTGCCTTTTGCCGGTCAGTGGTCCTCAGGCCGAAGATCGAACGGAGACCGACCAGGCTTTATTGCATGATGGTGGAAAAAAGGTATTGATCGTCGAAGATGATCGTCAGTTTAGCAACCTGTTGGCCCTCCATCTTCGCCAAGAAGGATATACGCCGATCCAGCGCACAAGTGGGAAGGACATACTCCAGCAGGTGCGCGAATTGGCACCGGTTTTGATCACGCTGGATATCCGTCTGCCCGATCAGGATGGTTGGGATGTATTGAGCCTGCTAAAATCAGATCCACAAGCCAGAGAAATCCCGGTCCTGGTTATTTCGGCGCTGGAAGAACAAGGGATGGCGCATACATTGGGCGCTGCAGACTACCTGGTGAAGCCAATTCGTTGGCGTCACTTGCGCTCGGTTCTACAAAGGCTCCTCTCCGAATCGATAGCCCAACACACGATTTTAATCATTGACGACAATCCAGACATCATAGCGATGGTGCAGGAGATGCTAGAGCCTTACACCGTGCTTGCCGCGCAAGATGGAGAGACGGGCATAACCATCGCCCAGGACAAGCACCCTGATATCATTCTTCTCGACCTGATGTTGCCCGGGAAATCAGGTTTCGAAGTATTAGCGGAACTACAAACCAGAACCGATACGGCAGATATTCCCGTCATTGTACTGACAGCCAAGACCCTGACAGAGGTAGAGCGGAGACAGCTAGACGCTCAGGTCGAAGGGTTGATATACAAGACCGCGTTTAGCGCCCCGGCTCTTCTGGAAAAACTGAGCCATCTCGAGGCCTTACACCTTAGAACCTGATCGTGATAGTTCGACAATGGCATATGAGACTTGCGATGCCTGAGTCAAACAGCCTCCTCTGCTCCTCACGCTCAAGGAATCTCTTGCGCTGATTCAGCACCGTTTGCTCACAGCATCCCAGGGTGAACGCTGTCGCAGCGATAGGTCTTACCAGCATCAGCCAGCAGGATGATCAGAATACGGATCACCAGCGGGCACTTTTGAACCCACGACGCTTAGCCTGGCGAAGCTCTTGTCTCTCCTTCCCGCTGAGCTTGATCCTGTATTTGTAAGGTTCACGGGCCATAGTTGAGACCTCCGTATCTTCTCAATAAGTTGGGGAGCTGTGGCCGGTCTCCCGACCGAGCCACAGCGGGCACGGTCAGGAGACCGGC
>OMKS01003407.1_pt1 | contig 12657 bp, 13 predicted proteins | sample 1674721 | NCBI WGS metagenome assembly OMKS01 (sample SAMN06264996, study PRJEB25208) | sediment metagenome | isolation source: hot spring sediment | place: USA: California | collected 2014-09-02 | reverse complement strand
AAATAGAACTCTATAAACATCTTCATTATTATTACCGTCAATGATATCAAGAATATCTTGTGCTATTGCTTCACCTTCCCGGTCAGGGTCAGTTGCAATAAATACTTTATCGGATTTTGCGGCAAGCGATTTAATTTTCTTAATCAAATCTCCTTTACCGCGCATATTAAGAAGTTTTGGTTTGAAACCATCTTCAATATCAACACCAAGTTTGGTTTTAGGTAGATTTTTTAAGTGTCCGACAGTTGCTTCTACCGTAAATCCTTTGCCTAAATATTTATTAATAGTTTTAGCTTTTGAAGGCGATTCAACTAAAACGAGATTTTTTGCCATGTTCAATTACCGTTTAATTTATTATGTCAGAAGAATATAGTAGTACTCTGCTCCCCGGAAGAATGTCTGTATTGAAGTCAATTAGTGAGATTAATATAATCCAATTTATGTCATCTTTAGATATTGTTTCTTTCGGATACATCATAATTTGTTCAAGTATCATCTCTAAATCATTATTATTGACTAACCCGACGTTTACAAGATGTATAAGATAGTTGTAATTATCTTTCCCGATAATTTCAATTTCCTCAGGGTCAAGTATTCTAAATTTTTTAGATGCTGCTTTTCGATTCGATATTTCTTTTAATTTATTTGTTAATACTTTATCAAAAACCAAACTAAAGGCAACACCAACTGTTTTGCTATCATAAATTTTTTCTTTTTTTAATATCGCACCAACCTCATCCATACTATAATTCTTGTTCAGACTATCTAAAATTTTCACAAGAACTTCAACAATTTTATTTGTCATTCTCTAATTATCCTCAAATCATTATTGAAAAATAAATTTACAAGTCTATTTTCTTCTTTTTTCATTTTCTTCTTTTCAGGCTCTTTTGTGTCATCATATCCCAACAAATGAAGTACTCCGTGAATAATTAATCGAAGAAGTTCGTTTTGGACAGATATTTTATATTTTTTTGCATTTTCAATTGCATCCGGAACGCAAATATAACATTCTCCATCTAAATTAAAAGTATCTTTAGAATAATTAAAGGTTATTATATCGGTACTTCCTTTGTGAGACAAATAAGATTCATTAATATCAGAAATTTGTTTAGAATCGACAAAGTTTATTTCCAGAAATAATACTTTGAATTGAAACTCCTTTTTCAATTTAGAAATAATAGAATGAACGGTTTTTTTATTTATTCTATATTTTAAATTATTTTCAACGAATAGATTCTTCATACTTAAATATCTATTTCCATTCCATCATAAGCAGCTTCACAAAGAACCGGGCTATTTAACTCATCAATATATACTTTTGTTTCACGAACAATATCTTTTAATTTATTATCCGTATAGTCAGGATCATAATGAAAAAGAAGTAATTTCTTTACATTGCCAAGTGTAGCAAAAATTGCAGAAGAATAATTATTTGAATGTCCCCAACCGATTTTATCTCCATAATCTTCTATCTGATACATTGAATCATGAATTAGTACGTCGGTATTTTGAATAAATTTTATTTGATCTTTATTATTTTTTAATATTTCATCCGGTGTCGGCAGATTATTTTTTGCATTATAATTTAATTCATTATCTGTCATATATACCACGGATTTTCCATCCTTTTCTATTTTATATGCAAGAGTTCCTGCCGAATGATGAGTCTCTATATAACTAACTTTGAACCCGTTTATATCCATAGCCTCTAAATCACTAATTTTTATATACTCTACTTTATCATTAAATATTGCAGAAGTCACAGGGAAGTAATTGGGGTCCCATTGTGTTTCAAAAACTTTTGCTACCGAGTAACCAAACTTATTTTCGGAGTAAATTTTCAACTTACATTTTTCACTATAAAGGGGTCTAAAAAAAGGTAAGCCTTGGATATGGTCCCAATGTGTATGAGTAACTAAAAGATGGATATCATTACAACTGTATTTTTGCATTAAATCATTTCCTAATTCTCTTATACCGGTACCGGCATCGAGAATAATGAATTTATTATCACTAATAACCTGCACACAAGATGTATTACCGCCGAATTCAATTGTTTTTGATCCGGGAACAGGGATTGAACCTCTTGTACCCCAAAATTTAATTTTCATAATCAATCTTGTTGTTTGTTAATGATTTGACTGTTAGTTGAGTGTAATTTAGATACCTTTTTGCAGAGTTTTCAAATTCATTTATTTCTTCAGTTGTTAAATCACGTATGATTTTACCGGGCACACCACCAACTAATTTTCCTGAAGGAACAACAAAACCGGGTTTAATTACAGATCCTGCAGCAACCATAGAATTTGTTTCTATCTTAGCTCCATCAAGAATGATTGCACCTATACCAATTAAACAAAGATCTTCGAGAATGCAGCCATGTAGTTTAACAGCATGACCAATTGTAACTTTATTGCCGATAATAAGAGGATATTTACCATTAGTAACATGAAGCATCGAATTATCCTGGATATTGGTCATTTCACCAATTTGAATATAATGAACATCACCACGAATTACAGTATTATACCACACACTTGAGTTTTTCCCGATTTTAACATCACCGATTATCTTTGCACCGGATGCAATAAATACCGAATCATCGATTTCGGGGAAAGTTTCTAAGTAAGGGAATAATTTATTTTCATCATCTAATTTATATAGTTTCATTTGTATTATTCTTTTAATCCAACACTACTCTAACATTGATTTTGCATCAGATAAAAGCGTGAGAGCTTTCTTAAATTGTTCATCCTGCTGAAGCATAATTGAATACCAGCCATTATTATTGAAATATTCTTTTGCCAGATATGCATTTAATAATACTTTAATATATTCTCTATCTCTTTCAAATTCCTTATCGTCAATCACAATTTCTTTTGAAACAAGATAATTTCTGAACTCTATTAGTTTTTGATTATCAATTAATTCCGTACTACTAAACTCGCTAAAATTCTGTTTTAATGATTCGTTAAGAACTAATTTTTCCGTATCAATTTGATTACGTATGAACTGATAAAAAAGATTCTTACTTCTAATTGATGCAGTAAATTTTGTTAGGATTCCGCTTGATATCTTATAATCAGGCGTTATACCGCCACCCGAATAGACTTTTCTACCTTTTGCTGTAGTAAATTCATCTTTCAGAGAATCGGATTCAGATTGGTGATTGAAATTATCTTCATTTTCCTCTTTCCGGATCATAACTTCTTCATAATAATTTTTACCACTCTTATAATCTCTTTGTATTGCTCTTCCTGAAGGAGTAAAGTATTCCGAAATGGTTAACCGTAATGCCGAATCATCCGAAAGTAAAAAAGGACGCTGAACAAGTCCTTTACCAAAGGATGTTTCACCAACAATTAACCCCCTATCCCAATCTTGAACAGCACCAACAACAATCTCGCTCGCAGATGCACTTCCCCTATTAATGAGAATTACCAAAGGAACATTTTCATAAGGATATTTTTTTGACGCTTTACTTTCATTATTAAATTCTTTTATTCTTCCTTTTGTATATACGATTAATTTATCCTCGCTCAAAAAATAGTCTGCAATTTTTACAGCCTGATCATATAAACCGCCGGGATTATTCCGCAAATCGAGAATAAGATATTTCATGCCTTTAGAATCAAGTGATTCAAGTTCTTTTAATAATTCATCAGCGGTTTTTTCTGCAAATCTTGTTAAGCTAACATATCCTACACTATCTTGAAGCATTAAAGATATTTCAACAGAGTTTATGGGAATAATATCACGCTCAATTTCATAATCAATAGTAGTTTTTTCCGAAGGACGATAGATTTTAATTCTTGCAACACTTCCCCTTCTACCGCGTAATTTTTTTATTACTTGGATATTGGTTAATCCAATGGCAGATGTATCTTCAATTTCGACAATTCTATCACCCGGCATTAGTCCTAATCTATCGCTTGGAGTCCCTACAATAGGAGAAACTACGGTAATAGTATCCTCAATTATTTGAAACTCGATACCGATACCTTCAAAATTACCTTCCAACTGCTCTTCAAAAGTTTTCTGAATATCTCTTGGGATATATGATGTGTGCGGATCTAATTTGGAAAGAATTCCTTCAATAGCAATTTCAGAAAGTGTATCGGGATCAATTGCTTCAATGTAATACTTTTCTGTTAATTCAAGTACTTGATTAACTTTATGTTTAATCGGGTGAGTAGTTGGAATCAGCCATTGACCAATTTGATATCCAACCAATAGCCCAATTAAAAGAAATAATATTTTATTGAATCCTTTTCTATCCATACAATTTTATTTTTGAGGTCTCATATGTGGGAAAAATAACACATCTCTAATAGAAGTTTGATTAGTTAACAACATTACAAGTCTGTCTATGCCGATACCAAGACCGGCAGTAGGCGGCATACCGTATTCAAGTGCACGTAAAAAATCCTCATCAATTTGATGGGCTTCTTCATCACCGGCTTCACGATACTTTTTCTGTTCTTCAAATCTTTCTCTTTGATCGATAGGATCATTTAATTCAGAGAATGCATTACAAATTTCTCTTCCTACAACAAAACCTTCAAACCTTTCAACTACTCCTTCTTTTGATCTATGTTTTTTTGCTAAAGGAGAAAGTTCGACCGGGTAATCAATTAAAAATGTTGGTTGAATTAATAACGGTTGAACAGTTAATTCAAATAATTCATCAATTAGAGTTCCCCAATTTTCATTACCGATAATCTCCCCTCCTCTTTTCTTTATTTCTTTCTTTAACTGATCTTTGGAGGCGGTGATTATGTCTATCCCGGTTTGATTTTTTATTTCATCAACCATTGAAACTCTTTTCCAAGGTGCTTTGAAACTTATTTGGTGACCTTCAACTTCAAACTGGTCCGTACCAAAAACATTTAGACAAATTTTGTTTATCATTTCTTCGACGAATTTCATCATCCATTCATAATCTTTATAAGCGACATAAAGTTCCATCATTGTGAATTCAGGATTATGAGTTCTATCCATTCCTTCGTTTCTAAAATCTTTAGATATTTCATAAACTCCTTCAAATCCCCCGACAACTAATCTCTTTAAATACAATTCATCGGCAATTCTTAAAAACAAATCCATATCCAAAGTATTATGATGTGTTACAAACGGTCTGGCTGAAGCTCCTCCATATAATGGTTGAAGAATCGGTGTTTCAACTTCAAGCATTCCGTTTTCATCAAGGAACTTTCTCATTTCGGTAATTATTTTTGAACGCTTCACAAACACATCTTTAATATGAGGATTGACAATTAAATCAACGTATCGCTGTCTATAACGAAGTTCTTTATCCGTAAATTGATCATGGATTACTTTGTTCCCTTGTTCATCGGTTGTTTCTTTTGCAATTGGAATCGGTCTTATAGATTTTGTAAGAAGTGTTAAAGATTTTGCATGAATTGAAATCTCACCGGTTTTTGTTTTGAATACAAAACCTTCAATGCCGATTATATCACCGATATCAAGTAATTTGAAAGCATCGTAAGCTTCGCCAATTTCATCTTTCTTTAAATAGATTTGAATTTTACCGCTATCATCTTGAATATGTGCAAACGAAGCTTTTCCCATTCTGCGTATCGCCATTATCCTTCCGGCAACAGATACATCTTTATTTTCGTAATTATCGTAACCCGATATTATCTCTTTAGCTTTGTTAGTTACATTATAAGAATAAGCAAACGGTTGAAAACCTTTTTCTCTAAGTTCTTTTAATTCCTCCAACCTTCTCTGCATTAAAACATTAATATCAGTTTGTTGATTCTGTTCCAAAATTCCTCCGGTATTAATTTCTTGTAAAATTTGCGAGCCTGTTACAGACTTTATCTTGAATATAATTTGCAAGTTGCGAAGGTACCAAAAAGTTATTAACAATTAAAGCTAAAGCCAAAGGTTCACCATCCGCCGTTTTAATATATCCGGCTAACCCTCTTGTATTCTCTAAGAAAGCAGATTTGCCTCTAAAATTATTTTCTGCTTTTGTTCCCTTCATTCTATCCAATAAAGTTCCGTCATATCCGGCTATTGCAAGTGATTTGTAAAAACTATCGAATTCCGAGCTTCTGTACATATAAGCTAATAAATTAACAACTTGTTTGGGAGTAAGCAGATTATAAGATGACAAACCTGATCCATCAGCCATAATAAAATTATTTGGGTTAATTCCCATTCCTTGTTTCAGCTCTTTAACAGCTTTTATTCCGTTTGAAGTGCTGCCATACCCATAAATTTCAAAACCAATAGTTTTTAGTAATTGCTCGGCTAGAAGATTGTCACTTTTTTTATTTATCTCGGAAACAATTTTTGTTAGTTGTTCTGATTTATGTGTAAACAGCGGAATCGTATTATTGAAATCGTAATTCTTATCGTATTCATCCAACTTAACAGCGTTCCCGGTAATTTCAACACCTTCATCAAGTAGAAACTCATAAAATGAGTTTAAAAAATATTGTGATGCATTATTAACAGGGATATAAACAGAATAAGGTTCAGTAGTAACCGGTATTTTGCCTATCAAGTCAATAATGTTATTCCCGATTCTATTAATTTTAACCTCTACCGCTGAATTTTTTGTAGATGTTATTACATGATTTATAACTTCATAATTCTCAATAAACTCAGTATTAAAACTAATTTGTGCCGATTGATGAATTTTTGTCGGTTCAATTTTTATCTCAATTGCATTTTTGTTTAAACAAAATGCACCGGTTGTTGGTGCAAACCAATCTTCCATGTATTCGGCTAACCATCCCGCGCCATATTTATCTTGTCTAAAATTCCTATCATCAATTATAATATTTCCTTTTATTGAAAAGATTCCTTTGTGATTCAGGGAATCTAACCAATGTTCGAAAGTATCTTCGATCATTATGGTAGGGTCACCACTTCCGATAATAAACAAGTTTCCGTTTAGTATTCCATTTGAAATATTTCCATCAATAAAAAACTCAGTGCGGTATTGATATCTTGAGCCAAGAAGCAACAAAGCATTCGATGAAGTAAACAGTTTAATCAAACTTGCAGGCTTAAAAAGTTTATCGGAATTTAACTTATAGAAAGTTTCACCGGTTTTTAATGATTGAATTGAAACACCCCAGAATGCATTGCTAAAATTAGGATCATTAAAGATATCATCCAGTTCAGTTCGCAATTCGCTTAAATTATTTTTGATGCCGGTATTATTCTGAAGTGAATCTATATCAATATTATTTTGTGCAGATAAAATATTTAATAACAATATGAGGCTTGCAAGAAATTTCATTTATTTTCTAAATACTTCCGTATTTCCGTATATGACAACTTTTTTGATCTACCAATGGGTAAATCATCTATCGTAAATTCACCAAATTTAATTCTCACTAACGATTTTACTTCATAACCCAATGAGTTAAACATTCTTTTTACAAAATGATTTCTTCCTTCCAATACTTCAACACCAACGGTTTTATAGTTTTTTTTCTTTGGGAAATAAATATTTTTAAATAAACTTTTTCGTTTATCGAGAGTGATTCCTTTTAATAATCTTTCACGATGTTCTTTTGTTAATTCTTTATCAAGTCCTGCAATATATTCACGAATTATTTTCTTCGAGGGATGTGTAAGCGCATTTGCAAAATCACCATCGTTCGTAAGTAACAGAACACCAGTAGTATCGTAATCAAGTCTGCCAACCGGGAATATATTTTTATCTGTTTTAATTAAATCGATTACAGTATTTCTTCCTTTTTCATCTTTAGTTGATGTAATAAATCCCTTTGGTTTATTAAGAAGAAAATATACTTTTTGTTCCGGTTTTACCTTTTCTCCGTCAACTTTAACTTCGTCATACTCTGGATTAACTTCAAAAGCAAAGTCAGTAATAACTTTTTTGTTAACAGTTATTCTTCCATCTTTAATTAGTTCTTCTGATTTTCTACGGGAGGCAATACCACATTCAGAAAGATATTTATTCAGCCGAATTTTCTTCTTCGCTGCGTGTTCCATTTTCTAATTCTTCCTCAATTTCGTTCATCATAATCTTTCTTTTTTGCTCGATAAAATCTTCATCTTGCATAATCTCTTCTATTTCTCTTGGTTTAGGAAGATCCGATATTTTATTCAATCCGAAATATTTTAGAAATTCATCGGTTGTGTTATAAAGCAGCGGTCTGCCTATAGTCTCTGCTCTTCCTTTAATTGTAATCAAATTCTTTTCGAGAAGTGTATTGATCATATAATCCGAATTAACTCCGCGTATTGATTCAATTTCCGGTTTAGTTATAGGTTGTTTGTAAGCAATAATAGCAAGCGTTTCGAGAGCTGCCTGGCTTAACCTTCGTTTACTTTTTTCAGTTGATAAATAACCTAGATATTTTGCGTAATCCGGTTTTGTTGAAAAACTATAACCACCTGCAATTTTGATAATCTTAAAAGATGCTTCAGTTTGTTTGTACTTTTCATTTAGTGAATCAATACAAGTTTCGACATCCTCAGAAGTAATTTCAATTTCTTCACCGTCAATTTTTCTTATAGCGTTAATAATTTCACCGGCAGTTATAACTTCATCGGATGCAAAAATTAGTGCTTCAATTACAGAGTTATAAATGTTATCCATCTTGCTCCACAGCGTAGAGTTCGAAATTATTAAACTGGTTTGATTCTCTTAACCCAAGTCGTCCCATTTTTATCATTTCAAGCATTGCTATAAAAGTAACAATGATTTTTATTTTGCTGTTCATTTCTTTCATCAATTCAAAAAAGAATACTCTTCTATTTTCGTTAATTTTGTTTTCTAGATATTGTATTTGCTGATCGATTGTAACATTCCACTTTTTAACTTCGTGAACAGCTTCTATCGGTTTTTCTTCAAGTGCTTTTCGGAATGCTTTTATCAAGTCATAAATAGTAATATTTTTCAGCAGAATATCAATTTCGGGTGGAGCTTCTTTTTCATCATATTTAAAGAAATTTCTAAAATATATTTTACGTTGATTTGCTTCAAGAAATGAAAATTCTTCCGATACTTCTTTATAACGTTTGTATTCTAAAAGTGCTTTTACTAAATCAGCTCTCGGATCAATTTCTTCACCTTCTTCATCAATTTCTTTCGGTAAGAGCATTCTAACTTTTATCTGCATTAAAGTTGAAGCCATAAGAATAAAATCGCCCGCAACTTCAAGATCTAGTTTTTCCATTAAACGCAGATAAACCATAAACTCTTTTGTAATATAGGCTATCGGGATATTGTAAATATCCAATTCATCTCTTTTAATGAAAAATAAGAGAAGGTCTAACGGACCTTCAAAATCGTCTAATTTTATTTTATACATCTTACCCTAATTGCATTTTAGAACGTACATCTTCCATCGTATTAACAGCTATTTTCTTTGCTGCAGTTTCACCATCGTGAAGTATATCTTCAACTTTCTTTATATCGTTTTCTAATACTTTTCTTTTTTCAATTATCGGTTCAAGAAATGAATTAATTTTTTCTGTACAAATCATTTTGCAGTCAACACAACCAAGAGTACCGGCACGACAACCGGCAGCAATTTCTGCTTCACCTTCCGGGTTAAACTTTTTATGGTAAGTATAAACAAGACAAATTTCCGGTCTTCCCGGATCATTCTTTCTAATTTTCTGCGGATCAGTAACTGCTTTTCTTAATTTATTTTTAACAGTTTCAGGATCATCGGAAAGAAGAATTGTGTTGTTAAGTGATTTACTCATTTTTGCTGAGCCGTCTAAACCGGGTAAACGTGCAAACTTTGTAAGCAAAGGTTCCGGTTCCGGGAAAACATTTCCATACTGGTTATTAAATTTCCGTGCTATTTCTCTCGTAATTTCAATATGAGGAACTTGATCTTCACCAACAGGTACGGCATCACCTCTATAGAGTAAAATATCGGCAGACTGCAATACAGGATAACCAAGATGACCATATATTACATTCTGAATATTAAGATCACGAATTTGATCTTTTACAGTCGGGTTTCTTTCCAATCTTGCTTGAGTAATTAACATTGAGAAGATAAGAAACAATTCAGTATGCTCTTTTATTTGTGATTGTCTGAAGAACGGGCTTTTCTCAGGATCAAGTCCGGCAGCTAACCAATCTATCACCATTTCAATTGTGTTAGAATATACATTAGATGTATCAAGATCAGTAGTAAGAACATGATAGTCCGCAATTAGATGAAAACTATCATACGTATTTTGAAGCTCGATCCAATTTTCGAGAGCACCAACGTAATGACCTAAATGGAGTTTCCCGGTAGGTCTCATTCCGCTTAATATTCGTTTTTTTGCCATAATATGAAGTTTATTTGTGGAAAAGAATTAGTTTAACTTGCAAAGATAATCAAATTCTTTGAGAATTGAATCCGATAAAAATGATTAATGGAAAAGAAACGGTTTCCATTTTTCTTCAAGTCTTCCGGTGGAATTTTTGATAAACATGATATGATTTGGAGTATAAGGTTTGACGCGAAGTTTCATCATTGCCTCCTCCGGAGTCCGATCCCCTTTTTTATTATTACAAGGTAAACAGGCTGCAACAAGATTTTCCCAGGTATCCGTCCCGCCCCTTGATTTAGGAACTATATGATCCAATGTAAGAGTAACATCACCTCTTCCACAATATGCACAACGATGTCTATCTCTCTTCAAAATATTTTTTCGAGTAAGAATGATTTTTTTATAAGGGACAGTAATATAACTGCTGAGGCGAATAACACTTGGCCAAGGGAAAGATTTTGATACTGAACGAACAACTTTATCGTCTCTGTTTTCAACTAATTCGGCTTTACCGAGAAAAATCAGAACCATTGCTTTTTTTACATTACAAATAGCTAGAGGTTCATAACTCTGGTTAAGCAGCAGAACTTTAGAATTTAATGCTCCGTTGGTACGCTTGTGAACTTCGAATGCTTATCTCCTTTTTCAAAAATTAAGTTTTAATATAATAGAATTATCACTCAATAGAAATGCTATTCTCCATTTTTAATGACTCCACCGGCTAAAACAAAACCGTCTTCATTATACAGAACAACAGATTGACCCGGAGTTATTGCTGATTTTGGTTCATCAAATTCAATAACAAATTCATTCTTATTTGATGATAAAACTGTTGCGGGTGAACCTTTGTCACTATATCTAATTTTTGCAATAACTTTTTCTCCGTTTACTAAATTACTTGTACTAACATAATTTATTTCTTCGGCAAACAATTTTTTCTGGCTGATTTCTTCTTTATCCCCGATCTCTACAGTATTTGTACGATGATCAATTTTTTTAACATACACAGGTTTTCCCATTGCAATCCCTAAACCTTTACGCTGTCCAACAGTATAAAATGGAATTCCTTTATGAACACCAATTTTTTCACCGTGATAAATCATATCACCTTCCGGTACTTTTTCTATAACATCAGGTATTCTTTCTCGCAAAAATCGTTCGTAATTATTATCCGCTACAAAGCATATTTCTTGACTATCGGGTTTGCCCGCAGTTTTCAAACCAAATTTTTCTGCAAGTTGACGTACTTCGGGTTTAGTATATTTTCCAAGCGGGAATAATGTTCTGCTTAGACTTTCTTGTGTTAATCCCCAAAGCGCATAAGATTGATCTTTTCTATTATCCGATGAATTCCTCAATGTGTAACGTTCTTCAGTTTCATCATAATCAACAATTGCGTAATGACCTGTTGCAACATATTTTGCATCAAGTGCATCTGCTTTATGAAGAAGTTCTTCCCACTTAATTTTTCGATTACAAATCACACATGGATTCGGAGTTCTTCCGCTTAGATATTCATCCACAAAATTATCAATTACAGTCTCTTCGAATGCTTTGGTAAAATCAACTGTGTAATGTGGTATATTAAATTTATTTGCAACATTTTTTGCGTCAAAAATTGCATCTAAGCTGCAGCATCCCGATTCATGTTTTGGTGCTCCGCCAACTTCCATGAATCCCCAAGTTTTCATAGTAACACCGATGACTTCGTATCCTTTTTCATGCAGTAAAGCCGCAGCAACCGAGGAATCTACTCCACCGCTCATTGCCACAATAACTCTATTTTCTTTCAAAATACTGCCGTTCACTTAAATCGATATATCGTCTTATAAATTAATTAGCAAATATACGGAAATGCGAATCATTTTTCTAAAGGTTGATAACCTTTTATTTCCGAATTCTGACGTATGCGAAAAAAAATTAGTTTCCGTATGTGATTGAATTATGTGAAGTTATTTTTTTTGCTAATCGAAAAAACAGCACTACTTGTCGGAACTAAGGATTTTGTTTTGATTCCGAGAGGTTACCCCGCAGACATAAAGCCTGCCTGAAGCAGACAGGTCCGCGGCTACTAATTTGAATGTATCTGTTAACATTTTGCTAGCAGGGTGTATGTAGCCGCCGACATTTGTCGGCGTGCTTATATAGCTCGTAATCTATAATTCTACAGATAACTAAAGATAATGAGAGGTTATCACTGCAGACGTAAAGCCTGCCTGAAGCAGACAGGCCTGCGGCTACTAATTTGAATGTATCTGTTAACATTTTGCTAGCAGGGTGTATGTAGCCGCCGACATTTGTCGGCGTGCTTATATAGCTCGTAATCTATAATTCTACAGATAACTAAAGATAATGAGA
>OMKS01003404.1_pt1 | contig 12659 bp, 10 predicted proteins | sample 1674721 | NCBI WGS metagenome assembly OMKS01 (sample SAMN06264996, study PRJEB25208) | sediment metagenome | isolation source: hot spring sediment | place: USA: California | collected 2014-09-02 | reverse complement strand
CCTTTGAAACAATGGCAGAGACAGAAGCCGTGCTCATTGACCCGGCTGAGCTCCCTGCTTATGACTTTTCAAATACTGATATTATCATTCTCAATAATCACTATGATCTTCCTACGGCCCAAATCAGGCGGCTGATGCACTTTGCAGCGGAAAAAGCCCTTTGGCTATTACCAGGTTTGAGTCTGCCAGAAAAGAATCCCTGGACAGACCTTACTGGCATTCGTTTTTCAGCAACAAATCAAAGCTCTGGCTTCAGCGCCCTTGAGACAGAAGGCTTTTTAACTGAAAGCTTCCCCAAAAACACCTTTCGAATCCGGCGAGGCTATCATATTGAAGGCCCAAGCACTAAGCCCATTTGGAAAAATAGTCTTGGCGAAGCAGAATTATTTCAGGCAGCTTCAGGGAACCTTTACATTAGCAAAACACCCTTTGCCTTTGAATGGAATGAAACAGGACTTAGCATCCATTTCAGCAGATTGCTGCGGGCGACTATGGCTCTAATGCTCAGACAAAATAAATCAGAAGCGCTGACTGGCGAAGCAATTGAGAAGATCGGTGAAAGATTTACAGTGATAGACCCTTCAGGACTACCTTTTCGGGCCCTCTCGCATTTCCGGCAAACCGATGCACCCGGCATCTATGAGCTAATCTATCAGGGCAAGAAGTCGCTGATTGCATTCAATTATCCGTCTGAGGAACTTATTCTAAAAGAGATTCCTGCTAATGAATTGCAGATGCCTCTTCTATATCTGGAAAGTCTAAGCCCCCAAAAACTGCAGGAAATGATGCAGGGGAAATCTCTCTTTGACTGGGTCATCGCACTGGCTATTTTCCTGCTCATCGCAGAATTAAGTGTACTAATGTTTTCAAGACAAAAAGGATAGATATGACAGAACTTTTATCTGTTGAAGCAGCAAAAGAACGGGCAATACTGGTGGCAATCGCCCTGCCTGGACAAAAAGGAGCAACTGAAAAAAGCCTCACGGAGCTCCAGCGTCTCACAGAAACCGCGGGCGCTGAAGTACTCGATCTCATACTTCAATCAAGACCACAAATAGACAAGTCACTATACCTGGGCAAGGGAAAACTGCAACTACTGAAACTAACTTGCGAAGAGTTGAAAGCCGATCTCGTGATATTTGACGACGAATTGACGCCAAGCCAGCAAAAAGCCATACAGAGGCAAATCAAAAGTGTTAAAATTATGGACCGCAGCAGTCTGATTCTCTACATTTTCAAACAGCATGCAAAGACCAGAGAGGCTAAAACACAGGTTGAGCTGGCTACTCTTGAATATGAGCTGCCTCGCCTGACCCGCCAATGGACGCACCTGGAGCGACAGGTCGGCGGCATCAATGTCCGCGGTGGTATGGGTGAAACACAGATCGAAATTGACCGCAGACTCATCAGACAGCGTATCAAAAAACTCAAAGAAGAGCTGGAGAAAATTTCAGTGCAGCGCGACACCCAAAGAAAATTTCGGGATCAGCGCTATAATGTATCTCTCGTCGGCTATACCAATGCCGGCAAATCTACACTTATGAATCAACTTACAGAAGCTGGAGTGTTGGTTAAAGATAAATTATTTGCCACATTGGATACCACCGTCCGGCAAGTTCAGCTCGATAAACAGCATACAATTTACCTCAGTGATACGGTTGGGTTTATTCAGAAATTACCCCATCAGTTGGTGGCTTCATTCCGCTCGACACTCCAAGAAACCGCTGCTGCCGATCTGCTTCTAAAAATCATTGACATCAGCGACGGTGATTTCAGGCTGCATATCAAGACTATTAATGAAACACTGGCAAACTTCGAGATTCCTTCCAAAAGATATATCAGTATTTTCAATAAAACAGATATAATTCCTGATGGTGTGAATATTTCCCTAATAAAAAAGGAATTCCCGGACGCTATCTTTATTTCTGCCGCCCGCGGAATCGGACTGGATAAGATTATTGAGATCATTATCCAAAGAATGGACAGCGATGCCATAAATCGCCATATTAGAGTTCAAAACAGTGACGGTAAGCTAATAGCACAACTCCACCAATTTGGGAAAAATATTCAAGTGGAGAAATGTGACGATTGGATTGATTTTCGTTTGCGTCTTGATGAGGAGCTTTGGAACAGACTGAAGAAAGAATATGTTTTTGAAGATTTAAGCGCTAAGGGTAAGGAAAATTGAACAAAATCAAGATTGCAAAAGCTCATATAACATTAATCCGAGGTGACATAAGTTCGGAAAAATGCGACTGTTTGGTAAATGCAGCCAATAACCATTTCTGGATGGGAAGCGGCGTAGCAGGTGCACTTAAAAAAGCAGCCGGGCCAAAAATAGAACAGGAAGCAATGAATCAGGGTCCCCAAAAAACCGGTGAGATCGTGATAAGCAGCGCCGGAAAATTAGATGCAAAATACATCATACACGCTGCAGTTATGGGTCAGGATTTGCAAACGAATGAAGAAATTATTCGGCAAGCTGTAAAGAATAGCCTTATAGAAGCAGAAAAACTGGGCTGCAAGTCAATGGCTTTTCCTGCTTTTGGCGTTGGAAATTTTTCGCCTCATATCTGTGCCAAAATTATGTTGGAGGAAAGCATTGAATTTTTATTGCGTGCTAAAAGCTTGCTGGAATTACGTTTTGTACTTTTCGAAGAAGATATTTATAATGCTTTTCAGAAGCGGCTTTCATATCTTTTTGGCCATAGACCCTGAAATAATTAATTGAATACTTATATGCCATTTATTAACACATCCTTAAAATTTAATTCTATGAAGGAAAATTATGATATCAAGAAATAAGTTGCAGCTTTCAGCCATCCTTATCATTATTATCTCAATCAGCAAGCCTCTGCTGAGTGATTTTAAAGATGTGCAAAAACTGATTGCAGAAATGATAGCACAAACAAAAACAGTTCAATCAATCACCTATACTACAGAAACCAAAGAGCGAATAAATGGCGAAATTATCAAACGTGGCGGTATATTCAAAATGATTGTCTCGCCGCCAAAAGTCTATTACGAGCGCCACTTTCCCGAAAAAGGCGCTATTGTCATCTATGACAGTCTCAAGCTGGGCAGAAAAATCCAGGTAAAGCCCCATACTTTTCCCTGGGTGCCTCTGACTTTGAGTATGGATGATTGGCTTATCCGCAAATCTGGGCATCACACCCCAGACAGAGCTGGCTTTGGCTATACTGTTGATATACTGGTCAGTCTTTTGGAGAAATATAATGAAAACCTTGGAACAATTCTACGGCTTGGCGAGATGAAAATATATGATGAAAAAATGTGTCAGGTCGTTCATTTAGAAAATCCATATTTCCAGTGGCAAAGCTATACTGTTAAGGAAAATGAAAGCATCATCACCATCGCCAAAGAGCGTAAACTGAGTGAATATATGATATTTGAAAGAAATAAGGGCTTGAAAAATTATGAATATCTTGAAACAGGCAAGATCATACGAATTCCCACAGACTACGCGGCAGCAATGGATATCTGGATTGATTTGAAAAGTAAATTACCAGTAAAATTTACTGTTTACGATGACCGTGGGCTATTTGAAGAATTTGGCTATAAAAAGATCCAAATAAATATCCCGCTGACTGACAACGATTTTAAATTACCGTAATATGTATATTATCAATAAATTATAAATGAACATACTAAAGGGTTTCCAGTTGGCATCCAGCGAACGGCTTAATGAGAGGGCCTTTATCTGGTATCGGCTGCTCTTTTTTTTCAGCGGTTTTGCAATCAGAGCAAGGCATATCTCATTTGAAGGTGTTTTAGTTGATATTTGCACTGATGAAAACCGCGCCCTGTATTCCGGGATCAGCAGCGCTTTCAATCTGACTGAGGCGCTGATTCCCATCATTTCCAGCATGCTGATACAATATGCCGGATACCAGCCACTTTTTGTTTTTAGTCCATTGCTGACTTTGGCAGCCTGGCCCTATTCTACATTAAATGGAGCTTTGATATGAAGAACTGTCCCCTGGTTAGAATGCGATTTTTTAAACATCGGGCAACATTTTGCTTTTCACTGCTTGGTGTAATTGTTTTTTATTTTATCTTTCACCAATTGGAGCAAAAAATTCACGGCGGCTTAGGGATAGAATCTCTGATGCTGCAATTTACTTTCAGCTCCAACAAATTTTTTGAAATCACTTCATCTTGGTTTCCCAATGGCATTGAAATTTGGGCGAAAATGCTTTGGCTGGATATGCTCTTTCCCTTTGTCTATGTGATATTGCTCCTCTCATTGCTGAGTCGCTCGCGGGTTTCTGTTATATTTTTCTATCAACTCAGTATTTTTTTAGGAATTTTGGATATTCTGGAAAACAGCCTTCATTTGATGCTTATTTACCAAAGCAACCACACTATTTTGATTCCTTTAGCAGCAACTTTTGCTACGCTTAAATGGATAGCTATTGCAGCGATTCTCATCGCAGTGATAGCGACTTTACTATATCGCTATCTGTCAAGGTCTAAACCTGTAAGATACGAATAGGATAAGAATTATATCTCGCACATTTTTCTAAAGCATCTTGTAAAGAGTGGTGAAATAGACTAAATTGAGTTAATGAAAAAAGAGAAATAAACAATAGAAGAGGTAGAGAGTAATGAATCAGGAAGAAAATACAGTCGTCACAAAAGAGGGGATCTATCAATATAAGTTTATCAAAATTGATCTTCGCCCTGGTTTTAACGCATCCCACCCCAAAGAAGACTACAGAAAAATTATTGAGGAACAGGCTAAACAGGGTTGGCGACTGGTACAGGTTTTTGCGCCGCCAACAGAATCGTTTGGCTCTTCTGCCTATTTCGAAATAATTATGGAGCGAATGACCTTCAATTAAGTATTTGGGCGAGGGGTGCATTCTTCAGTAGATGTCTGATCTGCGAAGGAATATTCCAGAAAGCTGGAGGCAGATGGCGATACTCCTGCTTTTCTTTTATTGTTGGATGGAGAAATGTCAGTGCGAAGGCATAGAGGGCGATTTGCCCTTTTTTCCAGCTTTCACCAATGCCGTAAAGTTTATCTCCCAAAATAGGAAATCCCTCGGCAGATAATTGGAGACGAATTTGGTGATGACGGCCAGTTTCCAGCTGAATCAAGAGCAGTGAATGTTTTTCGTGGCGATATAAACAACTAAAGGTCAAAATCGCTTCCTGTCCGTCTCCTTGGATGATTGCTTTTTTTCCCCTTCTACCAATTTTGTGCCTGAGTATTTTTTTATTAGGTGCGCTGCCTTCCACCCAGGCAAGGTATATTTTTTCTGTTTCTCCAAGCTGAAACTGCCGACTAAGGCGTCGGGCGGCTTTTGAGGTGCGGGCAAAAATCATTAATCCGCCAACAGGCCGGTCTAAGCGATGTACCAAGCCGAGATAGGCTTCACCCGGCTTCTTATATTTTTCTTTTATATAGTTTTTTAATTCTTTATGGATGCTGGCATCCCCGCTTTTATCACCCTGCGCCAATTGCCCTGGCGCTTTGACAGCCACAAGTATATGATTGTCCTCCTTGAGAATATTCAGTTTCTCTTGTGACAAAGGCTAGCCTGCTTCCAAAACTAATTTCTCAGATAGAAAAACCGTAGATCATCTGCATTCTGGTGAGACTTTCATTTCCTATATCCTGATTGAGAAGACTGATATAATAGCTTAGGGTAAATTCATGGCGCTGGTAAGCAAATCTGGCCTCACTTTCGAGTGTATTTTGGATATATTTTAAATCTCCGGACGTAGTGGTAATTTTATATCGGTTCAGCCATTGCAGTTTCTGATCCATAAAGTAGAGCGTGGCACTCCCGCCCGCTGTCTGGGAATTAAATGATAAAGCAGCGCTGCTGTTCTTGTTATAGTGAAAGAGAAGATTCGATGAAAGTCGTTTTGACCAGACCGATTTGAATGATGTATTTAACATTAAGGCACTGAGTTCGTTATTTGCATATCCAACGGGACGATTATGGATTTGGTCAGATCGGTCAGACAGAGATACCAAAAAACTAAGGCGATTTTGAATGCCAAAAAGCTTCACCGGCTGATTAATGCTAAAGACCTGATAGTAAGTACGGTTTTTGATTCGTTCGTCAGCGCTCGTGCTGTCTATCCAGGTGGCATCGTTTTCGCGATCGTAGTATCGAATATCTGCATTGACACTTGGCCAATTGCCGCCAGGCATCAGAGTGAAGCCGACAGATGGTGAAAGAAGTCTGGTCCTGTTTTCAGTTTCTCGCTTCAGCACATTATCATTTTGAATAATAATCCTCAGGTTAAGAAAGAGCCGATTTCGAAAAAGTCTGATGCGATCGCTGATATCCAACTTTTGCTGATCTCTGATATTAACGGGATTAGCCAGGCTGACAAATTCCGGCGCAGTGTATCGGTAATCAAAAACGATGTAATTCTTAAAATAGTTAATTTTTAGCGCTGAGCTGTAGGCAATGGAAGGATATTTAGAAAAACGCAGAGGCGCAGCTTTGTAGCTGTCACCGGATATTTTCACTGGAAAGGGATAAACAGCATACTCATTGATAATAAAAACAGATTCCAGCCACTCGGGATCCAATCCCAATCCAATCTGGTCATAGGGCATCAAGGTATCGCCAATCGCTATAAGATTCTGAGTACCCTGCTGTATATTTCTGTTATATAGGCTAAAAACCAGGTCTTGCTGCCAAAGAAAACGCTGGCGGTCAAAACTGATTTCAGACCCGATGCCAATCAGAAAATTATCCTGAGGATTGCTGCCACTCATCGTGATATTCTGGCTGATGAGCTGCCCTTGCGTGAAATAATCATACAGGCGGATGCTGCTGGTGTCATCTCGCATTTTCAATACATTTAGGTTTAGACTGAGATTTTCAATCGGCGCAATGGCGATTTTTGCGCCATATAGGCTCCTTTGGTAGGTATAATTTTGCAAAGTCCATCGCTGGGCCGCTGTGTCGGCCACGACAAGACCTCCAATTTTTCGCAATAATTCACCGCCAATGAGCTCTATTTGAAAGTATTTCAAATTGAAGGCCAGGTCGAAACCACGAAGCCGGTTCCCCCAGAGAGATAGACGATTAAACATCGGGTTGAAATCCCCAAGATAAAGGTCAAATTTTGGGTGCCGAAGATTCAGATTATAGATATTCCGCGCCTGATAGGCCGGGTCTTCATCGGTTCCATAAATAGATCGCAGCTCATATTTCAACTGCCTATGCCGGCCATTCAGGTAAAATTGAGCTCTGAGAAGATCATCCGGCACATCTCTGATCGTCTCTTTTCTCGCGAGAATATTGATTTTTCCAGAAGGCAGCTCCATAGCCCTGCTGGCCTTTTCTTGAAAACTAAAGCGGCTTTCCCACTGGATGCTTGGCAGAGGCTGTCCATTTTGCTTGTTGATGGTAAATAGAATTCGCTGGCGAATACCACGAAGCAGCTCACCTGGCACTGAAGCGATAACCAGGTCTGACGAGACTATCAAATATGCACTATAATCGACGCCATTGATAAAAAGCCTGGCAGAGTTGGTATCCGGCGCATCCAGACTGAATAGCGATAAGGCAATTTCCAGGGATTTCCCAGCGCTTTGCTTATTTGGCTCAGGGGTGAGAATAAGAATATCCTGCTGAATAGAGCTAGACTCTCCAACGATAGGAATCGCATCAGCAGAACTCATCAGAAATGGGCGTGAATAGGGGTCAATTGCTGGAAGGGATATAGTTTCACCGCTGCGGAGTGTGGCGACCACAATGTATTCCATAGCGCCTGGACTCAGATTTAGAGGGTCCAGGCGAAGCCGCCAACTCTCATTTTCAAAACGAAAACGATATTGCCGGAAATCACGGTTGCCTTTTTCACGAAGCAAAAGAATTATCGAGCTTATATCAGAATTGTATGAAGTATATTGCAGTTCGTATGTGAGGGGCTCGCCTAAAATGTATTGTGTTATAGGAGTATGAATCAATTCTTTTGTCTGGGCTGACAATAGTCCCCCGAAAAGAACTAATGTAAGTATTTTCAATTTGTTGTGCACGAGTTACCCCCTAATATTCAATAATCAGTATTTTACTTTCACCTTGAGAATTAATAAATGGAATACGGATTTCGTGGCCTTCTTCTGTATCATCAATGTCATCCTCAGGCAGTGATTCCAGGTCTTCACGCTTCGTTTCAAAAACATCCAGTGTGCCATCAGCTTTTGATATACCAGTTTGATTAGCAGTCACCGTAACACTTATTCTTGTAAGATTATTGGTAAGCTCTACAGCGCCTGTGAGTCCAATGAGCTTATCTCCGGTAGCGGCATCAGAAATAATCCAAAAATCTGTTCCTTTAACACCCATCACCGAAACAGGTGTTGCAATACGAAATTCCCCTTTGCGCTGGGGGTTGACCTCTGCTTTGAGCTGTCCAAAATCCATTGTCAGGTTTTTTGACAGACCCTTGCCGTCCTTCGTACCCTGAATTGTCAATTCACATTTTTCCCATAGCTTGACCTGGCTTTTATCATCAAGAAATACAACCGTTATAAAAGCATCCTCTCCAGTGCGAATAATATCACCATTATGGAAAATTGTTACGGTAGATTTGATGGGAATGAAGGTATCAACATCATATTTTTTGACCTGTACATCACCGCCAAATTTGGTAGAAACTGCCATCTTTTGAGCGCTTAAAAGAGGAGCAATCCAAATCAGGAGAATGAGAAATTTCTGAAACTTTAGCATAGATTTACTCCACTGTTATACTTTTAATGCTTATTTCACCATTAGAAAGCTGCTCAATCAGGGATTGAAGCACGTTAGCCGGGACAGTTTGCCTATCTATTTCGATGGTACCTTCCGGATAATAACCACTGAGATATCCTTCTCCGCCGAGTAGTTCATTATATTTTTCCATTCCAATCAACTGGCGCAGCGCAATTAGCAGCGGGTCTGAAACATTTCCCCCGCTGCCGCCGGCATCAGCCGGATCGCCAAGGAGAAAACCGTAAATGGGGCTTTTCTGGCTGACGATACCTGATGAACTCAATGTTTTTTTCTCTATTTGCCAGACGTAATATCGACCAAACAGCAATTCTTTGCCGGCTGTGGCCGGATTGTATGTGTAAAAGGTCGTATTGCTGCCGAGAGAATAGTAGCCGCCATTGTCAGGAAAAGGCAAGGCCGCCTCATCCTGCAGCGCCTGATTGGCGGAGCTATGCCGCACAGGATCGTATTCACAGACACGAATAGCAAAATCACTGCCACTGACGGTTTCACTTTCCCACTGAAAAACCGGGAAGCAATTCTGAATTTCCAACCATTCACCAGTAGAGGCGATTTCACTCCCTGGGCTGATAAGTTCAAGGGTGCTGCTACCGGTAATGGTCAGCTCGTGACTAAAGGTCTGCGGGCCATTTTCATCCCAGGCTGTAAATTGAAAAAGATAAGCGCCGGCCGGTAATTGACCTGAGCGATACAGAGTCTCTTTCAATGGCCTGAAATTTTCCCGATGTGTAAAAAAAGTGCCGCCATTCATATCTACAAAAGGGCCGGTTCCTCCACAGCTATACTGCACCGCATCGGCGCTGACTGCGCTGCCCATCTGACGATTGCTAAGGCGAAAACTGCCTTTCATATAGAATGGATTGATCGTTACAGCAAGCACATCACGGTAACTGCTCCAGCCTAAGCTTGGTATTTTTGCCATCAGTGAAAAGTGAAAATGTACTCTGGGAGGCATCTTATAAGGACACGCTTCACCAGGCAGGGAAAACTCATATTCAAAGAGCAGGGGACTGCTTTCCGGCCTGTCAAAATTGAGATCTGCCAGATAGATAAGCGCCATCTGCTCATTAAAGTAGAGCTCGTTGACAGCTATGGGACCTGCCAGTATAAAGCTAAAAGGCAGAAGGATTAAGCCGATAATTATCTTTTTCATACTCATTCGATTCCTGCTTATTTAATAAATAACATTTTGTGTGATTTAGAATATTTTGGTGTTTGCAGCATATAGAAATAGATGCCAGATGCCACACTCTGCCCAAACTGGTTTACGCCATTCCACTGCACTTCAAAATAGCCGGCTGGCTGCTCGCTTTGCACAAGCCGAATGATTTCCCGCCCGCGAATGTCGTAGATGGTGAGCATAACAGGCACTGCTTCAGGTAAATCATATTGTATGGTGGTCACCGGATTAAACGGATTGGGGAAATTGTGATGCAGTGCATAACGCTCTGGCACTGGAACCAGCTCGTGTTCACTTTTTTCCTGCCAGATCAGACTGCCGTCCTTATTGAAAAAGGCAAGGCTATTGGTTACCGCAGTATTGTTTCGTCCCATTATTCCGGCATTAATGGTGAGACGCGCCGACGTCTTCTCTTTCCCCAAAAAGCCATATTCTATAATAAAACGTCCGTTCAGAGAATCCGTTTTTGACAGAATCATCCAGTCTGAACCTTCCGGTCTGCTGACGAGTTTTGGCGCTGCGCTTTCCGGCTCAAATTTGAAAATCCACTGACCACTTTGACTCTCTTGGGGAATGTCAAGCTGGAAAATTTCACCATTAAGAGTCACCGGCGCTGAATTAAATGAGGTCGATTTAGCCAGAGAAGGGGCTAATTCTTCCTGAACTGACCAATTCCACATTCTCGTAAATGCCATAATATCCCAGATATTATAGAGACTATCGGGTGAAGTCCTCAGGTGAGGCGCTTCACCTGTCACCGGCCCCAATTCGTCCGCCATCTCTTTATTAATAAAACTGCTGACAAAGCGGCTCAGATCGAGAATATTGATGACAGCATCATTATTGTAATCTGCCAGGATAGCTGTGGCCCATTTTGCCGTGAAAGGCAGCTCAGGTGATGCGCCGGCCCAATCGCTAATCGCTTCTATTGTCAGTCGGAGCGTATCCATTGACGGAAGCGGCTCTGCACACTCTAAAACAAGCGTGCTGTCCGTTGTTAATCTGGTTTGATTCAACGGCAATTGACCATACGCATCGGAAATGAGCTTTACCGATGTTGCAGCGGCCATTTGCTGACTATAGGAGAAGTGAAATGTCTGTCCGTTAAATGAGAGCAATTCAGTTTGTCCGGGTGAAAAATCTAGCAGCACAGGCTTTTGGGGAATACCATTGACAATTGTGCTGGGCAAACTTAGATTCCCAGCAAAATCTTTGGCTAAAATATAGCAATCCGTCACTTTATCGTTTTCAAATCCTTCCACAAAAACTTCTGCCAGATTGGATGTCAGGCTTTTTAGAAAACGGAAATCATCTTCATCCTGTCGCCCGTAAATGTGATATTCCTCCAGGTCTGTTTCGCTGTTGTGAGTCCAGGAAAGACGAATGCGGTTTTCAGAAAATAAGGCGCTCAGGTTTTGCGGCTGGGCCGGCGCTTGTGAATCTATGAGGACACCATCGCTTTTATAGATAAGGCTTTGGTTTCCCGCATAATCAAAAGCCCGGACAAAAAGATGATACTTATGATTTTCAGCCAGTTGCAGCCCGTCTATTCTCACCATAGTATCCAAATTTGTAGTTATCCAGTCTGTTATAAATAAACGATCACTTGAATCATAGAGCGCTGCCTGATAATAAGCCAGGCCGCTAAGCTTGTCGCTAAAGTGCTGCCAGGAACCTGTATAGCTGCTGTCATTATTGGAGAAATCCAGTTCTCTATCCAGGCCATCCATCACCAGCTCGCCAACAGGCGGCGTATGATCAACGGTAAAACCATTGGAAACAGCCGGTTCACTGCGCAGAGCTACAGAATCAATTGCCGATACAAATATGAAATAGGTCTCCCCTTCCAGAAGATTGAATCCGCCACGATTAAAAAATGTTTCTGTTGCGCCAAACCATTCAAGGTTTGTTATATCTTCAGGATTTTCACCCAGCGCGTATTCATAATGCTCAATGCCACTGACATCATCGGTGAATCCACTCCAACTGCCGGAGATTGTTTCCCGCCAGTTTACAAATTCCAGGTCTGTCTCGCCCAGCCCATCATAAACAATACCTTTCTGTGGTGGCTGCAAGTCTGCAGTGATTCCTGCACCACTTAGAAGGTCAGATTCATTTCCGGCGGCATCAAAGACTATGACTGACGCAAAATAGCGCTGACCGTGGGTAAGATCCAATTCGCGCAGACAGACAATATTGTCTTCGGTTTCAAACCATTCCACAACATTAGCGCTGCCTGGAGCTGTTCCGAGAGCGGCTTTGTAGTGGGATATTTCTTTCATATCGCTACCCTGCCAGCCGATGATGAGTGTGTCCGGATGTCCATGCCAGCGTTTAGGCCCGTTTAAGTAGCCTTCCCAAATCCGGGCAACGACAGGTCTCTGTATATCAACCCGAAATCCGTCGCTGCTGACAGTATCAGAAACATTTCCCGCTTCGTCAACGGCTAACAAATTAACAAAGTAAGTCTTTCCATGTATCATCTGCACTCCGGGAATGCTAATCTCAGTTTCTGAACCGGCAAAAGTCCAGTTCAAAAGATCTATCGCTCCCTGAGAGCTGCCGGCGCTGATTCGATAGATGACTGTGCCGGGATTATTATCGGGAAAGGGGTCCCAATTTGCCCTCAGCGTCACAGGATCAGAACTCCAGTTAATATCATCGCCCAGGCCATCTCGCAGCTCGGCTGTAAGCGGCGCTATTAAATC
>OMKS01003403.1_pt1 | contig 12661 bp, 14 predicted proteins | sample 1674721 | NCBI WGS metagenome assembly OMKS01 (sample SAMN06264996, study PRJEB25208) | sediment metagenome | isolation source: hot spring sediment | place: USA: California | collected 2014-09-02 | reverse complement strand
TTCTATACCTTAAGACTCGCCGAAGCGGACGGGGGATTGAACCTGTATTGACAGGCCGTCAAAAAGACATATTCCAGCTTATATCCGACTCCAAAGAGCCGGTAAACCAGTCGGTAATCTGCGAAAAACTCGGGCTCCCCAAATCCTCGGTTTCGAGGAACATAGACGCGCTCGTCAAAAAAGGACTGGTGGAAAAACACCCGGCGGGAATGAGCACCCTGCTAAAGCCGAAAAAACAAGAATAACCTCTCGTGTTCCGTCTTGTTCCGCGTTTTTCCGGTAAAAACATATATCCTGTTCCGCCAAATTGTTTAGCATAAACAAGGTGTTTGAAATGAAAAAGATTTTGATGTTTTTGGCACTGCTCTTGCTCTTTGCGGCAATACCGTACGCATTCGCGCAAGGCGACGCCGAACTGGAGGAAGTTGAGGCTATGGATTCGACGATTGGCGCGCAAATGCGCTTCACCCAACTTGAAAAATCCATAACCCAAAACATCATGCGCGGACAGACAGTAGTTGACGAAATACTACAAGAAGACGAGAACGCCGATGTCGCAGGGCTTGAAGCAATCCTTGCGGAACTTGAAATATTAAGGCGGGAGGCTTCCGGCTTCGAGCCGACAGGCATCGCAGAAGACGATGCGAGGCTTTTCGTCGACGCGAAACTCGACGCGGTAGCGCTCTCACAGGAATTCAGGACTCTCGCCCGTGAAATGGTTTCTCCCGAGCAGGCGGACGCAATCAGAAACAGGACGAGATACAAAAACCAGACTGGCCTCGAAGAGGTTTCAGGCGAAATAAACGCCCTCAAAAACCAATACAACGCGCAGGTAATGCAAAAAATAATGTATAAAGCGCAAATAGAAAATCCAGTGCTCGCAGAATCGATCGAGTCCGGCGGCATGACCGTCAACCAGGCGATGGAACAACTGAAAACACAGCTTCGAAGCATGAGCGCCGAAGGACAAGACAACATGGGCCTGATGCTTGGAGAGGACGCGAACAAGAAAAAGGTTTTCGGGCAGGCCGTGATGGAGAAAGTCAAGACGAATCAGGCGGAAAGAGTCCAGTCGAGAAGCGAGGAGCGTGTCATGAACGCTCAAAAACTTGAAGTGTCTGCAAGAGTCATGGAAAAACTTCAGGCCCGGTTCGGCAAGACTCCTGCGGGCATAGGCTTGGATGTTGCAGGCCATGCGCAAGCCGGAAAACCCGATGATTCAGGTCAGGCGCAAGCCGGCAAGCCTGACGATGCAGGTAAAAAGCCCGATAGTATTCCGGCGTCTGGAGGTGGAAAACAATGAGGGCTGAACTTGTTTTAATCACTGTGGCTTTCACGCTTTTTGCCGGATGCATCGGGGGCGGGGAGGAAACCGGACTTCAAACGACGTCCACGACAACCCTAGCCTCCCCCCCCTCCGGCGGCATAGCCCAAGACTTCAGTGAAATAAACTCACTTTTTATTCCCGAAGACGACGGCGTGGAAAATAGGGGAGATGATATAACCTCCCTCCAATTCTTCATATTTTTTATTATATAATCATAATTTATGCCGTCATGTCAACTACTGGAGCCGGCTTGTCGGATTCAACTGGCAGTATATCAAGGCTCCGGCAGGTTGAGGCTGAAATCGAGCGGGAGCTTTCCGAAGAACGCGAAAAAGCCGCCCGCCTCGTTAAAACCGCAGTTGGCGGCAGAGACTCTTGGACTGCGAAAGCCGTTGAAAAAGCTTTAAAAGAGTCAGAAAAAAAAATCGAGGACGCGAAAAGAGGCGCTGAAGCCGAAGCCCTGCGAATCCGGAAAAAATCTTTGCTGGATGTCGAACGGGCGAAGTCTGTCGACAGAAAGAAGACTGAAGCCGCGGTAAAACTTGTCTTGAAAAACCTGGGGGTGGATTAAGAAAATGTTCCGCCCCGCACGAATGTGCATGATAGACTGCATCTTCGGCAAGGACGACCTGGATGCGTTGACCGCAAGCCTCAGGCGGACTGGAATAGTCCAAATCGACTATTTGAGCGAGAAAACTCTTTTGGAAAAGCAGGTCGGGCGCGGCGAGCCTTCAGCAGACTTCGAGGTCTCCCAAAAACTTTTCGAACGGGTTGAGAAAACGCTATCCCCTCTCTCGCGCTTTGCGAAAAAAAGGAGCGCACTAGACTCCCTGCTCGACGTCGGAGAAAAAATATGCTTCACGGCAAAGCCTAAACACTCTCGGGAACTTTTTGAATACGCTGAAAAAACACTTTCTAAAACAGAAGAGGAGGTAAAAAGCCTTTCCACGGAACGGGAAACAGTTCTCCGAGAAAACGAGGCTTTAGGGAAGAGGATGCTGCAAGTTCTGCCCGTAAGCTCGGTAATCCTCCATCCCGGCGACTTGAAGAATTCGGAAAGGCTTACGACAGTACTGGGGTATTTCAGGCGGGACCCGAAAACTCAAGTCGAAAAGACGGCCGTCAGCTTTAGGAAGCCTCTGGTTTTCGAGACTTTCCCTAACGTCGGAAGATTTCACCCGGCAGTATTCTGCGTGCTGAAGGAAGACGAGGCAAGACTGTTTTCAACACTTGACGCCGTCGGATTCACAAGAGTCAAAGAATATTTTGAAGCAAGCCCGAAAGAATGCCTTTTCATTCTTGAAGAAAAAATCGAGTTGAATAAAAGGCGTGCGGCGGAAATCGACTTGAGGCTAGGCGAAATATCGTCAAGCCGGCGCGACAGGCTTTTGGCTTTGCGGGAGATGCTCGCAAACGAGAAACAGCGTTCAAAGATACTTTCAAACTGCGGGCGCACGGAAAAAACAGTATTCATGAGGCTTTGGACTCCCAAAAGAAGCTGCGGGGAAATAACCTCCCTCATCGTGAAAACAACTTTCGGGGCGTGCCACATTGAAGTTGAATGGAATCCCGAGGACGCTCCCACGCTCATAGAGAATCCGAAGTACCTGGAGAGCTTCGAAATGCTGACGCGGCTTTTCAGCATGCCGAAATACAACCAGATTGACCCGACACTTATTATCGCCCCGACATTCGTCCTGTTTTTCGGGCTAATGCTCACAGACTTCTCCTACGGCCTGATTCTCGCGCTCACGTCAGTATACCTCCACCAAAAATACAGCAAGATCTCAAAATCAGTCCGGGACTTGTCTGTCATACTCTTCACGTGCGGGCTTTCCGCAATGCTTTTCGGAGTATTGACCGGCAGCTATTTCGGAGACCTTGTCGGAACATACATTCTCGGAGGTAAGCCTCAGGATATTGCGGTGCTTATGGACCCGCTCTACGGCAACAACAGCATAATACTCTTGGCGGCGGTATGCGCCACAGGATTCCTCCACGTCTTCACAGGCTACCTGATGGGCGCATTAGACAGTATCCGCCGCAGGAATTTCAGGAAAGCCGTCACAAACTACCTGTCATGGTATCTTTTCGCCGCGGGATTAGGCGTCACGACACTCTCAGCAGGCGGCATTATCCCGCAATCATTTTACCACGCCGGCATCGCACTAACATTCATATCACTCGCACTCCTCTACACCGGATTAGGCTTCATGTTCCTAATCGATATTGTGGGCGTGGTCGGCAACAGCCTAAGCTATGCGAGGCTTCTTGCGTTGGGTTTGACGACCGCGGGAATCGCGCTCGCAACAAACCTTCTCGCCAACATAGCCTTGGATATCCCCTACGCGGGCATACCCCTTGCAATAACAGTCTTCATTGCAGGGCACTTAATCAACCTTTTGATGAATACTCTAGGCGGATTCGTCCACAGCCTAAGACTCCAGTACGTAGAGTTTTTCGGAACGTTCTACGAGGGCGGGGGAAGGCAGTTCAAGCCCTTCACATACGAGAAAAACTATACTTAAACTCCCACAAACAATTCATACTTAAATTCAAAGTCAAATATTAAACGTTAAACGGGTGTTTTCCACATGTTAGATGCGTTATCCACAATGCTTGAATCCGCACTGGGGCCGGCAGGCCTTGCGGCGGCGGGCGCGGGAATTGCGATTTCGTTGACGGGACTAAGTTCCGCAAAAGGCCTTGAGGTTGCGGGGCACACGGCGGCCGGCGTCACAGCCGAGGAAGAGTCGAACTTCACGTCCGCCCTGATACTTCAGGCGCTGCCCCAAACCCAGGTGGTCTACGGCTTCATCATCGCCGTCGTAATAGTCTACAACGGGCTTATTAACGGCGGGGTCGCGGATATCGCGCAAGGCTGGGCGTGCCTTATCTCGGGCGTCGCAGTCGGTTTGACGGGATACAGTGCGGTCAACCAGGGGAGGGTGGCGGCCTCAAGCATAGGCGCTGCCGCCAAAAACCAGGTGATACGCTCGAAAGTCCTGATATATGTTGTAATGCCGGAGATTGCGGCCTTGTTCGGGTTCGTCATCGCACTCTTGATGCTGATGTCAGCCGGCTTGTTCTAGAAATGGGTTTGCAAGAGCTTGAAAGCCGTTTAAGGCAGGATGCGCAGCGGGAAAAAGACAGGATTAGGAGTGAAGCCCAGGAAACCGCGTCACGCGAGCGGGAAAAGTACGCGAAAGAAGTTGACGCCGCATACGAGAAAGAGCTGGCGAGGGGTCTGCGTCTTGCAGAGCTTTCCGGAAAAAAGATTGTCGCAGAAGCATCAGTCCATGCGGCAGCCGCACTATCCAACGCCAGGCACGAGGTTATGGAGGACGTCTTCAAAAAGTCCAAAGAACGCGTCATCACACTCCCCGATTCTGAAAAGAAAAAGCTTTTGGAGAAGTGGATGAAGTCAAGGGACAATATCAGCGGGAAAGTCAGGGTGCGCGTCGACCCGGAATACCAAAATCTTTTGAAAAAAGAAAAGGACGTTGAAATACTGGCGGAAAAAAACATGGGTTTCGGGCTGGTGATAGAATCCTCAGACGGAAAAATCAGGGTGGACTGCAGGATAGACTCGGTGATATCGGGGTTGAAGGAGACTCTTAAGCCGGAGGTATCCCAAATAATTTGGGGCGGATTATGAACTCCGACTACGGATACGTTTACGGGCGTGTTAGCGGGATGATGAAGCATCTGATAGACCCGGCTCGCATGGAGGCCATACAATCCTCGCCCACGCCGCAAGCATTCCTTTCACACATCCACGACACGGTATATTCAAAATGGTTTGAGGATGCGAGACCGCAATTCCTTTGGATTGACGGCGAGTCGGCGGTCTACACCCACCTTAAAGACACGCTCGATCTTTTGGCGTCCGCATCCCCTGAAAAAGCCGCGGAACAGTTCCGCACGCTCTTCCAGATGCCGTGGGACATCCAGGACGTCAAATCGCTCCTACACTCGGTCCACGACAACCTCGGGTCCGGCGAAACCGGGATTCTTGTCGAAGGATTCGGAGTCCATGGCTTCGACTTTTGGGTTGACTTGAATGAAAAACACGGCAAAAGCATGGACTCGCTTGTTGAAGCGCTCCCCCCAATGTTCAAAAAAATGCTTGAGCCGAAACTCCAAGAATACTCTGAATCTAAAAACATAAGGCTGCTGGAGGATGCGTTAGACAAGGGCATGGTCGACTTGTGGATAAGCGCACTTGAAGGCGGATTCAGGGAGTACGCTGGAATGCGCATCGACCGCTACAACCTCACGTGCATTGCAAGACACCTGTTCATGCAGTCAGAGTTCAACAGCACGCTCCTCAGGGGTGGATTATTCTTCACAAAAGACTTGATACGCGTTTTCAAAAAAACCGGCTTTGAAGAAATACGGCATCTGCTCTCCCAAACACCCTACCACGACGCGTTCGCGTCCATGCCATCAGGCGTTGATACGGACTTAATAGCCTTTGAAGAGAATCTTGAACGCACAGGCCACGCTTATATCGCCGGGAAAGCCCTCAACCAGCCGATATCCGAATACAGTCTCCTGCACTACGCCTGCCTAAAAGAGGTTGAGGCGAGAAGACTCGCGGTCGCAGTATCGCTTCTAGAGCCTGGAATCGAGGTGGTTTCATGAAGCGGGAAATAGTTGTCGTCGGCGGCCCCGACCTGACATACGGATTCAGGCTTGCCGGAGTCGGCGAAACCATCATTATAGACGAATCCGACTCCACGCGGGTTGGCGAGCTTTCAAGGATTAACGGCAAAATAATATTCATATCCCAAAAAGCGTTAGAACTGGCGGGCGGCCATGCGGAGATTTTGCGCGAAAAAAATATCGTGCAGGTAATCCCCGCAAACGACTATTCCACTGTCAAAGACTTGATAAAAAACACTATAGGATTCGATGTTCATGTCAAATAATCCGAAAATAACCCGGGTCACAGGACCACTGGTCGAGGCGGACGGCATGTCCGGCGTCAAAATGCACGAAGTGGTTTACGTAGGCGCCGAACGGCTTATCGGAGAAGTCATAAAACTCATGGGGGACAAGGCGTCAATCCAAGTTTATGAGGAAACGTCTGGACTAATGCCGGGAGCGCGGGTCGAGCCGTCCGGAAAACCACTGATGGTAGAATTGGGGCCCGGACTTCTTTCAAGCATCTACGACGGCATACAGCGTCCGCTAGACCTGATAAGCAGCATTGAAGGCGACTTCATAAGCGCGGGAATATCCGTCAACGCGCTCGACCGCAAGAAAAAATGGCGGTTCAATCCAGTGCTCAAGGAAGGCGATGAACTGACGGCCGGCGGAATAATCGGGACAGTCCAAGAATCCAAGACGATAGAACACAAGATACTCGCCCCACCCACAATCTCGGGGAAAGTCAAGACCATTCTCGAAGGCGACTTCACAGTGGACGAGACAGTCTGCATACTTGAAGACAAGACTGAACTGACGTTAATGCACGAGTGGCCCGTTAAAACTCCAAGGCCAGTCAAGTCTAAATACGATCCGAGCGAGCCCATGATGACGGGCCAGCGTGTGATAGACGGATTCTTCCCGATAGCAAAAGGCGGGACCGCCACAATACCCGGGCCGTTCGGCGCCGGAAAGACTGTGACACAACACCAGCTCGCCAAATGGTCTGATGCGGACGTCATAGTATACGTCGGATGCGGGGAGCGTGGGAATGAGATGGCGCAAGTCCTATTGGAGTTCCCGGAACTCGAAGACCCCAAGCACGGTCAGCCTCTGATGCAGAGGACAATCCTTATAGCAAACACCTCCAACATGCCTGTCGCAGCCCGCGAAGCCTCAGTCTACACTGGCGTAACAATCGCAGAATACTATCGCGACCAGGGATACAACACCGCGTTGATGGCGGACTCGACTTCACGCTGGGCTGAAGCGCTCAGGGAGATTTCATCACGCCTTGAGGAGATGCCCGGCGAGGAGGGATACCCCGCATACCTCGGCTCTCGGCTCGCACAATTCTACGAGCGGTCCGGCAAAGTCAAGGCACTCGCAGGGGTAGAAGGCTCGACCACAATCATTGGCGCAGTAAGCCCGCCGGGCGGAGACTTCTCAGAACCAGTCACGCAAAACACGCTTCGGATAGCAAGAGTCTTCTGGGCTCTTGACGCGCGTCTTGCAGACCGAAGGCATTTTCCGGCGATAGACTGGCTTAAATCCTACAGCCTCTACAAGGGGAGTCTGGATTCCTGGTTCAACGAGAATGTGGGTGAAGACTATTCACTGCAGGCGAGGCAGGCTCAAGGCATTCTACAGCGCGAAAACGAGCTTATGGAGATAGTCCAGCTGGTTGGTGCGGACGCGCTCCCCCCATCAGACCGCCTTCTCATGGAGACCGCGAGAATGATTAGGGAAGACTTCCTCCAGCAGAATTCATTCCACGAGGTCGACACCTACTGCAGTCTTGAAAAACTCTACTGGATGATGAAAATCATTTTGGAGTTCGACAGGCAGGCGATGCTCGCCCTCGAGGAAGGCGCAAGAATCGAAGACGTAACATCCAACCCCCTGGCGGGGGAAATAGCGAAGATGAAATACGTGGTGGAAGAAGATTTCAAGCCAGTCCGCGAAAAACTATACTCCAAAATCCAGGAATGCTTCAAGTAAAAAAATAAGATGCCTTTGATAGAATACAAGACTATAAGCGGGATAACCGGCCCCCTGGTTTTCGTGGAAAACACGAAAAACGTCGCGTACGGCGAAGTGGTCGAGATAAGGGATTCGACGGGAGCGCGAAAGAGGGGTCAGGTGTTGGACGCCCACACGGACCGGGCGGTAGTGCAAGTGTTTGAGGGGACTAGCGGACTGGATGTTTCGGACACGTCCGTCAGGTTTTTGGGCGAAACATTGAAGACTCCAGTATCAACATCAGTTTTAGGGCGGGTTCTGGACGGCGCTTCAAACCCAATCGACGATTGCGGCGGGATAATACCACAGGCGCGCCTGGACATAAACGGGATGATAATCAACCCTTTCACGAGAGAATACCCCAAAGACTTCATTGAAACCGGAATCCCAAGCATTGACGCGATGAACACGCTCATACGGGGGCAGAAGCTTCCGATATTCAGCGCCTCCGGCCTCCCCCACAACCAGCTGGCGTCCCAGATTGCTCGGCAGGCGAAGGTGAAGTCCGGCGAAGATTTCGCGGTAGTGTTCGCCGCAATGGGCATAACGCACGATGAGGCGGCGTTCTTCAAAAACGAGTTCCAACGGTCCGGCGCCAGCGAAAAAATCCTGACTCTACTGAACCTCGCCGACGACCCGGCAATCGAGCGTCTGATAACGCCGAGGATGGCGTTAACACACGCCGAATACCTTGCTTACGAGAAGGGTTATCACGTCCTGGTGATAATGACGGACATGACAAACTATTGCGAGGCGTTGCGCCAGATAAGCGCCGCCAGAGAGGAGGTCCCCTCACGGCGCGGATATCCCGGCTACATGTACACCGACCTCGCGTCCATCTATGAAAGGGCTGGGAGAGTCAAAAACCGTCCTGGAAGCATAACACAAATCCCAATCCTCACCATGCCCGACGACGACATCACCCACCCTATCCCCGACTTGACCGGATACATTACTGAAGGCCAGTTCGTCTTGAGCAGGGCATTGTACAACAAGAATGTTTACCCTCCAGTCGACGTCCTGCCCTCACTATCCCGCCTGATGCAGCAGAATATCGGCAAAGGACAGACTCGCGAAGACCACAAGGACCTTTCAAGCCAGCTTTACGCGGCGTACGCTGAGGGACGGGACTTGAAGGATTTGGTGGCGGTGGTCGGCTCTGACGCGCTGACTGAGAGGGACAAACTATTCCTTGAGCTTGCGAACCGGTTTGAGGCCGAGTTCGTCGCGCAAGAATTTGACGAGCGCAGGACTATTGAAGAGACGCTCGAACTGGGCTGGGAGCTCGTCTCGATAATAGACCGGAAGGATTTGAAGAGGATACGCCCAGAGTTTCTGGAGAAATACTATAAAAGAAAGCCGGGCGGGAGCGGCTTGGGGATAGTGGAAGAAAAATCCGGTGGCGGTGGCGGTGGCTGAAATACTTGAAGGCGTCCGGCCGACCAGGATGGAGCTTTTGAAGGTCAAGGACAAGCTCGAGCTTGCGACCAAGGGGCACCGGCTTTTGAAGGAGAAGCGTGACGCACTAATGATGGAGGTAATGCGCTTGTCCGGGCGGGCGGGCGGTGCCGGCGGGAATGCGGTGAAAAAGACTGTTCTTGCAAGGCGGAGTTTCGCGAAATCCCGGGGCGTCATGAGCTCCTCGGCAGTCGAGATTTCGGCGCTCGACTGTGGCGGAGGACTTTCGGTCGACGTCGGATTCAGGAATATCATGGGGGTGTCAGTCCCTGAAATAGACTCGTCATCGCTTGAAATGCCGAAACCCGGATACTCGAGGTATTCCACGAAACCTGTTTTGGACGAGACAAGCCGCATGTTCTTCGGGGCGGTTGAAGCGCTTTTGGAGCTTGCTGAAGTGGAGTCGAGCCTGCGCGCGCTCTCCGATGAGACGAAGAAGACGAGGCGGCGGGTCAACGCGTTGGAGTACAATCGGATTCCCCAGCTTCACTCCACGAAAAAGCACATACAGTTGAGGCTTGACGAGCTTGAGCGGGAGAATTATTACCGTCTTAAGATGGTGAAAAAGAAGAAGTTGAAATGAATGCGGGAAGAAGTGTTTTACAGGAAATAGTCGATGAATTTAGGGCTGGCGGCGGCTCCGATACGTTCAAGAAATATGTTAAAAGGTATCCGCACGACACTCAACTTCAGGAAGTCTATCAACGGTTCCTAAAGTCTTTGGAGTCTGGCGCCGGCAGGGATGCTGTTGAAAAAAGTTTAACGAATCTTTTGAAGAGCCGGCGCACCGAATCTTGTGGCGGACGCGACCTGGCTCTTAAAGACAGGCGGAAATTCAAAAAAGACTAGGCGCAATCCCGCCGGTCCGCCTAACCTTTTTCCAGAATCTCCCTCGCATTCTTAAGCGTCCCGCAAGTCTTCAAGACTTCAACGCTCGCCGGCCTGTTTTTAATGCGGGAAACCATTGTGGCGGACGCCTTGACCTGTCTGACGCTCTTGTGGTTGCATTTGACTGCGGCCTTCATAGTCCTCTCATTATAATCCATCACCCACATGTTCTGCTGGGCCGCCCCCGCCTGCCCCCACAAGTCAAGCTGGCTTTTCACAAGCGCGTTCACAACGTCGTTCCTTTCCGGAATGCACTCGCATCGCACCTTCAAAACCAGATACCTGTTTTTCTCGCGCAAACTCTTGGGAAGAATACTCATCTTACGCCCACCTCCATCCATAATAGATTATGCTGTAGCCTCCCGGAACATACTCCTTCCCAGTCCTCAAAAACAGTTTCCGGTCCGGCGTTTCCGTAGAATCCTTGGACAGTTTTACTCTCGCATACGAATTGTCGGGAAGGGTAAGATAATACCTTTGCTCGTATCTGTCGACAAGCGATATTGTATAGCCGTTGAATCTTCTCTCGCAAAAGCTCCCGCCCTCCTGGCAGTTAGCTCCGCCAACCATCAGGAAACTCCAGCCTGAAGGAATGTTGTCCAAAAGCTCCTGATCCACGCTGACCTTCAGCATCACAACATCCTCTTCAAAACTCAATACGCTATACCTCACCTCATCCATCTGCCTCGTATCCCCCGGCAAAAGCGCGTCTTTCACGTAAAGCCCCTGAGGGTTTCTTATGATAATCTCGTGTGAATCGCCCTGGTTGGTTCCGCGCATTCGCTCGTATTCAAACCTGAAGTTCCTCCAGATTTTTTCCTCGTCCAGCTTAAGTTCAAGCACGCTGCATCTTGCGCTGCACGCCCCCCCGCAGTCGACGGCCACCTCATCCTGGTTGAGTATTCCGTCTCCACACAGGTTTAAAGTAGTCGTGGTCGCCTTCAAAGTCGAAGTCGTTGTCACAACAGGGCCAGCATCCCTGATTAAATTCGACGGAATGTTCGGTGAGGATTCACCCAAAATTATTTCATAAAAAATCTTGTTTTTCTGGGCCAAAGACAAAGCCTTGGCAAAACCCCGCATCCGCTCCTCCCAGCGTATGGACTTGACGTGCGGGTCTTCAAGGCTTTCGCACTCGTAAAACTCGTAGAGTTGCACGACAACAACAATATTGTTGACGTTATAAATAATGTAAAAACTCTCTCCGTCATAGCTTGAAACGCATTCTGCAGGCGAAACGCATTCAAAACCTCCGGAAATCAGCTCTGACGGAACGCATTCAAGCTCATCCCCCCCCTCCAAACCATATTTTTCGACTGCGTCGACTGCAGCCTGAACGCTCGCCCCCAAATACAGTTCAAGCGTAATCTCGCTGAAATAAACCCCGTCGCCGGCCTGCGGATGCCTGGGGCCGTCAAAAACACCGTCTGACGGACTCCAACTCCACCCGCCCCCCAAAACTGAAAGACACTCCTCAACCGTCAACATTGCAATAGTCTTGTTGGCGATAAGAATCTTCGAAACATCCAAATCCTCCAACGTCGTTGAAGTGGTTGAAAGCGTGGTCGTGGATTCCAAAGAAACACCGCCCGGCCTGAAAAAAGATATTAAATGCTTGACCCACTCGACGACGGAATGAAAGTCGAACGCCAAAGCAAAGCTTGAAGACAATATTAACACTATCAACAGCACAGTAAGCCTCTTTTCCATTTCAATACAAAAAATCGGAGAAGAAGGTTAAAAACAAAGGCGGGACATGGTTTTTTAGCCCGCAGTCTTCAATAACTATGTCGGAGCAAAAAATGTTTTCTTTCGCGTGCGAGCAGGAGACTGTTAAAGTCGGAAAAACAGTGTTCGGAGGGCAGCCGGGCGAAAACCCGACGGTATGCTTTGGAACTCTTTTTTGGGGGAAGAAATGGGGGGTTTTAGACGATAAAAAACTCGCGGAAGCCAAAAAACTCGTCCAAACACAGGAAAAGTTGTCTGAAAAATACTGTGTCCCGGCTCTCGCCGACGTCTACGTGAAGGAGGAGGACGCGGAGGAAAAAGTCAGGTTCATTTCAAAGGCGACCAAAAAACCGTTCGCGATAGACGCGTCAAGCCCCAAGGCGAGGATTATGGGGCTTGAAGCCGCGGCAAAACTCAAGGTTCTCGACAGGCTGATATACAACAGCATAAACATCGGCATAACCGCTGAAGAACTCGCGGCGCTTGAGGAAAACACTCCCGCCGCCGCAATACTCTTAGCATACAATCCTAAAGACTTGAGCGTCGACGGACGCCTAAAGATCTGTCTCTTATACACATCTCTGA
>OMKS01003402.1_pt1 | contig 12670 bp, 14 predicted proteins | sample 1674721 | NCBI WGS metagenome assembly OMKS01 (sample SAMN06264996, study PRJEB25208) | sediment metagenome | isolation source: hot spring sediment | place: USA: California | collected 2014-09-02 | reverse complement strand
TAATGATACGGCGACCACCGAGATCTACACTATCCTCTTCGTCGGCAGCGTCAGATGTGTATAAGAGACAGTCTTACCATAATGAAATTATATCATTTTGGTACGATTTTCAAACTTTACCCTTATTTAAATAAGGCGTTTTTTAATTTCAAGGATTTAATTGGTTTTTAAATATCGGCAATATTTGCTTTTTTGTAAATATTAGGTTATAATTTTAAAATAAGTCCAAAACTCTTGACATATTTTTTTATATATGTTATTATATGATATAACTAAAACAAGCTATAAAAAATATGGAAAAGATGTACATTTTGGCTTGTTATTTAATTGTGAAAAAATAAGATAATAAAATATGACTTCTAAAATAAAAACAATTAGTTACGCAGAATTAGTTAATGCTCTTTTGGCCGGCTTGCCAAACAGAGAGCGTGAAGTTCTGAAAAAAAGAAATGCTTTGGGCGATTCTCCTAGATATACTTTGGAGCAGATCGGCAAAGATTTTAATATTACCAGAGAAAGAGTCAGGCAAATCGAAAAAGAAGGTTTGAAAAAGATCAAAACCTTGGATTCTGCCAAGGCAAGATTGCCAATGATAGATATAGAATCTGCTGTAGTAGAATATTTAAGAAACCATGGCGGCGTAATGTCTGAAAATTATTTAATTGAGAAATTATTGCAGGAAAACAAAGAACAAGAACAAAGAGCCCTGAATTTTCTTTTAGTTAATATCTTAGCCGATAAATTTGAAAGAATAGATAATTTAGCGGACTATTTTACTGTTTGGAAATTAGAGCAGGTTAATTTAGATGAAATTTTGGATCTTTCCGGCAGTTTAAAGTCACTGATTGAAAAGAATTCGCGGCCATTATCTTTAGATGAGCTTTTGAATCAATTCCAGAGCCATGAATATTATGAAAAAGTTGACCGAGCAGAAGCGGAAAATCAATTAATTTTGGAAGCATTATTAAGATTAAGAACAGATCTTAATAAAAATATTTTAGGCCAATGGGGCTTAATTAATTGGCCGACGATTAGACCTAAAAGAATGACTGATAAAGCATATTTGATTATGTTAAGAGAAAGCAGACCACTGCATTTTTCTGAAGTGGCGGAGTTGATTAATCAGGCTGATTTTGACCGCAAAAGAGCCCATCCGGCTACTGTCCACAATGAATTAATTTTGGATGAAAAATATGTTCTTGTTGGCCGTGGCATTTACGCTTTGAGAGAATGGGGCTACGAAGAAGGCACTGTGGCTGATATTATTGAAAAAATTCTTAAAGAAAAAGGGCCCATGCTTAAAAAAGATTTGCTGGAAGAAGTTTTAAAGCAGAGATTGGTCCAAAGAACAACTATAAATCTGGTTTTAATGAATAAGGATAAATTTGTAAGAATGGAAGACGGCATCTATAGCTTAGTATAAAAAAAATAAAATACAATAAAAAAGAAACCTCCAATTTTTTGAGGTTTCTTTTTGTTTTCTGGCTAAATATTCAAAATTTAGGTATAATTAATACATGCGAATAAATATATGATTGAAATAGATATTACTTATTTAAATCAGCTGGTTATTGATTTTTTTAATCAATTCAGCGGACTTTCAACTTTTGAAATAATCTGGCTTTTGCTTTTTAAATACTGGGGCTGGCTTATTTTTATTTTTATTTTTTTGCGATTTTTTGTTTATCCGGAATACATGTTTTATATCCAGACTAAATGGGCAGAAAAAATGCCCAAGCCAATAATTTTGGCTATTGATGTGCCAAAGCGAAACGAACAGAGCATCCAAGCCATGGAAAACTTTTTTGATCAGCTTTTGGGAGCTCATGGTACGTTTATTTGGTGGACTAAATATATTGAGGGAGAATTCCAGCGTTCTATGTCGGTTGAGCTGATTAGTTATGAAGGTAATATTCAGTTTTTAGTACGCTGTCCGAGTGATTGGCGCAATTTGGTGGAAGCTTCTATTTATGGACAGTTTCCTGACGCGGAAATTACCGAGGTTGAGGATTATGTTAATAGCGTGCCCAAATTATATCCCAATGAAACCCATGATTTATGGGGCTGTGAATTTACTTTAAGCAATAAAAATGTTTATTTGCCAATCAAGACTTATCCGAAATTTGAACATCGTTTTTCCGAAACATTTGTTGATCCCATGGCTGCTTTGCTGGAAACCATGAGTTCTATTGGCAAAGGCGAGCAAATATGGCTGCAGATTACTTTGACTCCTTTGGCTGTTGATTGGGGTTTGGAAGGCGGCAAAAAAGAAATTAATAAAATTCTTCAAATAAAACCCAAAACTAAAAAAGGCGTGCTTTCGCAAATATTCAGCCCTTTTACCGAATTAGTTAGCGAGTTTACAGAGCAATTGGTGGGGATGAATTTGTCAGGAGAGGGGGCGACAGAAGAAAAAAAACCAGAGCCGCTTTCAGTCATGATGCATCTTTCGCCAGGCCAAAAAGAACAGCTGGAAGCCATTGAAAATAAAATTTCCAAACTGGCTTTTAATACAAAAGTCAGATATATATATGTGGCGGAAAAAGATAAAATGAATAAGCCTTTGGGTGTTAATGCTGTTATTGGCGCGATTAAGCAATGGGCTGATATGAATTTAAACGGTTTTAAGCCTGATTTAAAAGCAACAGGCACTAGTTCTCCGCAATATATTTTAATAGATTACCGCAGGAATGCCCGTAAAAATAAAATAATGAGCGCTTATAGGAATAGAAGCGTTGTTGTTGGTTCGCCAGCCAAGCCATTGTGTGCTGAAGAATTGGCGTCTATTTGGCATTTCCCCAGCATGTATGTCAAAGCGCCTTTATTGAAAAAAACTGAATTTAAAAAAGCGGCCGCGCCTTTTGGCCTGCCTTTGCAGGAAGCGCCATTGTCTGCTGTTCAGGCAAAGAAAGCAGAGACAGAGTTTGAAGAAAAAAGCAGGGTTATGCCGTCTTTTGATTATGATAATGATGAATTTGAAATGCAATTTGCTAAAGATAAGGAGGTTTTTATAAAATCACGGTCAGCCAGGGAAAAAAGACTTCAGGAAATAGCTCAGGAAGAGGAGCAAAAATTAAAAATTAAGAAAGAGAAGCAAGAGGCTTTAGAAAAAAATAAAGCCAAAGATTTGTCCAAAAAGGAAATTAAGGATGATAAGGAAGAAAAAGAAAAAAAACCGTCTTTGGAAAACCTGCCTTTTATTGATTAAGTGGAATTATTGATTATAAAAAACACCCTACCTAATTACATGAAAATTTTGTGGTGAAAATATTATTTATAATATGGATCAAGATAAAATAAAACAAGCTTTGGAAAACGAAATCACGCCTTTTGCTGTGACAACTTTCCGCAATAGGGAAAGAGTTTTTGGCATTAAAACCGACGACCGGCGCCGTCATGTTTATATTATTGGTAAAACTGGCATGGGTAAAACAACCTTGATTGAAAACATGGTTTATTCTGATATTGTAGCTGGCCATGGCGTTTGTTATGTTGACCCTCATGGGGATACAGCGGAAAAAATGCTAAGCTGGATTCCTGCAAACAGAATTAATGATGTGATTTATTTTAATCCGGCTGATTTAAATTATCCGATTTCTTTTAATGTTTTGGAAAAAGTCTCTCCAGAGCACCGTCATTTAATCTCTTCGGGTTTAATCGGCGTTTTTAAAAAATTGTGGGCTGATTCCTGGGGGCCTCGTTTAGAATATATTTTACGCAATTGCATTTTGGCGCTTTTGGAATATCCTGATAGCACTTTGCTGGGCATTAACCGTATGTTGGTTGATAAGGAATACCGTTTGAAAGTTGTTTTCAAGATTACTGATCCCGTGGTCAGATCTTTTTGGGTTGATGAATTCCCCCGATGGAATGAGCGCGTTTTGCAGGAGGTTATTTCTCCTATTCAGAATAAAGTTGGGCAGTTTTTATCAACCGCCCTAATCCGTAATGTCGTTGGTCAGGTTAAATCATCTATTAATCTGCGCAAGTTAATGGATGATCGTAAAATTTTAATTTTAAATTTATCTAAAGGCCGGATTGGCGAGGACGCATCAGCTTTGTTGGGGGCGATGATGATTACCAAAATTCAGCTGGCTACCATGAGCAGGGTAGATATCCCTGAAGATGCCAGGCATGATTTTTATTTGTATGTTGATGAATTTCAGAATTTTGCTACAGATTCTTTTGCTGATATTTTATCAGAAGCTCGTAAATACCGTTTGAATTTGATTATTGCCCATCAATATATTGAGCAATTAGGAGAGGTTGTTCAGCCTGCTGTTTTTGGCAATGTGGGCACTCTTATTTGTTTTCGAGTCGGCGCGGCAGATGCGGAATTTCTAGAAAAAGAGTTTGCGCCTGACCTGACCCAGGAAGACTTAGTTAACCTGCCCAAATTCCATATTTATTTGAAATTAATGATTGACGGCGTGTCTTCAGAGCCATTCTCAGCCAAAGGTTTACCTCCGATTTTCGGCGAATCATTGGGCAATGAAGAAAAAGTGATTAAGGTTTCCAGAGAGCGTTATGCCCAGCCTAAAAATGTAGTAGAGGATAAGATTAGGCGCTGGAGCGAATCCAAACAGCAGAAATTCCAAGCTGAAAAAATGGATAGAGGAGCGGCTAGATCAATTAATGAAGGTATTCAAAAATCAGTAGACCCCAAAAATGCCGGGATTATGAAAGATAGAGGCTTCCAGTCAAATAATCCTCAACATAAAGAAAAAAAAATAGATAAAAAGAAAAAAGATCAGGGGGGATTTCCAGCTATTTGCTCCGGTTGCCAAAAAGAAATTCAAGTGCCTTTTAAGCCGGATAATATCAGGCCGGTTTTTTGCCATGATTGTTTGAAAAAAGCCAGGCGCGGGGAAATAAGCCTTAAACAAACAAAAGCAACTCCCAGTATTTCGCCTTTGCCAAAAGAAGAGATTATCCCTTTGGCCAAGATAAAAGAGCAGACAGTTAATTTTAAAAGCAGCAAACAAGTTAAGGAAGCAGTTAAGCCGCCCCAAATTAAAAAAGAAGAAGAATCTGTTTTTAAAACTTCGGTAAAAACTGACAGCCAGAAAAAATTAAAGCCGTCCATGCCTCCAAAACCAGCGTCAAAACCAGTAGAGTCGCAAGAAGATAAAGTGAAATTGCCGTCGGCTGATTTTCTCGGAAGTCAAGGTCCGGCTGAAAAAGAGGTAAAAGAAGGAGAAACAATTGAAATTTAATTTTTAATTTAATATAGATTATAGTTAAAATTATGGTTTATTTAGGCGCGGATCACGCGGGGTTTGCTTTAAAAGAGCAAATTAAAAAATATTTAGACAAAAAAAACATATCTTATGAAGATAAGGGTAGTTTGAAACTAAAAAAAGGTGATGATTACCCGGATTTCGGCTATAAGGTGGCTAAAGCAGTAGCTGAAAACAAAAACGCCAAGGGGATTTTGATTTGCGGCACTTCTTATGGCATGTGCATTGTGGCCAATAAAGTTAAGGGCGCGCGGGCAGTTTCAGTTAAAAATGAAGATGATGCCGTGGAAATCCGCAAACATAATGACGCTAATATTATGTGCTTGTCAGGCTGGAATATTTCGCCGGCAAAAGCCAATAAAATAATTGATAAATTTTTAAACACAAAATTTGAAGCTGTTTTGCGCCGCAAGCGCAGGCTTAATAAAATTAAAAAAATTGAAAACAAAGAATTCAAATAGAAATTTACTGCGGGCTTTGAGCTTTGAGCTCTTGACCCTAAGCTCAAGACAATCTTATGAAAGTAAAAATAGTCCCCACGTTATTAACTCATTCTTTTGCTGAATTTAAAGATAAGCTTAAAAAAGTGGAAAAATATTTTTCTTTGGTTCAAATTGACTGCATGGATAATAAATTTGTTAAAAATAAGACGTTTTATGAAGTTAATAAAGTAAAAAGTCTAAAGTATAAAGGCGATTACGAGTTGCATTTGATGGTTTTGGATCCTTTGCGAGAAATTAAAAAATGGGAGAAATTCAATAAAGTCAAAAAGATGATCTTTCATTACGAAGCAGCAAAAAACGATGATGAAATTTTTAATTTGATTGGATATATTAAAAAGAGAAAATTTAAAGTTGGCTTGGCTATTAATCCTGAAACCCCGGTTAAAAAAATTGAAAAATTTATACCCAGCCTTGATTTGGTATTTTTGCTGGGCGTTAAACCTGGCTGGGGCGGACAAATTTTAAAACCCAGCATTTTAAATAAAGCCAAGTTTTTAAGAAAAAATTATCCCAGGCTGGATATTGAAATTGACGGCGGAGTTAATTTGAAAAATATAAAGCAGGTTGCCCTGTCAGGCGTTAATATAATTTCAACCGGCACTTTGATTTTTAAATCAGAAAATATTAAGCAAACAATTAATCAAATAAAAAGTTTAATTAACTAATTTTGGAGTTATGAAAAATGAGAATTATAATTTAATTAAAATGCTGCACAATACCTTGGATGACCTATGGCGTTTGGAAAAATATTATATCCGCGACGCTAAAAAAGCCAAGTGTAAATCTTGCCAAAAAATTTTAGAAAACATGCGTAAAGACATTAAAAAGCATGTTAATTCATTAACTGCAGAGCTTGGCAGCCATATTAAGGCGAAAAAATTAAAGTAAGTTGAATAATTGGGCGAAAACGCCCGATTTCATCCGCACTCATCGACGGCTTTAGCCGTCGATCGCCTCCTAAAGGAGGCGGTAATTAAAATATCAAGACGGGCGTTTTCGCCCGAATAATTTAATGAAAAAACACAATATCAAACAACTTAAAGAAATAGCCAATACTTTGCGCCAGGATGTGATTAAAATGTTGGCTGAGGCAGGTTCAGGCCATCTGGCCGGTGCTTTAGGCATGGCTGATATTTTTAGCGCCTTATATTTTAATGTTTTAAAGCATAATCCGAAAAAGCCTAAATGGCCTTTGCGCGACCGTTTATGTTTGTCCTGCGGTCATATTGTGCCGATTCGTTATGCGGCCATGGCGCGTTCAGGATGCTTCCCGGTTGCCAAATTAATGAGCTTGCGCAAATTAGGTTCGCCATTACAGGGGCATCCCAGTTATTTAGATATGCCAGCTTTGGAATATTCTAGCGGACCTTTGGGGCAGGGCGTTTCAGTCTCTGTTGGCATGGCTTTGGCCGCCAAAATAAACAAGCAAAAGCATTTTGTTTACTGCATTACCAGTGACGGGGAACATAATGAGGGCCAGACCTGGGAAGCGATTATGACAGCGGCTAAATATAAACTGGATAATTTAATCTTTATTTTGGACAGGAATAATATTCAAATTGACGGTGAAACAGAAAAAATAATGCCTTTGGAGCCGCTGAAAGCAAAGTATCAGGCTTTTAACTGGTCGGTTTTGGAGATTGATGGCAATGATATGAAACAAGTATTAACTGCCTTGAATAAAGCTAAAAAAATAAAAGGCAAACCAAAAGTGATTTTAGCTCATACTGTGCCGGGCAAGGGAGTTAGTTTTATGGAAAATAAGTGGGAATGGCATGGCAAAGCACCTAACAAAGATGAGGCGGATAAAGCATTACTGGAATTACAGAAAGCGCTTTGAAAATTTAAAAAACAAAATCCAAATGACAAAAAAAAATAAAAATTTAAAATTAAAAATTAAAAATTCGGAATATAAATCCTGTCGCGATGGGTTTGGCGAGGCGATTTTGGAATTAGGGAAAAAGAATAAAAAAGCAGTGGTTGTTTCCGCTGATTTGGCTGAATCAACCCGTTGTTTAGAATTTAGTAAAAAATATCCTAACCGTTTTTTTGAAGTTGGCGTGGCTGAACAAAATATGGCTGGGGTAGCAGCTGGTTTGGCTTTGGAAGGCTTTATTCCTTTTATTTGCTCATTCGCAGTTTTTAGTCCAGGCAGGAATTGGGAACAAATTCGCGTTTCAGTATGTTATAATAATGCTAATGTTAAATTGGTCAGTTCTCACGCCGGTTTAAATGTAGGCGAGGATGGCGCAACTCATCAGGCGTTGGAAGACATTGCAATTATGAGAGTTTTGCCCAATATGATTGTGATTGCCCCCTGCGATTATTTGGAAACTAAAAAAGCTGTCATGTCAGCTGCAAAAATCAAAGGGCCGGTTTATATCCGCTATGGCCGTGAAAAGGCGCCTGTTATTTCCACCAAATCAAAGTTCCAAATTGGCAAGGCTAATATTATGCGCCAGGGTAAGGATATTACAATTATTGCCTGCGGTTCAATGGTTTATGAAGCTTTATTAGCTGCTGAAGAACTTGCCAAACAAAAAATTCAAGCGGAAGTGATTAATTGCCATACGATCAAGCCGATTGATAAGGCGATAATAATTAAATCAGCCAAAAAGACTAAAAGGGTTATCACCATTGAAGAACATCAGGTTAATGGTGGATTAGGTAGCGCAGTTGCAGAGGTTTTGAGCCAGAATTATCCGGCGCCAATGAAAATTATGGGCATGCCGGATAAATTTGGGGAATCGGGAACTGCCAAACAATTATTAGATAAGTATAATTTAAATAGTGAGGGAATAATTTATGCAATCAAAAAATTTAAAACAACTTTACATTCTGCCTTTTGATCACCGCGCTTCATTTTTTCGAGATCTTTTTGGCTGGCAAGAACCTTTGAATGCTAAACAAAAAGCAAAAGTTAAGGAGGCGAAGGGGATAATTTTTGAAGCTTTTAAAAAAGTTAAGCGCCGAATGAATTCGGCGCTACCAGAGGGAACATTAGGAGTTTTAGTTGATGAGGAATTTGGCTCAGAGATTTTACGGGCCGCTAAAAAGCTCGGCGCTGTGGTAATTTTGACCACAGAAAAAAGTGGCCAGAAAATTTTTGATTTTGAATATGGACCTAAATTTGGCCAGCATATTTTAAAATTTAAGCCAGATTATGCTAAAGTTTTAGTCCGTTATAATCCCGTGCATAAAAAAGATAACTTGGCACAGTTGAAAAATTTAAAAAAGATCACTGATTTTTGCAAGAAAAATAAAATAGGCTTTTTATTTGAGTTGCTTGTGCCGGCCTCGCCAGCCCAAGTCAAAAAATTCGGCAAAAGTTATGATCTCAAGGCTCGGCCGGCTTTGTCTTTACGGGCGATCAAAGAAATTCGAGCAGCCGGCATTCAGCCTGATATCTGGAAGCTGGAAGCCATGCCCAAAAATTATTGGTCTAAAATTATAAAAGCTGGCGGCAAGGCTAAAATTGTGATTTTAGGCAGGGCAGGGTCAAAGGCTATGGTCAGCCAGTGGCTAAAAACAGCAGCGCAGTTCAAAGATATTATTGGCTTTGCAGTGGGCAGGACGATTTTTTATTCGCCTTTGGAAAAATGGCGCGATGGCAAGTTGACGAAGAACCAGGCTGTTGATTTGATTGCTAAGAATTTTGAATATTTTATTAATCTGTGGCAAAAGAGTAAAAGGAGCTAGGGCGAAAACGCCCTTTGTCCTCGACTATCATCCTGCCTTTGCAGGCTAAAGCCTGAACAAAGTGAAGGATCTGTGAAGTCGTAGATTCTTCGCTATTTTCAGAATGACATAGGGCGTTTTCGCCCATCAAATTTTCATATCTCATAATTCATAATTTAAAAACATGCTTGACATGATTACAATTGGTTCGGCCACCAAAGATGTATTTTTAATTTCCAAAGATTTTAAATTAGTCAGATCAAAACAATTTAAAAACGGGTTGGGCGAGTGTTTTGCTTATGGCGCGAAAATTGAGCTGGGAGACATGTATTTTGATACAGGAGGCGGGGCAACTAATTCAGCCTATACTTTTGCCAATTTAGGCTTGAAAGTTGCGGTGGTTTCAAATGTAGGCAATGATATTTATGGCATGGAGATTTTACAAGTTTTGGCGGAAAAGAAAATTAGCACTTCTTTTTTGAATGTAGATAAAAAACATAAGACAGCATATTCAACTGTTTTGGTCAGGCCGCAAGGGGACAGGACAATCTTGGTTTACCGCGGCGCCAGCGCCAATTTTTCGGAAAAGAATTTTGAATGGAACCGTTTGAAAACCAAATGGTTTTATATCACTTCTTTGGCCGGCAATTTGAATTTGCTTAAGAAAATATTCGCTTTTGCCAAAAAGAAAAAAATTAAAATTGCCTGGAATCCGGGCGGCGAGGAATTAAAACTAGGCAAAGAAAAATTGGCGCCGTTAATCAGGCAGTCTTATCTTTTCAATTTGAACAAGCAAGAGGCGGAGAAATTAACCGGTAAAAAAGATATTAAAAAAATTCTAGAGGCGATTAATAAATTAAGCCCGGGTTATAATTTGGTGACAGACGGAGCAACAGGCGCTTATCTTTCTGATGGTATGCTGATTTATTTTGCCAAAGCGCTTAGTGTCCAGCCGGTTAATACTACTGGTGCCGGAGATGCTTTTGGTTCTGCTTTTTGCAGCGGCGTAATTTTAAAAAACGATTGGGATTATGCTTTGCGTTTAGCTGTTTTAAATTCCGGAGGCGTAATCCAGAAAATGGGCGCTAAAAATGGGCTTTTATCAAAATTACCTAAACAAAAAGACTTGGAATTGGTTAAAATAAAAATATTTACTTGAAGGTAAAACGATGTTGATTTTAGTTTCTTGTGGATAACTTTGAAAATTCACTTGACAGCAAATCTAAAAATTCTTATTATATTTACAAACATTTTTTAAGAATTAAAATTTAATAATTAAAATGGAACCGTGTCCAATTTGCGAGAATGATCCATGTACCTGCGATCAGGATTATGAATGTTACGCGCCGACCACAGGCGATTTGGATGATGAAGAATAATAAAACGCCCGGTAAATCCAGGGCGTTTTAAATTTAATAATAAATTTGAAAAAAAGCTTGATTTTTGTTAAAATTAGGATAAATGAGCAAGTTATATATTATTGGTACGCCAATAGGTAATTTGGAAGACATAACCTTGCGCGCCTTAAGAATTTTAAAAGACGTTGATTTTGTATTATGCGAAGATACCAGAGTGACGCGGGTGCTTTTGAATAAGTATGAGATAAAGACTCCGACTATTTCTTATTTCCAGCATTCTGGGTTGGCTAAAGTCAATCAGATAATAGATTTACTTAAACAAGGTAAAAATTTAGCTCTGGTTTCTGATGCCGGTACTCCGGGAATTTCCGACCCCGGTAATAAACTGATTGAACTGGTATTAAAGGAACTGCCTGATTTAAAAATTGAACCGATCCCAGGCCCTTGCGCAGCTATTGCAGCTTTGTCTATTTCAGGTTTACCAACCGATAAATTTGTCTTTTACGGATTTTTACCTCATAAGAAAGGCAAGGAGAAAATTTTAAAAGAAATTATTGGCAATAAATTTACTTCGGTTTTTTACGAATCAACTCATCGGATTTTGAAAACTTTGGAAAAATTAAAAGATTTGGGAATAGGGGATAAACAAATGGTTGTTTGTCGGGAATTAACTAAAAAATTTGAAACAGTATATAGGGGTAATATTGATGAGATTTTAACCGAATTGGAAAATGATACTATAAAAGGGGAGTTTGTGGTGGTTATCTCTTGAGGTTATATGAGGTTGTATCCGCCTTCGCCCATCCTTCGCTTCGCTACTAAGGGCTACGGCGGACATTGGTGAAGTTTTATGATGTTGGATGAGGTTACTGGGCGAAAACGGCTGTTGTTTATGGACGGTAGAGACATGGCATGCCATGTCTCTATATACGGATGTAATTAGATGCCAGCCGTTTTCGCCCGTTTAGAAAAATCATTATGACAAAAAATATTTTAATTTTTGGCGCTAGTATAACTTATGGCGTCTGGGATCTGGAAAAGGGCGGCTGGGTTCAACGCCTGCGGGATTATTTGGAGAAAAAACATGAATTGGGAGATTATTTTTATTTATAATCTGAGCATCTCCGGTGACACGAGTTCTATGCTCTTAGCTCGTTTTGCCACGGATATAAAATATAGAGTTGATGAAGATGAAGAAAATATTGTAATATTTTCCGTTGGTATTAATGATTCGGTTTATCTGCTGAAAGAAAAAAGAAACATGACCAAATTGGCGGATTATGAAAAAAATATCAGTAAATTATTTGGTTTGGCAAAAAAATATACCCAGAAAATTATCTTTGTCGGCTTGGGCAACGTTGATGAGATAAAAGTCGCGCCTGTTCCCTGGAATAAAAATATTAGTTATAGCAATAAAAATATTTTTGAATATAACGACGCTGTTAGGAAAATATGCAAGAAGGAGAACGTATTGTTCGTGGATTTATTTAATAAGATTGATAAAAATTTATTGTCTGACGGTTTGCATCCGAATTCAGCAGGGCACCTGAAAATGTTTGAAATTATTAAGGACGCTTTAATAAAAAACAAGGTAATATGAACTATCAGGGCGTTATAATTAAAGAAAGTTTAACAAATAAAGATATCTTAAAAGATCTACAGATTTTAAATACTCGCATTGAAAAGGTTACACCTAGGCATAAAACTCCCTGGCTGAAAAAATGGACATTGCATAGTATAGAAGTCTCAAAAAATGATATGCCTAAAATTGCTAAAAGGATAAGTAAAAGTTTAGATATCAGCCATGGCCATTGGTATGCCTGTCTCTTATACACATCTCCGAGCCCACGAGACCGTACTAGATCTCGTATGCCGTCTTCTGCTTGAAAAA
>OMKS01003398.1_pt1 | contig 12683 bp, 13 predicted proteins | sample 1674721 | NCBI WGS metagenome assembly OMKS01 (sample SAMN06264996, study PRJEB25208) | sediment metagenome | isolation source: hot spring sediment | place: USA: California | collected 2014-09-02 | reverse complement strand
ACCACCGAGATCTACACTATCCTCTTCGTCGGCAGCGTCAGATGTGTATAAGAGACAGGTTATAGCCTGCATGAACATAGCCTCCCACACGATAGACTCATTTGACTCCGCCGTCAAGAATGCGCTCGAGATTGTGGCGGCTGAAATAGGCGGTTGTATGGCGAGGCTCATGATAGAAAAAGAGGTTGAGAAAAAAATCATAGAGTTGAAGAATTTCACAAACTACCTGGACGCCCGGGAGATAAAGATTGCTGAGCTTGAAAAGGCGATTAAGGACCTGCAGAATCTCGTGAAAAAAATGTATACTAAAACATTCTAATGCCGTAACCCGCGAATTCTGATGTTGCCGGAATTGGCGCCCTACCTCAGCCTCTTTTTTTCACCGTATACTTCGTCCAGCCTCTCCCAGACTCTGTTGATTATTTTTTTGCCTTTGGCGCCCCTGACTTTTTCCGCCGCTTCAAACGATTCCATGAAAATGCTTTTGGCGCTCTCCGCAATCTCCTGGGAAACTATTTTTATTCCGGGATACGGCTTTCGCACTTTTTTTTGAACTCCCCCCCTGCCGTCTGACCTGAGGCAGAGGAAAACTTGGACGGGGGTGTTTTCCCTTGATTCTACGATATACATGTGCGGTCCTGGAAGGGGTTTGAGGTAGCGGATGTCAAGTTTTTTGAAGCTTTCAACCTGCCGTTCAAGCTTTCCCATGACCATGCTGCACTCTTTGTAGGCTATTTCAACGTCCTTGTAGACTTTCATAGCCTGCTCGAACGGAATCTCGACCTCAAAGCTGGTTAAAACGTTTATCCTGAGGGTTCCGGTCTCAAAGCATTTCCTAACCTGCATTCTCACGAACTCGGACTGGTTGAATCCCCTGAAAATAGTGTTCAGGTAGCTGATGTTCGGGAAGCGGGTGTCTCCGTAGAAAACTCCCGCGTCCTCTATCGACCTGGCAATCGAGTCGAATAGTTCGCTTGGATTGAGAAACTGGACTTCTGGTTTTTTAGGCTCCAAGGTTATCCTCTCCATAATCTCATCCAGGGAATCGGAAAACACGGTGAAGTCTTCCAAATCCGCTTCAAATTTTTTCCTCCTCTCCCCAAGAATATTCTGCATTACCCGGGTGTTCACGCCATAAACCGCCTTGTCTTTTCTCTCCACAATATTCAGGTCCAGGAGGGGTTTAAGCTGCGTGAAAAGATTCTGCCTTTTTATGGGCTTACCGTGGATTCGCTCAAACTCCCCTAAAATCCTTTTTGGATTCGCATTTTCCCTTTTAAGCTCTATCTCGTAGATGGCTTTCAGAATGTCGAACTGCTGTCCCGTGATTCCAGCCATTGGGGTATTCTTTTAGCGTCTATAACCCTCTCTTCCATACTCCACCCAAGACATGTATTAAAATTAGTATATGTTCTAATGTTCTAAAAAGACACATGTTCTTTTATGTAACTTATGCGTATTATTGGTTATAAAAAGAGCCCACCCCAAACATCCGGGCTATAAGGCTCTTACAAAAAAACACCATGGGATTCTAGCGAAAAAAGAACCTCAAGACAAAAAAAATCACCCACTCAAGGGGGGTGTGAAACGCGAACGCCAAAATCACGTAAAGTTTAAAAAAACTGAAAAACTCTCAAAGAGAGCGAGGAGTCACCACCAAAAACTCCATACAACGTGATTAAAAAGCGCAAGCAAAAAAATCCACACCCCCCGCCCTCTCCCTTCTCAAAGATTTCATTTTTATTCTCCCCCGACTATTTTTTAGAATTCATTTTTGGTGGTGAAACATGTTTGAAATAATATACTTGGGTTTGGACTACATACGCGGAGTTCCGCAAGAACTCACGGAAAAGGCAGTAAAATCGGGCATGATACGCCCCGGAAGCATTCTTGGAATACGCGCGGAATCCGCGCAAACAGGAGAACAACTCGGGATAGAAATCCGGCTGACAGAACCCGGCCAGTCAAGGCTCATAAAGGAAGGCATGGTGGTTCCGCTTGAAGAGGGAAGCCAGCCCTTCAGAATCCACAACTCCTGGCCTCAATACCTAAGCCAGGTAGTAATAACTGAAAAAAAAACCGAAGCAGGAAACGAACGCATCGAAAACTACCGGATACGGAAAAACACGGTCATGACGTTAAAACCCGAGTTAACGCCGAAACCAGCCTGATTTCAAAATCCAATTCCCATAAGCGCGCATGGACTGCAAGAAGACTGAAAACCTTTCCAGATGCAACTGCAAATACGAGCCCTGTGAAAGAAAAGGATTATGCTGTGAATGCCTGGCGTATCATTTGCGCTCGCGCGAGCTTCCGGCATGCGCCTTCCCCAACAACGTGGAAAAAAACCACGACAGACGCTTTGAAAGATTCGCAAAACTGGTTTCAGACGGGGAAATCTAGTCATTCCTCAAAGAATCATGCCATGTGAAGACTATAACCTGCGCAAAAACAAAAATTATTAACACATAAACAATGTGCAGGAGCGAAAGACCTAAAAGCATAGGCTTAAACGGGGTTCCAAGAAAAAAAGCCGTGAAAACGCTTGCAAGAACAAAAAGCGCGAAGTCTTTCGGGAAACGCCCGGAAAAACCCGGAACATAATCCTTCACATAACCGGAAAACCCGCCCTCAAACGGCCTCCCGCCAGCCGACGAGAAAACAAGACAAAATACCGTGAAATAAACTAATCCCAATACCGCACCCAACGGCGAAAACAAAAAGGGGGTGGTATTGTCGTAAAACTTCAGGCTCGGCGTCACGTCAAAAGCGTTTTCAGAAAGGCTTGAATAAAGCGGATTCTGGCTTGAAACAAAAGAATCCAAAAAACCCGCCCCGGGCAGGACACTCCATGAAACAGGCGTGGAAACAAAAAAAACCAGCGCGAAAAAAACAAAAACCGGAAAACCAGCGCCCGAAAAAGAAAATCTCTTCAATCTTGGAAACTGGATTCTGCAGAACACTCTCAAAAACCCGCCGAAAAACCTGTCGCCGCACAAGCCGTCGATGAAAACACGAGTCTTCGCGCTAAGATAAGACGCTATAACGCTTGTGAAGGCCGCAGACACCGCCAAAATCGAAAACTCAATAAAAAAAACCCTAAACATCCTAAAACCTTTCTATTCCAAAAATAAAAAGGCGATAATTACACTAAAAACTTTTTGGCGACCGGCAGAAGCCTCGGACTCTTCAACGCCAAGTTGACGATAGCCTTAAAATCCCCCCTCGTCAAAGCCATAATATCCTCTCCACGCAAGGCGACCGCGAAATTCTCGAAATCCTTGTCGTCAAGCTTCTCCAAAAAATACCTCAACTTCAAAAGCCTCTTCAAATGCTTTCCGTCGCCCTCCATCCACCTTGTTTCATACTCTAAAAGACGCTCCCGCGAAACATCATCCTCCGTCAAGGCGCTTGATGCGACTTCAGCGCAAAGCTTTGCAGCGCGCATAGCCAAGGCAATACCCCCCCCGTGGATGGGGTTGACCTGCTGGGCGGCGTCGCCTACAACCATGAAACCGTCTTTCACGAAAGTTTCGGCGTCGATTTTTACAGGAATTCCGCCCGCATTAACCTCGATCGGAGACGCATTCTCAAAAACTTCCGGATGGCTTGCGATAAACTTGTCCAAATAATCGCGCGCCCTCCTGCCCTCACCAGACTCCACGCCCACAATCCCGATTCCAACGTTCGCGATTCCGCCGCCTTTTGGGAAAATCCACACGTAACCTTTCGGCGCGACTTCAACCCCGAAATAAAGGCTCAAGACGTCGTTTTGAATCCTTAACCCCGCCATCTCATACTGGAAGCCGGAGTGATAGTCGCTCAACTTGTTTAAAGTGTTTATTCCCGCGCGTTTCGCAGTCATGCTGTCAACGCCGTCGGCGGCAATCACAAGCTTCGCATTAACATCAAATTCTTCGCCCATATGCCTGGCTTTCACACCAACAATCCTATCACCATCTTTCAGAACGTCGGTGACAAGAGTCTTGACCATGTATTTTGCGCCAGCGTCAATCGCGCGTTTCGCCAGATGCTTTTCGAAAATCTTGCGCTCCAAAACAAAGCCTGTCGTCCCCAAATCATTCATCTCCACGCGCTTTCCAGACGGCGCGTAAATGTGGGAGCCCACAATCTTGTTGACAGCCCAAAGCGGGTTAGGCTCCAAGCCTACCTCCTGAAGGCCCTTGATGTTGATTCCTTCCGCGCACCTTTTCGGCGTCCCCAACTCCTGACGCTTGTCCAATACTAAGACACTATGGCCTCGTCCAGCCATCTCGTATGCCGCAATGCTTCCGGCAGGTCCCGCACCCACTATCACAACATCAGCTGAACGGTCATTCACTTCCTCTCACCCTCCAATGCCCCGACGGGACAGAATTTAACGCACAAGCCGCACTCCACACACTTGTTTTTGTCGACTTTTAGGACGCGCTCGTCAAGCTCTAAAGCATTCTGGGGGCAGATTCCAACACAACCCCCGCAGTAACAGCAGATATCGTGGCTAACCTTCATCTTTAGGCTTAAAGATAAAGCGCTGAAAAATATAAATAACCGGTTTTACGCAAACTTCTCGCGGGAGTGCTCTGCGTAAATCTCGTCAAGCCAGCCGTCTATACGCCTTATTTCACCCACGTTTTCAAGGCTTTTAGACTCCTGCATCTCCCGATACAACTTCTCCTGCCGTCCGTCAAGATAATCTTTAAGGTTGCCGTCAATCAACTTGTCTCGGGATTCTGATCCCAGATACTCGTCTATGCTGTTCCCCCTCAACTTATCCCTCCTTTCACTATCGGTCAAAACCTCATGGATTGAGACGCCATCCTCCAAACTCATTTTGCCGGCCGCCTTGACGACGGAATCCGCTTGAAGAATCTGGACTCTCCCCACGCCCTCTTTTTCAACGGTCGAAGTGTCCATGACAGCCTTCACAGACTCCTTAATCTGTTCTGAACTGACGTTTCCCGACTCGCTTATCTCTTTGGCGGCGTTTTTCACGTCCTCCTCATTTACAAGTCCTGTCCTCGCAATCTTCTCTATCTCGGGAACAGCCTGCCTGTAGTTTTCGGCTGATTGCTCGATTACCGCGGCCTCGCCCAATGCGGCTTCAGCGTCGCGCACTTCACCCCTCTTCAAGCCTTCCGCCGCAATGCTTGTTTGAGTTGAAAACTCCTGTTCAAATCCGTCGGCTTCAACACTCTTGCCCTCAATATTCTCTCCAGCCCTGCTTAAAGTAGGATTTCCCGCACTAACCCTCCCGCCTAACTTGTCGATTATCTCTCCAGCACCCTCTGAAGCGGTCTGCAAGTCTCCTGAGGCCGTGCTTTCACCGACAGTGTCCGCCGACTTTTTCGCGTCCAAAATCCTGGCTGAAATATCAGGCCCTACTTTAGCGGATTCAGCCGTTTCCGCAGGGGAAATCTGGGCGTCACTTTTGTTAACCGCTCCTTTAGAACGGATATCCTGCTTGCCCGCGGCCTGCCCCGCAAGCTCCTGGACCTCGCTTACAAAACCTTCATCAACATTGCTGACTACGGTCTCTGTCGTGTGGGTTGTCCTCAATTCAGGCCTCGTCTGGACTCCAATCGCGTTCGCGACGCCCTCGACAACCGGCACGCCCCTAATCATTCCACCAAACAAACCCGGCTTCTTAACCCCCGTCGAAGATGAGAAGCTTGAAGACTGGGGCCCCGAACTCATGCCCCCCGCCTCCTCGGAGAGCTCCTGAATCCTTATTGCAAGCTGGAATTTCTCGTGCCTGTCCCTTGAAGCATTATACTGGGCTCGGAGGTCTGAAAGCTCGTTCTTCAAATCCTTTTGTGCCGGAGGCTCGCGCACTACCCTGACTTCCTGCTTCTGTACCTTCTCCTGCATCCGCGCCTGCAGTTCAGGGTTCATTGGTTTTGGAAGAACTTCCTCAATCCTCTTCTGCTTTTGAGGCATAAGACTATCAGTTACCCATAACTTTCAGGCATTAAAAATGCTATAAAAGTTGTTTTATGAACCAGTCGGGCTCGAACTCATTTAGGTCTTTGTAGTCCTGTCCGACTCCAACATAGATTATCGGCTTTCCAGTCTCGTGGGCGATTGAGATTGCGGCGCCACCCCGGCTGTCGGCGTCCATCTTGGTCAGGATGCTCGCGTCAATTCCGACCGCCTCGTTGAATGCTTTCGCCTGCTCGACCGCGTCGTTCCCCGTCAAAGAATCTCCGACGAAGACCTTGAGGTTCGGCTTGTTCACACGGCATACTTTGGAAAGCTCGTCCATCAGGTTCCTGTTAGTCTGCATCCTCCCCGCGGTATCTGCGAGGACCACGTCAACTCCCCTCGCTTTCGCATGCTCGATAGCATCATAGACTACTGCCGCAGAATCCCCCCCCTTCTGATGCGAGATTGTTTTGACTCCAAGACGCTCGCCGTGGACGTTCAATTGTTCGATGGCGCCGGCACGGAACGTATCGGCAGCAGCCAATGCCACGCTGAAGCCGTTGTCTATCATAATTCGGGCGAGTTTTGCGATGGTCGTGGTTTTTCCCGTCCCGTTCACCCCAAAAAACGCTATGACATACGGCTTTTCGCTTTTCCGAATCTCCTCGACCAGATTGAAACCCCGTTTGTCTAAAATCTCGGTCAAAGCATCCTTCAAAGTCTCTTTAACAATACCAGAAACCCTGTTTTTCTCAATATCTTTTCCGAGAATGTTCGCCTTTATGCTTTCCACAAGATATTCTGAAGTGTCTGCCGCCACATCCGACTGCATCAAGTCGAGGTTAAGCTCCCACAACGCCTCCTCCAAATCCCCCTCGCTCAACCGGACAGTCGGCGAGACCATGGACTTCAGCCTGCTTTTCGCGGAAATCTTTACCTCATGCTCTGCAGACTCTTCGACCCTTCCGATAAAAGAGTTCAGGCGCTGTTTCAGACCGGAAAACATTTTTTTAAAAAACTAATGATTGTGCTGTTGGAGGTGGCGGGCCTGGGCTTCAGCCATCATGTTCAGCTGTTCCACTTGCGCTCCAAGAGCCTGGGCGCTTTTCGCGATCTCGTCACGCTTCCTCCTCAAATCATCTCTTCGAGCTTCAAGCGTCTTCAATGCGTCCAAGCGTTTTTTTTCAAGAGAAACCCCTCCGCCGACTCCGACAAGAATCTCGTCCTTGTTCAAAATCCTCGCCTTTATGAAGCTGTCGGAGCCCAATGGCACGAGAATCTCGTTCTCCTCACCCGCATCTTCAAGCGCCCTTAAGGCCGCGATGGTGGAGTCTTTTTCAACAACCGCCTGCTCCATGAAATGAGCCTGCCTGACCAGTTCCTCCAACTGTTTTTTCCCCATCTCAAGCTGCATGAAAGTCTTCTGCAACTCCTGCTGGTGTTCGCCTATGCCAGCCATCTTCAAATATACTCTGCCTTGCCGTTCTTTCCGACAATGACTTTATCGGCGTTTCGAACACTGAAAATCCCGTTCTCAACAACCCCCGGAATATTGTTGAGCTCTGTCTCAAGCTGGAGGGGGTCTGAAAAGTCAAGGCCGGTCACGTCGAGGATGATGTTGCCCTCGTCAGTCTTGAAGCCCTTCCGCTTTACGACTTGTCCGCCAAGCTCCGTCAGCTCGTTTGTGACATAGACTTCGGCGAACTCGAGGACTTCGATTGGGAGCGGGAACTTGCCCAACTGTTTGACAATCTTGCTCCCATCAACTATGCATATGAACTCGAGACTTGCGGCGGCGACAATCTTTTCGCGAGTCAACGCCCCGCCCCCGCCTTTTATCATGTTGTAGAGCGGGTCGATTTCGTCGGCGCCGTCGACGTAGACGTCGAGCATCGGCCTGTTGGAGTCGGATATAGCCTTGTTCAACTCCATGATCTTCAATCCTGCTTTCGTCGCCTTCTGCTCGGAATCCCTGCTTGAGCACACTACTGGAACGTCCAAACCCTCTTTACCGAGCGCTTCAATAAAGTATGATACTGTAGAACCGGTCCCCAAGCCGACTTTGATGCCCGGCCTCATCTCCTCAACCGCCTTCAAGGCCGCAGCCAACTTGTCGTCATCCTGTTTTTTAGCCATTTTCAATCAAGCAATAGTCTTAAGGATAATCACTTTAAAAAGCTTTTTGAGAGAGCGGGAGAAGCAACCTTCATCTGGACATGTTTCATGTTAAAACCTGCTACGAGTTTGAACACCTCTTCACCATAGTCGTTGAGGCTGAACACGTATACGACGCTCGCTCCCGCAACATTCCAGAATACATTCAAGCCGTCTTCGCGGGCTTTTTCGACTCTAACGCACGCCTCCCGCATCATTGGAGTTATCACGTTGCAGCCGACTTCGCCGAACATCTTGTGGGCGCGTTTGGCGTCAGACTCCATGATACTGAGGATTCCCTCTAAATCCTTGTCGTCAACACAGTTTTTTAGTTGGACTAAATTCTCTTCCGCAATCTTCGCGTTCTCTAAATACTTCGGGTGTTTGACGACAGCCTGGTGGATTACGTCCGCCTTCTGGCGTTGCGTGTCAAATGGTATTGCGAAACAGGCGAGGTCACGCAGCTCTTTCTCAGACATCAGCTGGTATTCGGAAACATTTCCGCCCGAAATCTCATAAATTGAGAGTCCTCCAAGCACGCTACGGTATGCCGTCTCGCTCGCAAGCCGGGCCTTTTGGCACAAAGACTTCCGGTCCAAGCCGGCTTCGAGAAAATCGTTTAACGCGAGTGCGAGGGCGGCCGCGCCCGAGTCGCTTGAACCCGAGAGGATGCCGCGGTTCTCGGAAGTAATTTCCAGCCCGCCACCGTATCCCGCAAGAGACTTCATCTCATCAATCAATCTGAAGATTCCGCCACTTCGGGAATCGATTAATGTTTTCCCGTCAAGCGTGAACGAGTCGGAAACAGACTGCTGGATCGAGGTTTCAGTCCGAATCTCCTCATCAATACTTGTCAACGCGAAGCTCGCGTGAGAATGCAGGCTGGTCCGGTCTTCAACGCTCCTGTACCCTTCCGCGAAAACAACCGGAAGACCGGGGAAGGCCGTCGCCTCAATCCTTTCCATAAAAACCACTATTAGACTATTTTAGCCGCTTATAAATACGTATTTCGGGTAATGTAACTGAAAATGCATAAACCACCACAACCTTCAAATAGGCCAAGTCAGAATCCCCAGCCTATAGAAACCCGCGAAACCCCTCCCCTGAGGAATCCTATCGATATTCAAAGAGAAGACGCCATTGAGGCATTCAGAAAATCAGATTATGAGGGCGCGATTAAAAAACTCGGTTGCAGTGGCTTGGGCGGAAATGAGTTTCTCGCAAAACTAAACGATATCCAAAAATCGGGGGCTACTCTTCCACAGGTTGATTCGTTCATATCCCTTTGGGGGCGCGCGAAAAGCGAGCTTGCGCAAGAAATCAATTCCGGGAAAAAAAACACTCATCTCGACGACATAGAAACGGTTTCCAATGCGCTTGTCGAATGGAGCCTGCGAAAAGAAAATGCTAGAACGCCTGAAGAACCAAAACCCGTTGTTGAAGCAAGGATTCAGGCAGTCGGCCTTTTCCTTCTGGGCTCGGCCAGCCACCTTCGCGGTTCGCTTGAAGAAAAAAACAATGGAGACGAAGATTATGCAAAAACTAGGTTTGAGAAGTCAAAAACATTTTCCGCCAGTGCAATACAACTCATAAGAAGCGTGCCTTCAGGGGAGGGCTCGAGGTTATGGGAGGCCGCGATGAACAACTACGCTCTCGCAGTCAAAAAAACCGTTAAATACGATGCTCAAGACACAGATGAAGTTAAGCGGGCGAAGACTTCAAATCTCGAGGAAGCCCGCAAAATATTCAGTGAACTCAATAGAAAATTCCCAGAGCAATTTGCGGGAGGACCACATGGTTTGAGGGCGGTTGTTGCCGCAAACTATGCGAGAGTCGTCCAAGAAATCCGAAATCTCGGCGGAAATACTTTGGAAGACCCGAAGGAACTCATAGAATACGCCAAAGAAAAATCCAAAACGGAACTTCTGTCTGAAAGAGTAGTAAAACAGATAGGAAAGGTTTACGCTTGGATTACCGGCCAAAAAGTAGATGTTAATCCGGTTGGCGGGGGGGCGATCGAATTATCCGGTGAAATAGACGATGCGCCGATTCCCGCTGAATCCGAAGTCGCGGAAGCGAAATCAGGGCCGGCGGTCGGCGGCGGAGAGTATTTTGAGTTTAATGGACGGAAGATAAAATCATTGGTTTTAGGGGGGGATAATGGCGAGTTTACAGTCAAAATATCCTACGAAGATGAGAATAAACTTCTTGTTGGAAGAAAGGCCAGAACTTTTATTTATGATGCTTTTTCTGATGTTCCGGAAAAAATCGCCGCCGCAAAAAATGAGGCTGACGAACAAGGCAATAAAATATTACTTCTCGGAAAGACGGAAATAAAGATGGTGGGAGAGTGTGCGAAAGAAGTATGGAACAACCTTGCGGCTCCCCCTCAAAAATGATCGCCTGATTTTATATTGAAAAATGCTTTCTGCATGCATCTTCGACTTGGACGGCACACTGATTGATTCAGGCCGGCTTCACTACTTCGCCTTCCGGGAAACCGTTTCACGGGAATACGGGCTCGAATACTTGGAATCCGACTTCTACCCGCTATACGGGCGTTCCGCAGAGGAAATCATCAAACCGTTTCTCCAGAACAACGGGATTGATGCAAGTCTTTCAAAAGAATTCGCCGACAAGCGCCGTGACGTCCTGAAAAAACAGTTGGGGGAGGTGACTTCAATCCCTCTTTTGTCCGGCGCGATTCAAACACTCGACACTTTGAAAGACGCAGGCTTCAAGCTCGCGCTCGCAACAGGAAACCGGAGGGTGAATGGCGAAATCATGGTCGAGAAGGCGGGACTTAAAAAATATTTTCCCGTCCGCATATACCACGACGACATTTCGCGGGGAAAACCGGACCCTGAAATATTTCTGAAAGCCGCGCAAGAACTGGGTTTTGAACCGAAAGAATGCGCGGTCTTCGAAGACTCGGTTCACGGAGTCGAGTCGGCGAAAAGCGCGGGCATGAAGGTCGTAGCTGTCGCATCAGGCGGACACACGCTGAAAGATCTTTCAGGGAAAAAACCCGACCTCACGCTCAAAACGCTTAAAGACTTCAAAATAAATCAATTAAACGGTCTATAATGGTTTACGCGAGCCTGAAAAAAATCAAGGCAGTCTTGGACAGGATATTTCGCCCGCTCATGAAACTACTCCACAATCTCGGAGTCAAGCCCGTGCACCTAACACTCCTATCCCTACCGTCGGGAACGTTCGGAGTCTTGTTTCTTTTCAAAAACCCGCTTGTCGCATTCCCGCTCGTCCTCGCCTACCTCGCCTTTGATATCATGGACGGCATGCTCGCAAGACACACGGACAACACGACAGAATTCGGGCATCTGTTGGACTACAATGTAGACAAGCTAATAGCATCAATGTTTCTCGTATCCCTCCTCCTGAACACGGAAATACGGCTTCTTCCCGCGTTCGGCCTCCTCGCAATCGGCTTAATCACGCTTGAAGAATTGGGCTTTAAATTCAGGCGCTTCAAATAATTTTCCATGTGCGACGGACTATACCCTTGGGGCGGAAAAATGAGGTGCGGGAACCCCGCGTCATGCGTTGCGGTAGTCACGCTCAGCGAGTGGATGGACTTCCCCCAAGACCTTGTCGCGGTATATGGGAGCATGAAGACTGAAAACCTTGGGGTCGAAAAAGTCGTCGCCAACACAGTCTCAAACCCCAACATAAGATACCTCATAGTCTGCGGGCGGGAAGTCCGCGGGCATCGGAGCGGAGAATCACTCAAATGCCTCCACGAATACGGCATCGACGGCAACAACAGGGTTTTGAAGGCGAAGAGCGCCATACCCTACATCGAAAACCTGCCCCATGATGCGATAAAAAGATTCCAAGAGCAGGTAACTCTCATAGACCTGATAGGCGTGGAGGACACGCAGGAGATAATTGGGAAAATCAACTGGTGCCGGGAAAACAATCCCGGAAATTTCGGCGAACCACTCTTCGTCGCGCCCCTCAAACACGAGGCGGGCGAAGTACACGTGGCGGCAGACTTCAGCCTCCACAAGGATCTTCAGATAGACTCCTACGGGTACGTGAGGAAAATTTGAATGAGGTGTTTGGCTTGAAAAAAACCGGCATAGCAATCTTACTAATACTGCTATCCACACTGGCGTTCGCCCAAACCTATTACGCGGACGTTGAACTCACTCTCGACGATGCGGGCGTCGCGCAAATCACAGGGAGGACAAACCATCCCCTGCTTTCGCAGGAATCCTCAAGTGAGTTCAGCAGGAAAAACAACGGGCTCTGGCTTTTCAACATGACTTTGGATGAGAATTTTTCAAACTACGTATTCAAGGTGACGCTGCCCAAAGACGCTTCAATCAACTACGTGAAATCGCCCGGACCCATACGGATTGAGGGTGTTGGCTCTAAAATCATGGTGGCCGGATACGGTCAGGGCAGGCGGCTTGAGATACTGCTGCAATACGCTGTTCCATCAAAACCCGAAAAATCAGGGGGCTGGAGTTATCTTGCGATTCCAATTTTTGCACTGGCTCTATGCATTCTATACCTTAAGACCTGTCTCTTATACACATCTGACGCTGCCGACGAAGAGGATAGTGTAGATCTCGGTG
>OMKS01003397.1_pt1 | contig 12686 bp, 11 predicted proteins | sample 1674721 | NCBI WGS metagenome assembly OMKS01 (sample SAMN06264996, study PRJEB25208) | sediment metagenome | isolation source: hot spring sediment | place: USA: California | collected 2014-09-02 | reverse complement strand
ACATAGATGTTCCGATTTGAGTGGGTGGTCTTGCAAGCGCATCCGCCCGGTTTTACGCTGCCGGCCTCTGGCGCTCCTCTTTGGGGAAACCCCGTTGCGCAGCGGCAGGTCTATGCCTGAAAAGGAGAAAACTCATGCCTTTTACGTGCAATGCCCGGTCCTTGGGGTTGTTGATCGTTGCGATGCTCTTCAGCGCGTCTTCAATGACGCTGGAACCGCTGCGGGTGGACGGGGACCGCATCTTGGACACGGCGGGCCGGTCGGTGCTGTTGCACGGGATGAACTGCGGCGAAAAATCGTCGCAGCGCCGCCACGAGAGTTGGCACGGCCCGGAGGATTTCCACAACATGCGCCGGTGGGGCATGAATTGTCTCCGGCTGCTGGTGCACTGGTCGGCGCTGGAGCCGGAACCCGGCGCGTATGACGAGGACTACCTGCAACGTCTGGACCGCCGCATCCAGTGGGCGCGCGACGCCGGTATCTATGTCATCCTCGACATGCACCAGGACCTGTTCAGCGAGGCCATCCCCGGCGGCAACGGCGCGCCGACTTGGGCGGTGATCACCGACGCCATGCCCGACTACCGTTACGGCGGCATCTGGAGCGCCGCATACACCACCAGCCCCATGCTCCACGCCGCTTTCGACAATTTCTGGAAAAAACCCCCGGCCCCGACGGCGTCGGCATTCAGGACCGCTACGCCATGGCGTGGGCGCATCTCGCGCGCCGCTACGCCGGGGAAACCGCCGTCATCGGCTTCGACCTGATGAACGAGCCGTTCCCCGGTTCGCGCATCCGCGACGCGATGTGGAACGTCTGGCGCGCATTGCCGGACATCCTGCGCGGCGTGGACGCCGAAGCAGGCGATGCGGACTATCCCAATGCGCCGCTTCCCGGACGTTTCATGGCGGCCTTGGACAGATATGACAACTACCGGCATTTCGTCGCCGCGTTTGAATCCACACAGCGCCGCTTTGAGCAGGGACCCCTCGCCGCGATGTACCGGCGCGTCGCCGGGGCCATCCGCGCCGCCGGCAGCACGCAGACCATCTTACTGGAATCCGGCCCCTTCTCGAATTTCGGCGCACAGTCCTTCATAGAACCGTTGACCGACGCACAGGGCAACCGCGACCCGCAGCAGGCTTACATCCCGCATGGCTACGACATCGTGGTGGACACGCCCTATGCGTGCCGGCCGAACCCGGACCGCGTGGGGCATATCTTCGACAACCTCGCCAAGACCGGCCGCAGGCTGGCGATGCCGATGATCGTCGGCGAGTGGGGCGCGCTGTATGGGTCGCCCAAATGTCTGCCCGCCGCGCGGATGTATGTGGTCGCCTTGGAAACCCATCTCGCGGGGGACACCTATTGGGACTATCACCGGAACATCGAGAATGCCGCCTATTTCGAGGCCTTGCGGCGGCCGTGTGCTGAACGCGTCGCGGGCAGGCTGCTGGAATACCGATACGATTTCGACGCCAGCGCGTTCGCTTGCGCCTGGGAGGAGGGCGCGGATATCGCCGCGCCGACGCGCATCTACGTCCACGAAGACTGCTTCAGCGACGCGCATGCCGTGACCCTGGAACCCGCCGGGTCGGGCTTCACGTATGAACCCATCGAGGCGGGCCTGACCGCCGGACACCTGCTGATACCGCCGACCGGCGCGGGCGGCCCCCGCCGCCTGAGCATCGCGCCGAAGCGCCCCCCTGCGTCAATTCCGTAACGTATTTCCGCGACTCGATTTCCAATACCAATCCGCGATCTTCCGTCACCCCATCCCATGCGCTTTCATGTGACGCCAGAGGGTGCTGCGGTTCATGTCGAGATTGCGGGCGGCTTCGGTCTTGTTGCCGGCATCAGGATAAACTACTGTTTGCGAACCTTCTTTGCAACCGCAACGGGTTTTCGTCTGTTCTTACACGTCTTCTTTATGCTGCGTGCGTCATATTTCATGCGCGGATCACGCGCCATAGGATATTCATCCATCCACGATAGTTCCTTGCCGATAACAAGTTCTTCCATGGTTGCATGATGGGTGTTGTTCATCGGGATTAGTCTCATTTGAAAGCCGTGCCTACGAGCCATTGCTTTGACTTCATCCGCGTTATCATAAGTCATCAGAAAATCGCCTCTAATGCTTTCGCATATTGAGAATAAGCGATCATGGTCAAGTTCAAAGTGCCGATAAAGTCGTTTCCCTGCTCTCTTTCCACCCGCTGTATATGGCGGATCAATGAAGAACACGGTGTCTTTGCGCCCGGAATATTTTGGAATAATATCAAGGCCATCCGCTTGTAGAAAAATGATTCGGTTCGCGACAAGAGCCAATTCATTGAATCTGCGCGCAAGTGTACCCGGGTACCATCGTGAACGCACCCCCTTCCCATTCTCTCCATACTTCAGGATACCGGAGCCTTCAGCAAGAATACCGCCATGAAAAGTGCGGTTCTTTAAGATTGTTTGAAATGCCCTCTCTTTAAGGTCATCTGTATCCTTGGAAATCTCGTTTATAAGATTTTCTTTCGTAAGATCGAATTCAAGTATCCTATTGGCCAGCCATTGTGCATTGCCGTCTGCTACCGATTGCCAAACAGCGGCAATGTCTTCGTCAATCTCTACCATGACCGATTCTTGAACAAGGTTCTCAAAAATGGCGGTAAGACTGATTATACCACCGCCGGCAAATGGCTCAACCAAAAGATTGGGTTTGGGATAGCGAGTGGAAATCCAGTCTCGAAAGACTGGAACAAACCATGTCTTTCCTCCAGGATAACGAAACGGGCTTCGCTGAGGAACCGATGCAACATTGACGGGTTTGATCGATGTGGTATTCCCATATTCTTCAGGAAAAAGTTCTTGCTGTCTTGTCTTTCTCATATCAAAAAGGCTTTTCGATGATTTCGTTTCTTGGCGGCGTCTCCAGTTTCTCATCTAGTTTCTCTTGCAGAAGCCCCAAAAAGTCGTCTATTTTTCCCGGTAAAGGAGTCGTGATTGAATGTAATGCTGGCTGAAATTCTGTAAATACCTCATCTATCTTCATGAGATTGTATTTTTGCTGATGGGCTTCATTTACAGGTTCAAGGTCATAGATGAACCAGGCAACATCCGCTTTATGCTTTGGCACTGGGGACAAACGCGGCAGGGTGTCGAAAAAACTTTTATTCAACGCGACAGCAATTTTCTTGCCCCATGAATGAATAATACCCCCTTTGAATAGAAGTTGTGGGGCCAATCGTTTTCTGGAGGACGATAGGTAGTCAGGCCTCGGATAATTGGGCTGACCAGTCCAATCCATATCTGCATTGGCTTCCGGGTTTTCCATATAATGCTCAAAAGGTTCGCGCACATTTCCGGAGATATACACGGCCTGCACTTCCAGTGCGCCAAAGTCGAATACTTTTCCCTTGTCATCATAGGCTACGAGGACTACGTCAATATTGCCTGCGGACTTACCCTTGGCATCGTTGAGTCGTATCTCGGTTAATGAACTCCAACAAGTGCCTTGTTGAAAAAAGAACGATGCCGCATCATCTGTGATCATCCATTCTTCCCGGAATCGTATTGGGCAAGTTATCACGGGCGAACGTTCGTGAAAGATGCTGCAAACACCAAGAGGATTTTTGGCCTTGTCTTTCGTGCAATTTGGAACTTTGTTGTTAAACGGACAAAGACGGTTGACACGGTAACGCACTGCTCTTGCCGAATGGTCACTGACCTGGTGTCCAAAGACTTCGGCCAAAGGTTGCTTTACGTCCTTCATATTTTCACTTCCGAGGGACCATGATCCATTATAGATTGCTCAAAATCGGTCGTTTTTATCGCCCGGCCCCCGAATCGAAATATATCATATGTAATTTGATAACGCAATCGGCTTGGATCTAAATTACAAGGGCGAAAAGTCAACCACTTCTTTCGCTTTTTCCCGTTGTTAGCGCATAGTCGTCCGTCACACCATCCCATGCGCTTTCATGTGACGCCAGAGGGTGCTGCGGTCCATGCCGAGATTGCGGGCGGCTTCGGTTTTGTTGCCGGCGGCGTCGCGGAGGGCCTGCTCGATGACCTCGCGGGGGAGGCGTCCTCTTGGGCGGGGCGGTGCGAAGCGCGCAGGGGCGGCGGCGGCATCGGCGTCGCAGGCGCCCCGGCGCAGGTCCACCTGGCGCAGGTCCACCTGGCGCAGTTCGACGGGCAGGTCGAAGGGTCCGGCGAGTCCGCCGGGGCAGGTGATGAAGGCGTGGGCGACGGCGTTTTCGAGTTCGCGGACATTTCCGGGCCAGTAGTGGTCCATGAGGACGCGCAGGGCGTCGGGGGTGAATCCTTCAATCCGCTTGCCGGTGCGCGCGGCGAATCGCTCGAGGAAGTGGTCGAGCAGGGGGGCGATATCCTCGCGGCGTTCGCGCAGCGGCGGGACGTGGACGGGAAAGACATTGAGCCGGTAGAAGAGGTCTTCGCGGAAGATCCCCTCGCGGACGCGGGCGCGCAAGTCGCGGTGGGTGGCGGCGATCAGGCGCACATTCACGGGGCGGGGGCGTCCCTCGCCGACGCGTTCGATGACGCGGTCCTGGATCACGCGCAGGAGTTTGACCTGCACGAGCGGGGACAGGTCGCCGACTTCATCGAGGAACAGGACGCCGCCGTGGGCCTGCTCGAAGCGGCCCTGGTAATCGCGGATGGCCCCGGTGAACGCGCCCTTGACGTGCCCGAAGAGTTCGCTTTCGAGCAGCGATTCCGACAGGGCGGCGCAGTTGACGGCGACGAGCGGCCCATCGGCGCGGGCGCTGTGCCGGTGAATGGCGCGCGCGACGAGTTCCTTGCCGGTGCCGGTCTCGCCGGTGATGAGGATGGTTTCGTCGGAGGCGGCGGCCAGTTCGACCAGGCGGAACAATTCGCGCATTTTATCGCTGCGGCCCACGAGTTCATGAAAGCGCTCCTGCTGCGCAGCGGATTCCTGCAACCGCCGGTTCTCCTCCTCGAGTCGCCGCACCCGCGTCATATCGGTGAAGGTCACCACCGCGCCCTGACTTCCGCCCGCGCCGTCCGGAATGGCCCGCGCATGCACCAACAGCGGGACGAGCGCGCCGTCCTTGCGGCGGATCAGCGCCTCCTCGCCGTCCACCCGCGCAGCATCACTCAGCGGCCCGGACACCAAGCCCAGGCATTTCTCCAGGCACGGGCTGTCTTCGCCGCGCAGCATGGTGCACAGATGCCCCAGCGCCTCTTCCGTCGGGTAGCCGGTAAGCCGCGTCATGGAGCGATTCCACCGCAGGATGCGATGGTCCGGACCGATGACAATCAGGCCCTCGGCCATCGTGTCGAGCAAGACTTCCAATTCATTGTCTGTGGGATTCTGCTTTTGCATGGATCACGAATCTGAAATTTCAAATCTCAACAGTATTTTAGCGGGGTGGCGCGCCACTTTCCTTTCTTACTCCTCGACAACAACATGCAGGCCGGTGATGGCGCTGAAATGATCGGCGCAGGCGCGTTCGATGCGCACGAGGTAATGGCCCGGCGCGTCTTGCGGCGGCGCGGCGGCCGCCGCGAGGGCGGCAGGCAGCGCGAATATCCAAAGTAGTCGTTGCATCGTGTGGTTCCTTTCGGGGACACGGACTGACACGGACAAACACGGACGAAAACTTGGCCGGGCACGCGGCGGTTTTGTTGTGCGGTGTTCAGTGTAAAGGGCGTGGCGATGGGGGCGCAAGCCCAAGGCTATTTTTCCGCCGTGAAGATGTTGATGCTGCGCCAGCGTTCCCCCTGGAAACGGCGGAAGAGCACACCGCTGAGCAGGATGACATAGACGGTCGTACCGATCCACGCGCCGAAAGCGCCGCCTTCCAACGGAAATGCCAGGATAAGCGCGAGCGGCAGGAAGAAGGCATACGCGCCGATGAACATGGCCCACATGACCCAGCGGGTGTCGCCCGCGCCGCGCAATGCGCCAAGACACGTGATATTGACGGCGACAAAGGCCTGGAAAATGGCCGCGAGCACGAGCAGTTTCCAGCCCAGCAGGATGACCTCAGGCTCCTTGCTGAAAATGGCGGCGATGAGATGTCGCCCGCCGACGGCGAAAATGAGGCCCATGACAGCCATGTACACCATGCATATCTTGATGGCGGTGTAGGTGCGCGCCTTTGCGCGGGGGATGTCGCCGCGTCCGATCCAGCGCCCCACGATGGCCGCGATCGCCTGGTTCACGCCGACCGCCGGCATGAATGAGACGTGCATGAAACTGATGGCGACATTGTGCGAAGCGAGGGCGACCGCGCCGAAGTAGCCGACCACGAAACTGGTGAAGATGCCCCAATTGAAGATGTCGAGGAACATGCCCATGCCGCTGGGCAGGCCGATGCGGAGCAATTCGCCGATGCGGCGCCTGTCAAAGCGATACGCCGCGCGGGCGCCGAAGGCGTCGTGGTAGCGGCGGATGATGAATACGCCGTGCAGCAGGCCTACCTGCAGCACTTGCGCAATGACGGTGGCCATGGCGGCGCCCCGGATGCCCAGCGCCGGGAATCCCAGTTTGCCGAAGATGAGCACGTAATTCATCGCAATGTTGGCGGAGTTCGCGATGATTGCCATGTACATCGGCACGCGGGGATGGTTCACCGCCTGAAAGAACGCCGCCAGCGCCGTCATCCACGCCATCGGAATGTAGCCGAAGAGGCGGATGCGGAATGCGGAATGCGGAATGCGGAATGCGGAGTGGGGAATGCGGAGTGCGGAATGCGGAGTGGGGAATGCGGAATGCGGAATGCGGAATGCGGAGTGCTGAGTGGGGAATGCAGCAGGCAGGAGACATTGCGGCGGGAAGTGGTCCGACCTGTCCGACCCGTCCGACCGGTCCGACATAATAGCGTTGGCGTCCACCTGTAATCCCGACAGGCTAAAGCCTGTACTCCAGAACTGCAACGACCGCCTTCAGGTGGCGGGGCGAAACCGGAGCACATGCCGGGCATGCGCGTCAATGTCTTCGGAGGTGAAGCGCACTTCGCGGTATTCACCCCGCACAAAAAGACCCGCCTGGTCGCCGTAGTGCTTGCTCATGAAATTCCCGGCGTTGCCGGTGGGCAACACCGCCACGGAGTGTTCCGGATCGGCGAAGTCAATAATGCGGCGGGTGGAAGGACCCGCAATCACGCTGAAATTGTAGCCGGAATCCTGGTAGAGCATGTTGTTGATGACCTGTGTCGCGCCGGAGGCGGGGAACGGTCCGACGTTGAAGATTCTGCCCAGCAGGGGGAGATACCCGAAGGGGTGCTTAAACTCAATGGGATGGATGCGGCCCCATCCCCAGGCGCGGGGGTCCGGACCGAGTTCTTTTTCCAGCCACGCGACCGCCTCGCCGAAGGCCCTGCGTACGATTTCGGTGCGCGTCTCGCGCCGGTCGGTGCGGATATCGTTCCAGAAGGGCGAGGCGTCGTCGTGGATGAAGTGCTTGAAGAAATTCCAGTGGTCCGCCACGGTGCAATAGGCGCGCAGGAGTTTTTCGCCCAGCTCATCCTCCAGCGCGTTGCAGAGGATGGCCTGGCACGCGACCTGGTAAATGCTGGCCCCGGCCTGGTCTATGCCGTGGCTGAAATCCCATTTGCCAAGAATCTCGCAGGCTTCGCGTTCCAGCGGTGAAAAATCCGCCGAAGCCCCGGCGAGCACTTCGCGGATGGCCCGCACGACCTCCGGCGCGGCGTGGGCGGTGTCGTCAAATTGCGCTTTCTTGGTGCTCTGGATGTCCCACTTTTCGCGGGAGTCCAAGAGGTGTTCGATGCGGGCGGCGCGGTCGTCGGGCTGCCAGTATCCCTGCAACTGCGGCAACGGTCCCACAGGTTTCACCGTGGACATGTTGTTCGCGGTGACGATGTAGCCGCACGGCGGGTTGACCAGTTGCGGATTCTGCTCGAACGGCACGAAGCCCAGCATTTCGTCCGCGCCCGATGCGCCGTCCAGCAGTTCCTTCGGGTTGACGTATTCCGGGCGGATGGGGATCAGCCCCGCCGCCCACCATGCGATGTTGCCGCGACGATCGGCGTAGGACACATTGATGCCGGGAGAGGTGATCATGGACACCGCTTCGCCGAAGGGTTCGAGTTCCCGCGCATGGCCCATCAGATAAAAGGCCACCATGTCGGTGTATTCGACATGCTGCCAGACCCATGACATCGCGATGTCCGGCCCATCGTAGCCCAACAGCAGCCGGAACAGGTCCGTAATCACCGGGCCGTGCGGCGTAATGCGGACCTCATGGCGGATCGTCTTCCCGAAGCGGACATGGATCACTTCGGTCTCCGTGCGCACATCATGCCATTCGCCGCGATACATGACCCGCCGGGGGTTTTCGGGGTCGAAGGTCTCGACATAGAGGTCCACGTCGTCGTTGGCGAACATGGTAAGCCCCCAGCCCCGGTCGCGATTGTGACCGAGCAGCGGGAAGGGAATCAGCGGCAGATGGAACCCGTAATTCTCAAAATCGGCGAATTTCAGGTGCGCTTCGTACCAGATGCTGGGATTGGTGAAGCCGATGTGCGGGTCATTGGCCAACAGGGCGTTGCCGGAGACTGTCCGTTCCGGGGCCAACACCCACGAATTGCTGCCGATCTGCGGGCCGAAGAGGTCCGAAAGACCTTGCAGCGCATCCATGACCGGCCCCAGCGCCGCTACCAGGTCGCCGTCCGCCGGGGTGGATTTCGGTGCGCTGTCTTCGCCCGGTCTTTCCAGCGATTTCAGGTACGCTTCGGCTTCCTCGATGCTTTCCATGATGGTCGCCGGAACGCTTTTGCCGTATCCCGGAAACAGCGCGTCAATGTCCAAGTCCGGGTGGCGTTGCTTGAGCATGCTGACCAGCGGGTCCTGGCGCAGGCCGTCCGCGAAGGTGATGGGGAGGATGGCGGCAACGCTGAGACAGTCCACAAGGGTGAAGGGCCGCGCCGGAATGCCCAGCACGACATACTCAAACGGCAGCGGCTCCTCCTCCATCCGGTGGTTGATGCCCGCGACAAAGGCCTCGGCGGCCGCCCGCATCTCAGGGGACCGGTCCGCCTTGTCGCGCACATAGTCCTCGGCGTTGGCGCGCAGCCGGAACGCCCGCGCAATGCGGTCCACCGGCACGAGCGGCAGGCCGAGCACCTCGGCCAATTCACCGCGCGCCAGCCGGCGCATGAGTTCCATCTGGAAGAGGCGGTCCTGCCCCATCACGTAGCCCAGGGCGAAATAGGCGTCGGGTTCCGTGGCGGCGAAGATGTGCGGCACGCCCCAGTCATCCCGCACCACGCGCACATCGCCCCGGAGCGACGCATGAACGATCGTACCGTCCAGGACCGGCAGTCGCGTTCTCGCCAGATACGCCAGCCACAACACCAACAGGATGAGCGCCAGCAACGACACGACAAGACAGTACTTCAACCCCTTCCGAATCACTCGCATGGACAGATCTCCCCGCACGGTTACTGCGCGACCCGGCGGCCTTTGGCCGACGGCGTCCCTCCCTCGTTTACTGCCAATCGCACAGCGCCACAGGCATCCCCTCATTCCCCGGCGCGAATCGCTTCAGCGCCGGGAACTGGCTGCCGCTTCGTGGTGGTGCGAATTCTCTGCGTCTGTCATTGCGCGCCCATCGGTGTGCGCGCCTGATGTCTGTTCCTCAGAAGCCTGCCCGCGCGCCTCATGCACGGGACACTCCGGCAGGCAGGCGAAGCATGTGCCCACACATTCAGGGGTTTCCCGGACCTCATTCATTCGGGAAACTCCTTTGCGCGATGGAATGATCAAAACGGCTCATCATCGTCATCTTCGTCCTGGGTGTCGTCGGAATCGTCCGGACTGGCGAGGAGGGAGGCGTCCTGACCGGCCATTTCCATGACCTCCTCCGCCGCATAGATGGGGCAGCCGAGGCGCACCGCAATGGCGATGCCGTCGCTCGGACGCGAATCAATGCGCAGCACCTGTTCCACATGCCCCTCTGGGTTCTTCTGTTCGATGTTGAGGTGGGCGAAAAAGGTGTCATTCTGCAATTGATAGATGGTGACCGACTGCAACTCGCCGCGAAGCCCCGCCAACAGGTTGCATACCAAGTCGTGCGTCATCGGACGCGGGGTCTTTTCGCGCATCAGGCCGATTTGGATGGCGCTGGCCTCCGGAATGCCCACGAGGATCGGGAGCACCCGGTTTTCATGTCGAAGCAACACCACCGGATATTGGTGTTCTTCCGCCTGGCTGACGCCAAGAATCTCAAGTTCTACCATGACAACCTCCTTACCCGATGGATTATACCGGAAATGCGCGCCCGGCGCACCACGCCGGCGATTCGGGTCAGTCGGACCAGTCGGACCAGTCGGACGGGTCGGACGGGGATTGGGGGTGGAGACCAGGAACCATTGGAATCCACTTCAATCGGCCAAAACATGGCGCACTTTCTTAGCAGGGCAAGATCATGCGCCGACATCCATTGAATTTCCTTTTCTTTCGCCCCTATACTGGCGTCATATGACGCGTCGCGCGGGTGGGGCGCGCGGGCGCTTGATCACGATGTCCGATGGGAAGGATCAAGGAGCAATACCATGACGCAGATACAGGAAGCGCTTGTCATAGATGTGGTCCGGAGCGCCATCGGCAAATCCGGCGTGGACGGGATGAAGAAGAACGGGCAGTTGTGCCAGGCTTCCGCGCAGGACCTGCTGGCCGCCGTGATACGCGGGCTGCTTGACCGCGTGAAGGCGCAAAGCCCGCGTTTCGAGGAGCGTCTCATCGAGGACGTCATCGTGGGCTGCCTGAGCCAGGTGGGCGAGCAGGGGTCCAATGTCGCGCGCGTTGCCCTGCTGCTTGCCGGGCTTCCGGAAGAAGTCTGCGGCTGTACCGTGAACCAGTACTGCAATGCGGGCTTGAAGACCATCATGTTCGGCGCGCAGACCATCCAGGTCGGCAACGCCGACGCCGTGCTGTGCGCGGGTGTGGAACTGATGTCGCATTATCCGCTCTGGTGCGACGTGGGCGTGGCGGACAAGGCGGGGCTGCCCGTCCGCTTCTCGCCGCGCTTCAACGAAATCGGGATGAACACGCCGCAAGGGCTGTGCGCCGAGATGATTTCCGAAGACGAGGGGCACACGCGCGAGGAACTGGACCGCTTCGGCATGTGGAGCATGCAGAAGGCGGTGACCGCCCAGCGCAATGGCTGGTTTGACAATATCATCCCGTTTGAATACGAATGGGACGGCCAAAAGCGCCGTGTGGAGGTGGACGAGGTGCTGCGGCCGCAGGCCGTGGACGACCCCGATGCGTATTGGGTGGCATTGAAGCAGTTGCGGACCCCGTTCAAGGAGAATGGCCGGGTGACCCCGGGCAATTCCTCGCAGATCGTGGACGGGGCGGCGGCAACGCTGCTGATGAGCGCGCGGAAGGCCGAGGAACTCGGCCTCCAGCCCATCGCCGTCATCCGATCACTGGCCGTCTGCGGCGGCGCGCCCACGCCGATGCTGCTCGCGCCGATTCCCGCCACGAAAAAGGCGCTCGCGCGCGCGGGGCTGACGATGGACGATATGGACATCATCGCGCCGAACGAGGCGTTCGCCACGCCGTGCCTCTCCTTCGCAAACGCGCTCGGCTACGCCTACGACGATCCCCGCGTCAACCCCACCGGCGGCGCCATCGCCCTCGGCCATCCCATCGGCGCGACCGGCGTACTCTATTTCGGCGAGATGGTCCGCCATCTCAAGCGCATCAACGGCAAGTACGGCGTGCAGATGCTCTGCGGCGGCGGCGGCCTCGGCATCGCGGCAGTCGTCGAGGCGGTTTGATCGCAACCAGGCGCGCAGCGCTTGCGCCGGAGCAATCCCCAAAGAAAGCAAATCCCCGACCCGGAGTCTTCTTCCGGGCCGGGGGCCGCCCCTAAGTTGGAGCCGCGACTCATCCAGCCGCCATGTCCTCTGTCACGAAGCCCTGTACACCGCCCGTGATCAGCATCGTCATCAATAAAGTCAGGCGTGGGAATATGGGCGTCGCGAAGATCGCGTCCGCTTTCCAGTAACAGCAGGTCTAAGGTATCCGCACTGATTCCAAGCCATTCCGCCGCAAGCGCTCGATCGCCCCCGGCGTATTCCATCACCTGCTGTAACACAGGCCCAAAATCGCCGGCTGGAATCCGATCCCCCTCGCTTGCGACACGCCCGGTCTCCTGGTCCCCTGCGAGACCGTTCGCATCTTTGGCTAGATCGTCCGCGTTCACCCAACCACTCCTCACGCCTGATTTCCGGCGTTGTCCGTTGCCTTACTTGGCGCTGTTCGCGCCTTTACCTCTCGACTGTAATTAGGCACTTTTCATGCCAATGCTTGCACTGGCAGAGTGAATTGGGTTAAGTAGCCCTCCCATAAAGGGTTAAATCTTCGATTTTCCGCATCCCGGATGCCTGCGGTTATTGGCAAAGCCTCCGCTGTTTCCGCAAAACGGAATGGAGTTTTCCGAATTCCGGAAACGGGGGGCTTGTGGGCGGGATGGACGGGGACCTCACCACTCCGCGAGCAGCCGCCAATCCATCGGATCGTGTTCGACGGCGGCTTGGGTCCAGCCTTGGGTGGGGGGCGGGAACCCGGAGATATAGGCTTCCTGGTAATCGCCGCCCTGAACGCCGGCTGTCTCTTATACACATCTCCGAGCCCACGAGACCGTACTAGATCTCGTATGCCGTCTTCTGCTTGAAAAA
>OMKS01003395.1_pt1 | contig 12696 bp, 11 predicted proteins | sample 1674721 | NCBI WGS metagenome assembly OMKS01 (sample SAMN06264996, study PRJEB25208) | sediment metagenome | isolation source: hot spring sediment | place: USA: California | collected 2014-09-02 | reverse complement strand
GCAGAAGACGGCATACGAGATCTAGTACGGTCTCGTGGGCTCGGAGATGTGTATAAGAGACAGGTTAATCGCTGATGGATTTCATTTGCTCGCCCTGGAAGCAACACAGCAGTCAGTGCCCCTGTCGGAATTTGGCAACACCTCAATGTACAATCCTTGGGTACTCATGGTTGGCAACGAGGTCGCTGGTCTTGATCCCGCCCTGCTCGAATTGGCAGAATCGCAGATTCACCTGCCTATGTATGGCATCAAAGAATCTTTGAATGTGGCTATAGCAGCGTCTATCCTGCTTTACTCACTCACAGATTAATGTTGGCACATACCCTTTTTCTGCTATAATAACAATGTCTTAATGTTCCAACCCACATTTCTGAATAACTGAATAATTCCGGAGGTAAAATATGAGTGACTATGTTCCCAACACTGACATAACCGATGATGATAAGCTATGGTCTTTACTCAGCTATATCTTCATGCCCTTGATCCCACTGATCATGCTGCTGCTGGAAGACAAGAAAAACCGCAAGTTCATCAAATTCCATGCCATTCAGAGCCTGGCATTCGGTGTCATCGCCTATGTGATCAGCGGTATTCTCGCCCCGATCGTTGGCATCGGCTGTTTCGTTGGCATTGCTGCCTGGGGTTACGGTATCTATCTTGGTATTAAAGCCTTCAACGGCGACTATGTCGAAATCCCGTTCATCACCGACTTTTGCAAAAAGCAAGGCTGGATTTCATAACGGATCTATTGCGAGCAAAAAGCGTATGGCCATCTGAGAGCCATACGCTTTTTGTACAAACCAAAGGAGGGGCAATCCATGGCAAAACCTGGCAAAATCCAACTCATCAGCATTTTTTCACTGGTCAATGGCATTATTAATATCTTATACGGCATAATTCTTATCATCGGCTTTCTAACATTCGGCATCAGCACCCTTGGCTTTGGTCTCATATTGGGTATCATCTGCTGCCCCTTGTCCATCGCACCCATTGTGTTGGGCATTTTCGAAATTCTATATGCCTCAAAATTAATGAGTAATCCCCCAAAACCAGCGCGACCGAGTAAAACCATCGCCATCCTCGACATTGTCTGTATCATTTTTGGCAACATGGTATCGCTGGCTGCCGGCATCGTTATGCTGGTGATGTACAACGACCCGGAAGTAATGGACTGGTTTGATGAGCTGAACAACCCCGTCAATCAGGCATACCTCCCCTAAAATAAGTGTTTTCCTACAGGCAATTATTCTCTCTTTCCGCCCCTTCATTGTGGCGGCTGGCTTTCGCTTGACCTTCATGCCTCCTAAGATTAGAATGAAGATATGGCAGTAGATTGCCATTTGTCAAACCAATAGCATATCACCTACAATTCCCGGAGGCCAATGAATGATGGATAGTTTCCTGTTTAAAGCACCACTGGAATCTCTCGACCACGATATTTTTCGATTGATTGAGGCAGAAGAGGATCGACAGCGCAATCGTTTGATATTGATTCCGAGTGAAAGTGTTGCCCCTCCTGCGGTTCGCGATGCCCTCGGTTCGGTATTCCAGAACGTGTACGCAGAGGGCTATCCCCACGAGATCACCCGCCACATGCCGCCTGAACAAATCATGGATTTTGAAAATCGCCTGACCCATTACCGCAGATTTGCCGATCCGCGCTATTACAAAGGCGTAGAATTTGCTGACATGCTAGAAGCCCTGGCGCGCCAACGCTGCGCGCAATTGTTTGCTGCCAATGGTGTCAGCGCGAACGAATTGTACGTCAATGTCCAGCCCCTTTCCGGTGCGCCCGCTAATAATGCCGTATACACCGCGTTATTAAAGCCTGGCGACACCTTAATGGGCATGAATCTTCTGCATGGCGGCCATTTGACCCATGGCTCTCCTGTCAACCGTTCTGGCAAGCTATTCAACATCATTTCCTACGAGGTTGACCCCGCCACCGAACAATTGGATTACGAAGCAATCGAAACATTGGCTTTGCAGCACAAACCCAAGATCATCATCGCCGGCTACTCCTCCTATCCCATGATCCCTGATTGGCAGCGCTTCCGCGCCATTGCCGATAAAGTTAGCGCCACCTTATTGACCGATATTTCTCACATTGCCGGTATGATTGCGGCTGGTGTGGTTCCCTCCCCGGTTGGCCATGCCCACATCATCACCTTCACCACCCACAAAACATTGTGCGGTCCGCGCGGCGCCTGTATCATCGTGCAGGACGAAGGTTTGAGTGATCTTATCGATAAAGCCGTTTTTCCCGGTGAACAGGGCGGCCCGCATCTCAACACCATCGCAGGTATGGCGGTAGCTTTCAAACTCGCTGCCACTGATAAATTCAAGCAACTGCAGCAGCAGATACTCGATAACTGCAAAGCCATGGTGGACCGACTGACCGAACGTGGATTGTCCATCTCTTATGGCGGTACCGATTCACACCTTGCCAACATCAATTGCAGCAGCATCACCGGTCCTGATGGAGCCCAACTGAATGGCGACCTGGCGGCGCGTATTCTGGATGTGGCCGGTATTGTCGTAAACCGTAACACCATCCCCGGCGACCGTTCTGCACTGCGAGCATCCGGCATTCGCTTCGGCAGCCCATGGATCACCCAACGCGGCTTCAAGATAGAGGACGCAAGAATTCTGGCAGATCTGATGGCTGATCTTCTTCTCGCCATCACGCCATACAGAATACAGTCCCGCACAGGCTCCACAGTCCGTGCCAAAGTGGATTTCACCACCTTGCAGCATGTCAGGTTGAAAGTCAGAGAACTTTGTCAGCGATTTGATACCTATGAACCCAATGCAACCCTGGGCTATCCCTACAACTACACAATCGATGACCGGCCTTCGAACATTGTCGAAGGATGGACTTGCTACGAGATCAAAGGCGAAAAAGCAGCCGAATTTGCCAATTTTACCTTCACCAGCGATACAGAAGACCTTGGCACTGGAAAAAGCCAAAAAACAAGCATTGTCACCCCTGCAGGTGAGATTGAGGGCGTGTTGTCAGCGGTAGATGACCGCCATTATATGTTCAGCCTGCCCGTTGACCAGGCAGCTTATGCGGCCGCCTGGCTGCGCGATCTGTCTGATGCCTACACCACTTTCGATGAAGACCTTCAGCGTCGCATCCCCGGCCCGGTGATAATTGAAGATTCTTTGCTTGCGCCGATTACTTCAGCGCAGAGCGAAATCCATTCACCTTATAAACCATGGTATATCGGCATGCCTGACACATTGACTGAAAACGAGTTGCCCGCCTTCACCTATCAACCGCAGGAGGATGAAACCCCGAAAAAAACCATATTGAACCAATGGCATCATGATGTCGGCGCTAATATGGTGGTATTTGCAGGTTGGGAAATGCCAGTGCAATATTCTTCGATTTTAGATGAACACCTGGCTGTCCGCCAGGCAGCCGGTCTTTTCGATGTGTCGCACATGGGTGTTTTCCAGGCGGAAGGACCTTCCGCCGCCACATTTCTTGACTGTGTCTGTGGCAACGACATCAGCGGATTGGATGTTGGGCACTCCTGCTATACCCATTTTCTCGATCCTGATGGACACATTATTGATGACCTGATCGTCTATCGCCGCGCTGCCAACAAATTCCTGGTGGTTGTCAACGCCGCCAATACCGACATCGATTGGCAGTGGCTGAAAGCTGTGAAAAATGGCTCCGTTCTGGTTGACAAAGTCCGCCCTTCTGCCCGGGTGTACGGCCGTGATGTCATTCTTAAGAACCTGCACGACCCGCAGCATGGGGATGAGATGCTGGTCGACATCGCCCTGCAGGGAGCCAAATCCATGGAGGTTCTCCTGTGTCTGGGAGTATCACCTGATGTTGAAAAACAAATCCGCAGCCAGAAAAGGTCTACGTTAATCGAAACCACCATTAAAGACTATCCCCTCGTCATATCCCGCACCGGATATACCGGCGAGAATATGGGCTATGAGATTTTCATCCACCCGGCGCAAGCTGTGGCTTTCTGGCAGGATCTGATCGATGCAGGCCAGCCGCTTGGACTGAAGCCTTGTGGCCTGGGCGCGCGTGATTCGTTGAGAACCGAATATGGCCTGCCTTTGTATGGACATGAATTGGACGGTCCGCTGGGAGTAACGGTGGGCGAAGCTGGCTTTGCCTACTTTGTCAAGACCTACAAACCATGGTTCATCGGCAGAGAGGCATTCATGGAACAAGAAGCCGCGCAAAAACGCAGCCTGGTGCGGTTCCGGTTCGTCGAACAGCGCACCCGCAAAGCCCATTTGGGCGACCCGGTGATGAACGAACGCGGCAAAGTGATCGGCCAGGTGACTTCCTGTGCCGTGGCTACGGACGGGTATTTCACAGGCCAGGCAGTGATCGACAGCAAATTTACTAAAAAAGACAGCACCATCTACATTTATCAGGGATCACCCCAAAACATCAGCAAAGCTCCAGCTGAGCTGACGACCGGAGACCAGGTCATCCTCCCCTCACCAGCGGTCATTCTAAGCCGCTACATGGTGTTTGGCCGGCCAAAATGATGCATTACTGATGACCAGGAGGATTACCCCTCCTGGTCATTCTTTATTGGTACAATCGTAATAGCGTTGCATACAAATCAATTCATCAATCGAAGGAGAAATGTATGGACTCAAGATGGGATTCGCGAACAGCTAACCGAATGAATAATATTAAGGCTTCTACGATAAGAGGTCTGCTAAAACTGACCGAAATGCCGGATGTGATCTCATTTGCCGGTGGATTGCCAGCACCGGAGATCTTCCCGCACAACGAATTCAATGCCGCCTGCACCAAAGTCTTGCAAGAAAAATGCGCAGTCGCTCTGCAATATGGCACCACCGGCGGTTACACGCCCCTGCGCGAATACATTGCTGAGCACAATCATCTTGGCTTGAAGGTTTCGCCTGATAATATCATCATCACCAGCGGTGCCCAGCAGGCACTCGACCTGGTTGGCCGCTCCTACATCAACGAAGGTGATAAGATTTTGGTCGAATCACCCACCTACCTTGGCGCGCTGCAGGCCTGGAATGCCTATGGCGTACAATATCTGCCAACCTTAATTGACAATGACGGCATCATTCCAGAAGAATTCGAGAAAAACATCCAGCAAGGCGCAAAATTCGCCTATCTCCAACCTAACTTCCACAATCCTACCGGTGTCAGCATCTCATTGGAAAGACGCGAAAAAATTATCCGCATCGCCGACAAACATGGTTTCCCGATCATTGAAGATGACCCTTACGGACAGCTCTGCTTTGATGTAGAACCAACCAAATCTTTCTTGAAATTAGACAGCGAGTACCGCAGCTGTTTCGGCGAATATTGCGGCGATATTATGTACCTGGGAACTTTTTCGAAAGTGTTGGCGCCGGGTATGCGCATCGCCTATGTGATCGCCCCGCTGAGCGTAATTGGCAAAATTAACCTGAGCAAGCAGGGAGCCGACCTTCACACCGCCACCTTCAACCAGGTGGTCGTGTATGAGACCATCAAAGGCGGATTTATCGACGAGCATGTGAGGGAAATCCGAGCCGTATACAAACATCGCCGCGATATCATGCTCGAAGCTCTCGAAGAATACATGCCCAAAGGCATCACCTGGACCCATCCCTACGGCGGATTGTTCATTTGGGCATTCTTCCCAGAGGATGTCGACACAACCGCATTGCTCGAATACGCCATAGCGGAAAAAGTGGCGTTTGTCCCTGGTGAACAGTTTTACCCCGGCGAAGTGAAAGCCAAAAACGCCATGCGTTTGAATTTTTCAAACGCCAACCCCGATAAAATTGTTGAAGGCATCCAGCGCTTGCTTCGTTCCTACGAAAAGTATCTGGTGCAGATATCTGCAGTCGTCTAACTCGATTACAAATGACGCGGGTCGAAGTTGTGCAAGATGGAACCGCCGATGAACTCCCGCAGGATAGAATTATCGGGAATCATGGCACTATCCAACGGTAGGAACCATTCCAACATACTTAACAGACGGTTCGCTTCAATATATTCAACTGACTTTGTGCTGACCTGGCGGAGCAATGGCTCTGCCAGGTTTTTTACAGCAGACAGCTCATACACCAGAGCGCTGTTTAACATCTCATCCGCATTATCCTGGTAAGGGAAGATATGTTTTTTCTCGCCCTTACGCACCAAATCCCAGCGGCGAATAGTATCGGTAGCGCTATAACCGCGTTCACGCGCATCACGCACGATGCGCCGAATCAAACGTGTGTCGGTGGTGGAGATGCGGTTGTAGCGATCGAGGTTTAGTTGCGTCAGGCAGCTGACATAGATACGAAAAGCTTTTTCGGCGGAAAACCCGGGCAACAGCATGGGATTAAGTCCATGAATGCCCTCCATGATGATGACCTGCCCTTCACGAAGCTGAACGATCTCGCCATCTTCGCTCTGTCCCGTCAAGAAATTATACTTGGGCAGTTGCACGCGCTCACCCCTGACCATTTTCTGTAAATCCTCATTCAGACGCGGGATGTCCACGGCATACAATGACTCAAAATCATACTCGCCGTTATCATCGACAGGTGTATCTGCACGGTTAACGAAGTAGTTGTCCAATTCCATGGTGTAGGGTGTCAGACCTTGCGCGATCATCTGCACGGTCAAACGCTTGGAAGTGGTTGTTTTTCCCGAACTGGAAGGCCCCGCGATCAACACCAGGTCAATTTTATCTTTATTTTCCACGATTCGTTGCGCAATCGAAGCAATGCGCTGTTCATGCAATGCCTCTGCCACCAACACCAGTTCACGGATGCGTTTGTTGACGATGGCGGTATTCAAAGCGCCAACATCCTCAACTTTCACACGAGTCAGCCATTGGCGGTATTGTACAAAGGTGTCTAACAAAACAAGTGAAGTGGTCATTTCCTGTAAACGAATCGGAGAACTGCGGTGCGAATAACGCAGAATGAACCCATTTCTAACCTTCACCAAGCCAAAAGTCTGCAGGTATCCACTGGAGGGCAGCATATAGCCGTGGTGATAATCCTGATGGTCAGCCATCTTATACAGGATCAGGTGGGACTTCTGCCGATAGTTTAATAACCGTACCTTCTCACTTTGACCGCGGCTCTCAAAATGGGCAATCGCTTCCGCCAACGGCACCTGCCGTTTCTCAAAGGGCAGGTCGGCCGCGACATAAGCCTGCATCTTCTCCTCCAACAAGCGAACTTCATCCTCGGTGATATCTTCACGATTCTGCACCCGGCAATAGTAGCCGCCTGAAACCACCGAATGATCAATCACCAGATGATCATCTGGATAGAGTGCTTCAAAAGCAGCCGCCATCAAAAAGGTCAACGAACGCCGGTAAATTAAGGCTCCGTCAGAATCTGACATATGCACTGGTCGCACATTTGCTTCCAATTCGATAGAAAAAGTCAATTCCCTCAGACGGTCATTGATAACCGCCCCAACAATTGGGTCTTCTTCACTCCATACGGGGGAGTTTTTCAGGAATATTTCTATCGAAGCACCTCGTGGACCTACGATAATTTCCCCCGAATCGAGAAATATCTGCACAGTGTCAGATGGTTTCGTTGACATAGTAATGTTTTTCATGGCATTCCTTTCACGGGCATCCACCTTATGCCGCATGCATGATTATATCAATTCCAGCGCAACTTCTCTACAAATACAACACGTTACTTTCCCAGTCGGAGGAAACAGGTATAATGGGTTGTCATGAACGAATTAACCACCCTGGAAAAAGTCACCTGGCGTCTGATCATTACCTCCCCCGCAGAGGGTGGTTGGAACATGGCGTTAGATGAAGCACTGCAGATCAGCGTCGGTCGTCATGAGGAGAAACCGGCATTAAGGTTGTTTTCCTGGGCACCTCCCTGTGTATCTCTTGGCTATGCGCAGCCTATCTCTGACATTGATCTGAACGCCCTCAATACCTATGGATACGGGATTGTTCGCCGTCCCACCGGCGGCAGAGCTGTGCTTCATATCGACGAATTAACCTACTCCGTCATCGCACCAGATGAAGAGCCGCGCGTCCAAGGTAGTATCATCGAAAGCTACCGCCGCCTTTCTGGTGCCTTGCTACATGCCCTGCATCTGTTGGGTATCAATGCCAGAGCAGACAGTGAGTATGCCTTGCCGCAAGATGCCCAAAAAAAAGCGCCGGTTTGCTTTGAAGTACCTTCCAATTACGAAATTGTTGTCGGTGAGAAAAAGATCATTGGCAGTGCACAGGCACGCCGCCACCGTGCAGTCCTCCAGCATGGCTCTCTGCCCCTGTATGGTGACATCACCCGCATTGTGGATGTGATGACCTTTCCTGACGAAGAAAACCGTGAAAAAGTGCGTGCCCGTTTGCAAGAGCATGCGGTCAATGTTTCTGCCGTCTTAAATCGAGTAATTTCCTGGCAAACGGCAGCGAATGCTTTCGCACAAGCTTTCTCAGAAGTCTTGAACATCCAATTTATTGCTTGCCAGCCTACCGAAGAAGAATTAATTCAGGCAGAATTATTACACAAAGAGAAATATGGCACGAAAACCTGGAACCACCACAAGTAATACCGCACTCGAACCAAAAAAGAAACCGGGCTTCATACGTTTTCTGTGGCGGATGGCAAAAGGGGTATTCATCGTTGTTTGCGTGGGTGGTGTTTTATTTTTATTGCTGCCACGCCTGATCACGGAGATTATCGCCCTCCCCCACATTGCCAACCAGGAGGAAGATGTACCGCCCACACGGGTTGCCATTGTTTTCGGTGCGGGTTTGCGTTCTGACGGCACTGTCACCCGCATTTTGCGTGACCGCGTTGAGGCCGCAGTAGAGCTTTACAATGCCGGTAAAGTGGAGAAATTGTTGATGAGCGGCGATAACCGCTACATCGAATACAACGAACCCGGTGCCATGTATCGCCACGCCATATCTTTAGGCGTGCCTTCCGAAGATATCGTGATGGATTTTGCCGGCCGCCGCACCTACGACACCTGCTACCGTGCCAAAGAGATATTCGGCGTCTCTGAGGCGGTGGTTGTCACCCAGCGTTTTCACCTGCCGCGCGCCATTTTTTTGTGCGATCATCTCGGCATTGAAACCACTGGCTTTTCGTCTAACATGAGCTATTACCGCAAAATTTCACGGTTAATCTGGAATATCCGCGAACTGCCTGCCACGTTGGTCGCGCTCTCTGACGCCTGGATCACCCAGCCCGTACCCGTTTTGGGTGATCCCGAACCCATTTTCACTGAATAACGCCAAAAGAACAAGGAGCCCCCATGAACCGTTTTGATGCCATTTCCATCGTCGAAGAATATGTGCAAAACCCGCAGTTGATCAACCACATGCTATCGGTTGAGGCTGCCATGCGCTGGTATGCTGAACGATTGAATCAGGATGTAGAACTATGGGGCGTCACAGGCTTATTGCATGACTTTGATTGGGAGATACATCCGTCTGCCCCCGCTCATCCCATCGAGGGTGTGCCTATCTTACGTGAACGAGACGTGCCCGAAGAGATCATCCATGCCATTTTGGGCCATGCTGATTACACCGGTGTCGCGCGCGACACACTGCTCTCCAAAGGACTGTATGCCTGTGATGAGGTTACCGGCCTGATCACTGCCTGTGTGCTGGTGCGGCCCTCAAAAAGCATTTACGACCTGGAAGTTTCCTCTGTCAAAAAGAAATGGAAAAACCTGCGCTTTGCCGCCGGCGCCAACCGCGAAGAGATCGCCCAGGCTGCCGAAGAATTTGATGTGGAGCTGTGGACCCATGTTGGCAACATTATTGCATCTATGAGCAATATAGCAGAAGAAATCGGTCTGGCAGGCCACATCGAATAATTCATCCAATGCCTGCAGGGCCAGACCCAACACGTGGAGGTTTTGTGGTATGTCGTTGACAGGTAAAGGAATGATGATCTGGATGCTGCCGCGCATTGAAGATGGCAGCCCTGAACGAATCGCAATCGAAGCCCAAAAGGCAGGATTCACCCATGTCCTCATCAAAGTAGCCGATGGTTTATGGGCCTATAATGTTGATCGTCAGAACAACCGTGATTACTTGCCGCCAGTCATACAAGCCTTGCGCGCCCGCGGCATTCAAGTATGGGGATGGCATTATGTTTACGGCCAGAATGTGCAGGGCGAATCTCGTATCGCCATCCAACGAGTTAAACAACTGCAACTCGATGGTTACGTCATCAATGCCGAAATCGAATACAAAAGCCCTGGCATGCACAGCAAGGCAGAACAATTCATGAAGTTAATCCGCCATCCGCTGGCAAACACTCCCATTGCTCTGTCTTCGTTTCGTTACCCAAATATCCATCATCAATTCCCCTGGAAGCAATTCCTGACATACTGCGACTACAACATGCCTCAGGTGTACTGGGAACAGGCACATACGCCTGCCTCGCAATTAGAACGATCCTATGAACAATTTCGTGCGATTGCTCCCAATAGTACATATGTCCCCACCGGCTCTCTCTATAAGACCAATGGCTGGGTTCCTACCCCCAACGACATGCTGCATTTCTTAAAAACGGCTACCTCGCTGGGCTTGAAAGCTGCCAATTTCTATGTGTGGGATCATCGAAAGTTCCTGCAGGACCAATGGAACATCATCTCTGCTTATGATTGGTCACAGCAGCGGGTGGAACAAAACATCGGCAGGCAATTCATTGACACCCTCAACGCTCTGGATGCCAAAAAGGCAGCCAGCCTGTATGCTGACAACGCTGTCCACATTACATCCAAAAAGACCATCCAGGGCAGAAATGCCATCCAGTCCTACTACGAGACTTTTTTCAAAATCGAAATGCCTGGTGCACGGTTTAATCTACTATCAGTGAATGGGAGCAACCACACCTTTTCTCTCTATTGGAGAGCGCACGCGGGCAGCAAAGAAATCACTGGCAGGGATGCCATTGGCGTCTACCAAAACAAGATCACCTACCACTACAGCCAGATCTTATAGTTCTTCGCTATCCAGTTCATCTTCGTCATCGAAGAAATCCGCTTCTGTAGTAAAGGTGTCAAAGCGAACCTGGGGATTGTTGGCACGATTCTGCAAATCCAATGCAGCCTGCTCACAAAGATTCTGGAATGAGGTGCACCCATTGTCAATCTCAGCAATGCCCCAGCGCATGACAGCCTCGAATTGTTCTTCCACCATCATTTGTATGCGCTCTGCCAGAAACGTTCCCGAGCGTTTGGCGGTTTCGGGGCAGAGAATGTAGAATTTTCCAACCGCTTCGGTCGCGGCCACCAGGTCGGTGTTTCGCGTCAACTTATGAATCTCATGGCCTACGCGCGCATTGAAATAATTCTCCACCATCTCATTTTGCAGCACTGATAGGTGACTGACACCGCTTTCTATCTCGAGCTTCGGAATCACATCAATCATAATCAACGATAATGGCCTTTCATAGCGCAGGCTGCGATTGATTTCAACTTCAAATGGGACCATCAATTCAGCCAGTTGTTTGGGCGGTTTAACCTGCGCAAATGTGACCTCTTGCAGCACCAGTTGGGTTTGATCTATGTATTCGGAGATGCGGCGGGATATGTTCAAGCCAACCGATAACAGAAAGATCTCAGTGAATATGCGATACACAGATTGGAGGGAGTCTGCAACGGCAAAGCCAGTCTGCAGCAGCAGCCACACCAGATAAAACCCATAAGCCAGCAGCCACAAAACATTGCGCGTCCAAAATTTATTCTTCGGTGTCAGCAGATCGATAATTACCATTACTGAAATTAGCAGTACGACGAAGAGGGATATCAACTCGAATCCAAAGACATATCCGCCATAGAGCAGCACAAACAGCGTGAAAAAATATAGGATCAGAAATGTGATATTATGTCTTAGCTGGTGCATATAACCTGCCTTTTGCCTCTCCGATGGATTGATAAAAGTGTAGCATAGAATCCCGTAATAGTGAGAATATGATGCTTATCGGTTTGATCTCAGACAGCCACAACGATGTCACCGCTCTGGAAAGAGCATTGGCGCTGTTTCGTGAGCGAAAAATCCATATCATTTTGCACTGCGGTGATCTGACCAGTCCGCACATGATTAAATTGTTCGCGGATTTCAGCCTGCACCTGGCTTTCGGCAATGGTGATTACCTGACTGGCGAGATCAAAGAACAGGCGCTATTATTAGGCACCCAGAGTACAGCCAGGCCAGTAAACACAATCACCATTGACCACACGACCATTGCTATCGCACATGGTCATCGCCCGGGCGAAGTCAGGCAGCTTGCTGAGAGCGGACAATACCACCTGCTGTTCACCGGCCACACCCATGAACGTGAAGAATACCGGATCAGCAATACCCGTGTGGTCAATCCCGGCGGTTTAACTGCCAAGGCGCTACCTTCTCATTCATTTGCCACCTTCGACCTGAAAAAAGACATACTTGAATTTCACCAATTATGAAAAAAATATTGCTATAATTTTGGTATGAATTTGCCCAAACAAAAAGTGCTCAGCTGGAATAGTGTCGAGAGATTAATCGACCGATTGGTTCCTTCCTTTGACGTTGAATTCGAATCCATGGTGGTCATCACCAGAGGCGGAATCGTGCCCGGTGGAATGCTGGCGGAGGCTTTGAACCTCACCACCGTACCTGTCTCTTATACACATCTCCGAGCCCACGAGACCGTACTAGATCTCGTATGCCGTCTTCTGCTTGAAAA
>OMKS01003394.1_pt1 | contig 12696 bp, 10 predicted proteins | sample 1674721 | NCBI WGS metagenome assembly OMKS01 (sample SAMN06264996, study PRJEB25208) | sediment metagenome | isolation source: hot spring sediment | place: USA: California | collected 2014-09-02 | reverse complement strand
CCGCTTGCACCACGCCGAGGCCCACCTCGTCCCCACCTGTGCGCGCCAGGATCATCGGCGCCAGCACGCCGAAGTACGTTAGCGTGGCGAATACGTTGATCAGGAAGAAGATCAACAGCACGCCGCGCAATCCAGGGCGGCGGAAGATGTACTGGAAGCCGAAGCGCAGTTCACGACCCAGGTTGCCCGCCGCCCACGCGCCCTCGGTACTGCGCGGCGGCGCGGGGATGCGGATGCACAACAAGCCGATCAACGCCAGCGCCAACGTCCCCAGATCGACGGCCATCACCCATTCAAGGCCGCCGGTCTGCATCAGCACGCCGGCCAACGCGGGCGCAAAGATGCGCGCCGCCGACTTCCCCAAACCGAGCAAGCTGTTGGCGCGCGTGTAGCGCTCACGGGGGACCAGCAAGCTCACGGAGGCCGAAAACGCCGGATCCTGGAACGCCTCCAACGCGCCGGCGACGCCCTGCGCGAGGTACAGATGCCAGACCTGCAAGCGTCCCGTCGTGTAGAGCGCCAACAACAGCGCCGTCATACAGCCCGCGCCGAGGTCGGCGAACGCCATCACCTTGCGGCGGTCCCAACGATCCACCAGCACTCCGGCAAAGGGACTGGCGACGACAAACGCCGTCGTGACGAAAAAGCCGAGCAGCGCCAGCGCCGTGGCCGTCCCTTCCTGCTGGTACGCCCAAAGCAACACGGCGAAGCGCGTCATCCCCGTGCCGAGCAGCGAAATCGACTGCCCGGCCCACAAAACTCCAAAAGCGCGCTTATTTGTCTTATCCACTGATGAGCATCCTACGTATCATAGTCGAGACCGGCCAGCATTATACACGAAAACACAAATGGCCGTATACAGCCATTCGTGTTTTCAACGCCAAGACTACAAAAGTCTCAGCACGTACTGCACATTGTAGACCTGTTGTTTAGCGTGTGTATAGCTCAAGCAAGCGCCTCGTGAGACTTTTGTAGTCTGATCCCTATGATCCCTATTTCACCGACTGAGGCGCGCTCACGCTCCACGCCTTTTCGCGGCGGATCAACCGGTAGAGCTTGTGCAGAACGTCGATAATAACCACGATCAAGGCAACCAGGAAGCCGATCTTCAACCCGTTATCCAGCAAGCGAATGAACGTCTCCGCTGCTTTGGGCGCTGCGGCCAATCCCACGCGCAAGGCTTCCGGATTGATAACCGAGGGGCCGCTCAACAGGCGTCCCAGGATGTAGATGTCCAACCCGTGGAGCAACAGGTCGGCGATGCGCGTGCCGAGCTGCCAACGGCCTTGCCGCAGCAAGACCACATCCAGAAGGATCGTCAATCCCCAACGCACCACAAACAACGGCAAGTAGATCGAGAAGAAGGCCGCCGAGAGGAAAGAGGGCGTCGTGTGCCACGCCCCGTCGTAGAATACGCCGCCGATGCGCTGTCCAAAGGCCAGGAGCACCGTCATCAGCAACGCCAAGAACGCGATTTCGGCGATTAGCCCGGCGCGCTTGATCTCGTCGCGTGGTTCGATTGCGGGCAGGTCGCGCGGATTCCATTTCTTTTCTTCATCCAGTTCGAATTCCTCTTCGGGGATCACCCGCTCCAACACGGCGAAGATCAGCGTGACCGAACCGATGCCGCTCAACAGCACATTGATGAACGTCGTCCACGCCTGAAGCAACAGGCTGAGCACGGAAGGCGCATCCGATCCCACCGCCGTAACAGCAGTCGAAACGACGGCAGCCAGCAACCCTGCACCGGCGACGGCGGTAACGACCAGCCGGTACAGATCGTAAAGCCTGGGGCCGATGACGTAGCGGGCCCGCGGACGATACTTGTCCGCCATCTGCTCCGGCGGGCCAAACTCTTCGAGCAGGGCAACTTGCTCTTCCTCGGTGAACGTGGCTGGCGCCCCGGCTGACGCCCCAGTCGTCCGCCCGGTGCGCTCTTCCAGCGCGTCAAGCAACAGCGAGCGCAATTCCTGCTCCACGTCGGCGCGCGTGCGCTCCGGGAGCCGCCGCCCAACTTGATAGACGTAACGATTGATCAGTTCCTTTTTACTTTTCCTCCATTTCTTGTAGCAGCCGATGCATTGCATCGGCTAGAGATTGCCATTCCTGCGTGAGTGTGTCCAATACCGCTTGCCCCGTAGCATTGAGGTGATAGTACCGGCGCGGGCGCGATTCCGTCAACGACCATTCGCTTTGCAGCAGGCCCTGATCTTCCAGCCGCCGCAACAGCGGGTAGAGCGTGCCCTGGTCGATCTCGACGCCGCGCTCGGCCAGCCGCTCCTTGAGCGCGTAGCCGTAGGCCTGCTCCTGGAGCTGGCTGAGCACGCTGAGCACCAGCGTACCCCGCCGTAATTCCGAAATCAGGTTTTGTGTTGGATCGTTCATACTGTGTACCTCCCTTCACTGTTGATGACATTATACTATATATCATACAGTATTGTCAAGTGGCAAGTATAGGGTTTTACCCATTATTCTTAAAAACTGGTCACATGGCCAGGTAGCCAGGCAGTCTGAGTAGGTCGAAAAACGGCAAAGACTACAAAAGTCTCAGCACGTGCTTTGACTTGCAGGCCGCGTGTTTAGCGCAGATGTTTTCCTGACCAGAAGTCTCGTGAGACTTTTGTAGTCTGACCTCGCTCAAATTCCGATCTACTGAGTCTATTCGTTGAGAAATTGAGCCATGTGGAAGGGGTTTACTGACCTGGACATAAAAAACTAAAGCTAATCCTGTGCTTTATAGGCGGAGAAAGTTTAGTGAAATACGTCCGAGTCAGTAGTTTGCATCGGCTTGACAAGAGGTAGTTTACGGTTAATAATATTAACGAACGTTCATAAACAAAAAGGAGAACGGTATGCGTTCAGATGGAGAAGAAACCCACGCAGCAATCTTGCAAGCGGCCCAATCCTTGTTTCTCACCCACGGCTACCACGGTACAAGTATGCGAATGATCGCCGACGCGGCAAACATCACCCCGGCGGCCATCTACAACCACTTTAACGGCAAGGAGGCGCTCTTCACGGCCCTACTGGAGCACATCGCACCGCTCGAGCCACTGACAGCACTACTGGAACACATATCGGGTGACAATGTGGAGGCCCTCCTGTCACAACTGGTCGCCGGCATGTTCGCCCTCGCATCCGAACACCAGGCCTATGTGCGCCTGGGGCTTATCGATGTACAGGAGCGCCAGGGAGCCGCAGTGGCCGGCCTGTTACCCCGATTGTTGCCCCCCTTTCTAAACTTTTACGGACGCCTGACAAACGCTGACGCCGACGCCCGGCTGCGCGATGTGCCGCCGCACTTGCTCATACGCGGGCTGGTCAGCCTGATGGCCGGGTACATTCTCACCGATCAGGTCATCGCCTCGGTCGAACCGGGTTTTTTGCCGCCTGTGGATTGGGAACAAGGTTTTACCAGGCTCTTCTTGTATGGCGCGCTAAGGCCGCCAACTTAGACAACCAAATTCGCCATTTGCCATTTGCCATTCGCCATTTGCCATTTGCCATTTTTGAGGAGGTTATGATCGATGACAATGCCGATCGAGACTCAACAACTGCACAAACACTTCGGTGCGCTGCGCGCCGTGGATGGCATTGACCTGACAGTGCAACCCGGCGAAATCTACGGGCTGCTCGGCCCCAATGGATCGGGGAAGACAACGCTCATCCGGTTGCTGGTCGGCCTGTTGCGACCGACTGCCGGGCTTGCGGTCGTGCTCGGCCACGCAATGCCAAACAAGGCGACGCTTTCTCAAGTGGGTTACATGACCCAGGCCGGGGCGCTGTACGACGATCTGACGGTGCGTGAGAACATCGACTTTTTCGCCGCCATGTGCGGCGGCGTCGACCGCGCGCGGGTGGATGAAGTGATCGCGCTGGTCGATCTCGACGAACGCGCCGGTAGCCTGGTACGCACCTTATCGGGCGGCATGAAGCAACGCACGTCGCTCGCCTGCGCGCTGGCGCACCGGCCGCGCCTGCTGCTGCTCGACGAGCCGACGGTCGGCATCGACCCGCAGTTACGGGCCGTCTTCTGGTCCTACTTTCGTCGCCTGGCCGACGACGGGGTGACGCTGGTCATTTCCAGCCACGTGATGGACGAAGCCGAGCGCTGTGACCGGCTCGGCCTGCTCCGCCAGGGCCGGCTGTTGGCCGAGGGCAGCGTGTCTGAACTGCGCGCCCAGGCCGGGACCGCCACGTTGGAAGAAGCGTTCCTGCACTTCGCCGAAGGAGGCAACCGATGAACATGCGACGCATCTTTGCCCTGGCCCGGCGCGTCATGCGCCAAATCCTGCGCGACGTGCGAACGGTCGCCCTGTTGGTCTTTGCGCCGATGTTCGTGCTGGCGATTGGAGCAGTGCTGTTCCGGTCGGAACCGGCGCGTCTTGCGCTAGGGATCGTCAACGAAGATGCCGGCGTCTCGCTCCCGATGGGCGGCGAGATGGTCATCGGCGAGCGCATCGTGAACACTTTGGCAGAGGGCGACGTCTTCGAACTCGTGCCGCTCGAACAACGAGATCGACGCGCGGCTGCGCGATGGCGCGGTCGAGGGCGTGCTCATCCTGCCGGCGAACTTGAGCGCCACGTTCCAGCACGAACGCCAGGTGACGCTCGACTTACGGCTCGAATCCGAGCCGCAGCACGCTCATCACCGCGCGCGTGACCGAGGCAGCGATGAAAACATTCGCCGGGCTGGCCACCGGCGGCGCTCTGCCCGGCGCCGGGAGCGCCGAACTCCCGGTGCGGGTCAATGCAACCCACCTCTTCGCCGGTGAAACGTTCGACACGCTCGATTTCGTCGCGCCGGTCTACATCGCGTTTCTGGCGCTGTTCTTCGTCTTTTTGCTCACCTGCGTCTCTTTTCTGCGCGAGCGCTCGCAGGGCACGTTCGAACGCTTGATGGCAACACCCGTCAACCGGATCGAGATCGTCCTCGGCTATATGGCCGGATTGGGACTGTTTGCCCTGCTCCAGGTAGCGGTGATCGTCCTCTTTACCGTGTGGGTGATCCAGATCAACTACCTGGGCAGCCTGGCGTTGCTCTTTTTGATCGTGGCGCTGCTGGCAATGGTGGGGGTCAATCTGGGCATCCTCGCCTCGGCCTTTGCCCGCACCGAATTTCAGGTCGTCCAGTTCATCCCGCTGTTGATCATTCCCCAGGCGCTATTAGGCGACGTGTTTTGGGCCATCGAAGACATGCCGGCGCACCTCCAGGTGGTCGCGCGCTTTATGCCGATCACGTATGCCAACCGTGCGCTGCGCGACGTGATGCTCAAAGGCTGGGGGTTGGCGGAGATCTGGCCTAATCTGGCCGTGCTGGCGGGGATCGCGGCGTTGCTGCTCGTATTGGGGGCGCTGACGATGCGGCGCGAGGTTTAGCAGCGCTGGCAAAAACAACCGCCCCGCAGATATTCTGCGGGGCGGTTCGATTGTTCCTGTGAATCAACGCTGCACGGTAAATACCAGCCCGCGCCCGTCCGCCGTTCGCAACGTCAATTGGTCGGCGTCCCATTCGAACGATGTTACGGCAGGCAAGATGCCGGTATAACGCGATTCCTGCTCCATCACGCCCTCCGGCGCTGTGCAGTATTTCAGCGTAGTGATGACATCCTCGAAGCGCAGCACGCCATCTTTCAGCGTGTATGCGCTGCCGTAGTCGTTACATCCCGACAGGCCCACCGCATGCCCGGCATCGAACGCAAGCGTGATCTCCGTGTCGGTAAGCGGCGAAGCCATCATTTCCCCTTCGATGAAGGCCGTGAGCGACCACGCCGTGCCCTCCAGCGACACCTCTGGCAGCGGCGCGCCCGGCGCGAAGACCAACACCGCGCCGGGCAGCGTGCGGAGTTTAAGCTGACCGTCAACAATGCGCCAGTGGCGCGCCCGCCCCACCCCATCCAGGAAGCGACCTTCCAGCGCCCAATATGCCTCGTCCGCGTCCGGGCACGTCCCTTCGACCATCGCCATCAGCGGGAAAGCAATCTCGCCATGGCCGGCCTGGTATTCGCCCTCGAAATGGCGGCAGCCGGCCAGACCGCTGTAGCGATTCTCTGTGAAGGCGAGGGTGAACGACAAAGTTTCGTCCAGTGGACTGCCGTCGAACGTCAGCAGTTGCCACTCCGTGCCGACCAACGCCGCCGGGTCGCCCGTGAACGGCTCCATACGCGCGTAAACGAGGAGCGCCGCGCCGGTTGCGTCCAGCAGTTCCAGCCAGTCATCGTCCAGGCGGAATTTCGCCACGTTCGACAGCGCCTCGAAGTAAGCTTGCTCTTGCTCCATCACACCGTCTTCCAGGCAAGCCATCAACGTCATTCCAACTTCCTCGAAACGGATGGCGCTGCCGGTCACTGTATAGGACCCGAAGTAACTGTTGCACCCGCTGTAGCCGTTGATTTTATCATCTTCGAACGTCATATTGATCGCCGAACCCGCGAGCAAGGGGTCGCCATTCAACGTCAGCAGCGTCCATTCCCCGTCGGGGCTTGCAGCGCCGCCGGCGGCGCCTCCCGCACCACACGCCGTAAGCGTAAGCGGCAGCGTCAATGCCACGGCAAGATATACGAATAACCAGATTTTCGTCTTCATTTTTCACCTCCGTTTACATGACGCTGCCGGCGCGGCTTTAGTTCCAACATCGGGCATCCGAAGGCAAAGAGGACAAATCGAATCGTACACGGATTTCACGGATGCTATGGATTTCTTTCCAGGGAAAAATCCGTGTTTTCCGTGTTGATCCGCGTACTGCAAAAAAGGAAGAAGAAGTAGGGTTTCACAGCCCATAAATGCCCCTTCCTTGACATCTCCCCAAGGAACGACGATAATACACCTATGAGCGAAAGCCTGGAAATGTATCTCGCCACCCTGATGCGCCTGCGGGAATCCCGCCACATCCCCGTCCCGCTGTCCACCCTGGCCGATGCGCTGTCGATTGCCAGCGTATCGGCGAACGAGATGTGCCGCAAGCTGCAAGAACAGGGGGTGGTCGTTTACCAGCCGTACAAGGGCGTCACCCTCACGGAAGACGGGGAACGACGGGGCCGCGCCGTGTTACGGCGGCGCGGGCTGTGGACGGTCTTTCTGACGCAGAAACTCGGCCTGTCGCCGGAGCAGGCGCAGGCAGTCGCCGATGCGTTGGAACACGGCACGCCGGACGACGTGGCGAACCGTCTGGCCGATTTCCTGGGGAATCCGCGCGTGACGCCGTTGGGAGAGCCGATCCCTTCGGCCAATACGGCTTTCGCTTATCCTACGGCGGTCCCGCTGACGACGCTGGCAACCGGCAAAGTAGGCCACGTCGCCGAACTGCCGTTGGAGGCCGCTATCCGCGATTTCCTGCACACCCACGGATTACAGGTCGGCGCGCCGGTGACGGTGCTCAGCCTGACCGACTCCGGCGAACGGTTGTTGGCCGTGGGCGATAACACGACGACCAGCCGGCACATCAGCGTCACGCAACCCGTCGCCGCGCGGATTCTCGTGGTGCCGCAGGAAGACCTGCTGGAAGCGTCCGATGTGGTGTGCGATCCGCCGGACGAGGTCGCCCCGCACGTCAAGCTGATTCCCCTCAGCCACTTGCACAAAGACGAAACCGGCGTCATCGTGCGGCTCAACAGTCGCGGCCCGTTGCGCCAGCGGTTGCTGGATATGGGCGTCGTCACCGGCGCGGAAATCCGGCTCAAGCACAAAGCGCCGTTGGGCGATCCGCTGGAATTTATGGTGAAGGACTACCAGATCTCGCTGCGCAAGAAAGAGGCGGCGGAGATTATTGTGGAAGTGGCGTTGTGCGCGTGAGGGCGCCCCGCATCCTGGCCTCAACCCCACGCCGTCGTGGATGGCAGGTTGTAGTCTACTAAGGAACATCATCATACACTATGGACAAAGAACAAAGCCGGCAAGCGCTGCAAGGTTTAGTCAACCGGTTCGACCAGAACCGCGCTGAATATATCCGGGCCAACTCGGATTACAATGAAACGCAACTACGTACCGACTTCCTCAACCCTTTCCTGGTCGCTTTGGGCTGGGATGTATTCAACGAAAAACAGGCCCCGCAGCATCTCCGTGAAGTGGTTCACGAAGACACCGTCGAGGTGGAGGATGGCGGCGCCATCTTTACCAAGAAGCCCGACTATGCGTTGCGCCTGGGAACCGAGCGTAAGTTCTTTGTCGAAGCAAAAAAGCCCGCTGTAGCGATTGCCAGTAACACAGCCGCTGCCTTTCAGGTCCGACGCTATGGTTGGAACGCACGTTTATCCATCTCTGTACTGAGCAACTTCGATCAACTCGTCATCTACGATTGCCGTGTCCGGCCCCAGGCTGAAGAGGATGCTCGTGTAGCCCGGCTCAAGGTCTACGATTACACCGAATATGTCGCCAAGTTTGACGAAATCTACGACCAGCTTTCCCGCGAGGCTGTTTACACCGGCAGCTTTGACGCCCACTTTAGCGTTGCGGAAGCACTTGCCGGCGCAGAACCCTTTGATGCGTACTTCCTGAGCCAGATCGAGACCTGGCGCACACAACTGGCCCAGGATATTGCGCAGCGAAACACAACACTGACACAAGCGGAGTTAAATTTCCTCGTGCAACGGCTGCTCAACCGTATCATTTTCCTGCGGATCTGTGAAGACCGCGAGTTAGAGCGTTATCAGGCGCTCAAAACGACACGGACCTACGACGAGCTTAAGGCGCTGTTTCGCCAGGCGGATCAACGTTACAATTCCGGGTTGTTCGACTTCATCGAAGACCAGCTTTCCCTCGACATCGCTGTGAGCGGTGATGTACTCATCGGCATCTTCCAAGAACTCTACTATCCGACCAGCCCTTACGCCTTCTCCGTGGTCGAGGCCGGGATTCTGGGAGAAATCTACGAGCGTTTTCTGGGCAAGCAGATCACGGTTGCCGACCAGCACGTTACCACCGTAGATAAAGACGAGGTCGCGGCCTCACGGGGCGTGGTACCGACGCCCAAATATGTGGTGGATGCCATCGTTGAAAAGACGCTCGCGCCCTTGTGTGCTGGACGCTCCCCAGCTGAATTAGCCGGGTTGCACCTGGCCGATATTGCCTGCGGCTCCGGATCGTTTTTAGTCGCAGCCTACGAATACCTGCTCAACACTTACCTGGCAGGGTATCTCCAAGGGGGCGCAGAACATCATGCCGGCAAGGTTTACGAAGGCGCGCGAAATACCTGGTATCTCACGCTGCCGGAAAGGCAGCGCATCCTCTGTGAGCACATCTTTGGCGTAGACATTGATCCCCAGGCTGTAGAGATCGCCCGCTTCAGCCTCTTGCTCAAGGTTTTGGAAGATGTACCCGCTGCTGCAATCGAGGCGCATTGGCAGACACAGCACACCCGCGCGCTGCCTAATTTGCAAGATAACATCCAGTGCGGCAATAGCCTGGTGGATAGCGCCTACTTTGAATACGACGAAGACGCGCTGACCGATGATGCGCACTTTGCTGACCTCAACCCCCTGGATTGGTCCGCGGCTTTCCCTGACGTGTTTACAGCCGGCGGCTTCGATGCGCTCATTGGCAATCCCCCGTATATTCGCATCCAGAATATGGTGCGTTACTCGCCCCGTGAAGTGCAATACTACCAAAGCGAGGCTTCGCCCTACACGTGCGCGCAAAGCGACAATTTCGATAAGTACAGCCTTTTCATTGAGCGGGGCCTGACCTTGCTCAAGCCTACCGGGCGCTTGGGGTACATTGTGCCCCACAAGTTCTTCAGCCTCAAATCAGGACAGGCGCTCCGCAACCTTCTGGCAGAAGGGCAACACGTTGCCGAGATCGTTCATTTTGGCGTACAGCAGGTTTTTGGACAGCGGCGCACAACTTACACATGTATTTTGATCCTTGCCAAACAAGCCGCCGAGCGTTTCACAATTGAGCACGTCGGCGATTTATCGGCCTGGCGACGTGGCGAGACCGGCGAGATTGCCGAACACGAAGCGGAGTATCTAACAATAGCCCCGTGGGAATTTGTCTCTCCCGCCGCGCGCCAGGTCTTTGAACGCTTGCGCGCGGCACATCCTACCACACTTGAACAGGTCGCCAATATCTTTGTCGGTGTACAAACCAGCGCCGATAAAATCTACATTCTGACGCCGTTTGAAGAAACCGAAACGCTGGTGACGTTCAATGATGTCGCCGGCGCGATGTGGACTATCGAAAAAACCATCCTGCGCCCGTGCCTCAAAGACGTTTCTCTGCCCGCCTACAGTTATCCCCAGGCGAATACGTACATCATTTTCCCTTACACAATTCAGGGCCATCGCGCGCAGCTCTACACTCCAGAGGAAATGCAAACGAACTTCCCGAAGTGTTGGGCTTACCTCACCGCACATCAGGCTGCGCTGGAGCAGCGCAGCATCCAGGGCGGGACGCCGGAAACGTGGTATCGTTATGGCCGTTCGCAAAGTCTCACCAAATTTGATGGCACGCCAAAACTCATCTGGCCGGTGCTTACCATCGAGGCTCGCTATGCCTACGACGATCAAGATATTGTTTTCACCGGTGGAGGCAATGGCCCCTACTACGGTTTACGTCCCTTGCCGGAGACGGCGCTTTCGATCCACTATCTACAGGCCGTGCTATCCCACCCGGTCATCGAGGTGATGGTACGTGCCATCGGCAGCGCTTTCCGGGGCGGCTATCGCTCCCACGGCAAGCAGTTCGTCAAAGACCTGCCTATTCGGCAAATAGACTTTACCAACGCAGCGGAAAAAGCGGCTCACGACAGTATTGTGGAGCGGGTCAAAACGCTGATCCAGGCCACCGAACGCGCTGCGGTCGCAACCGTCCCGGCGCAACGCCGGCAGGCTGAACAACAAGCCCAAGGCCTGCGCTTATGGGTAGAAAGACAAATCGGCGACTTATACGACATTACGGAGTCTGACATAGTCGCCGTGGGCACAATTCTGGAAGAGGAGGCCGGATGACACAACCTTCCTACCAGAAATTGCGCGGCGGCTACTATACTCCGCAACCCATTGCCGACTTCCTGGCAAGCTGGGCCATTCGTTCACCCACGGACGAGGTCTTGGAACCGAGTTGTGGTGATGGCAACATTCTCGCGGCGGCGGCCCGGCGCTTGCTAGGGCAGGGCACACCCGCAGAGACACTGAGCCAACAGCTTCACGGTGTTGAGTTAGACCCAGACGAAGCCGCCAAAGCTGCTCGACGTTTGCGTGAGCTTGGCCTTCCTCTATCCTCCGATAATACCGTACACATTGGGGATTTCTTCACACATTGTCAGCAACAGCTTTTCGGTGAGAAAGTGCTGACGCTGGTAGTCAAGGAACGCCGCCATTTTGACGCCGTGATCGGCAATCCTCCCTTTGTCCGCTATCAAAACTTTCCCGAAGAACACCGCCAGATCGCTTTCAGCATGATGCACCAGGCCGGCTTGAAGCCTAATCGTCTGACCAACGCCTGGTTGCCCTTTTTGGTGGTGGGGAGTCTGTTACTCAAAGAAGAAGGCCGGTTGGCGATGGTCATTCCGGCGGAACTCTTCCAGGTCAACTACGCTGCCGAGGCGCGGCAGTTCCTCAGCGATTACTTCAGCCGGGTGACGTTGATCACGTTCCGGCAGTTGGTCTTTGAGGATATTCAGCAGGAAATTATTTTGTTGCTGGCCGAACGCAATCATGATCCAAACTCAGGTATTCGCGCGGTTGAGTTGGACGGCATCGAGGATTTGGCTACCTTGACTGCCACGGAGTTAGATGCCGCCCCGCTTAAACCGATGGATCACTCGACCGAGAAATGGACGCAGTACTTCCTCGATCCGGCAGAAATTCACCTGCTGCGCGAGATGCGCGCCCATCCCGGCGTCACGATGGCCGATCAGGTGCTCGATGTGGACGTGGGCATTGTCACCGGTCGCAATGATTTCTTTGTTCTCTCGCAAGATGAGGCTAAGCGCCACGGCCTGGAACCTCACCTTGAGCGGATGGTCAGCCGGTCGGGACATCTTGCCGGCGCGATCTTCGCCGCAGAGGATTGGCAAGCCAACGTCGCCGCGCAGCTTCCCGCGTTCCTCTTTACGCCCAATGATATGCCACCGGAAGAACTGCCGGAGACTTTGCAGCAGTACATCGCGCTAGGAGAAGCCAAAAAGTACCATCAAGGCTACAAATGCCGGATTCGCAAGCGCTGGTACATCGTTCCCTCGGTGTGGGCGCCCGATGCCTTTATGCTGCGCCAGGTCCACGCTTACCCCAAGCTGGTACGCAATACCGCCCAGGCCGTATGTACCGATACCATTCACCGCGTGCGCTTCCTGAACGGCGCCAATGGTGAGACTGTGACCGCGGCCTACCTCAATTCTCTCACCTTTGCCTTCGCCGAAGTCACCGGCCGCAGCTACGGCGGGGGCGTGCTCACCTTCGAGCCTAGCGAGGCTGAGCGCCTGCCTTTGCCGCTCAGCAATGCCGAGCAGCTTGATTTAGCTCACTTCGACCAATTGTTGCGAGAGGGGAATATCGAAGCTGTATTGGATGTTACCGACAGGGTTTTGCTTCGAGAGGGCCTGGGGCTAAATGCAAAGCAGGTCGGGATGTTGCGTGGGATTTGGGTGAAGTTGCGGGATAGACGGATTAACCGGAAGTAATACATTGTGCTGGTTGCGGAATTTGCGGACGTCAAACCAGCGCTTATCTGTCTCTTATACACATCTGACGCTGCCGACGA
>OMKS01003393.1_pt1 | contig 12696 bp, 11 predicted proteins | sample 1674721 | NCBI WGS metagenome assembly OMKS01 (sample SAMN06264996, study PRJEB25208) | sediment metagenome | isolation source: hot spring sediment | place: USA: California | collected 2014-09-02 | reverse complement strand
TATAAGAGACAGTTTCCAGCCCTCATTTTTTTAAATTAAAAATATGAAACTTGACCATATATTATTAGTTTGGCTGAAAATTAATCTCTACGCTGGCAGGAAATTCAGTTGCTAATAAAATTCCATCTAAATTAAGCGGTGAAAAAAACCACCATTCGGGCTGTAAATTATTATTAAGAACAAAACTATCAACACTGACAGTAAAATCTAATTCTTCCAAACCATCACCCAAATAAATTATTTCTCCGTCTGTTCTTGAACTAAACCAAGTGTTCCCATAAACTATTTTATCCCCTTCTTCCCTGCAATAATCAGTGACATGAGTTGGATCATCCAAAAAATAACAATCATCTGCTTCAATGCCAGCAATCCAACCATCATATTTTCCACCGCCGGAGATTGATCCATATCTGCCATGAATATTAATCCAGTAATATTTTAAAGATTCAGGATTTGATGTATCAGTATAAATAAAAGATATTGTTCTGTTATTTTTTAAGGCTTGCTGAAAAACTCCATCATAATCATCCAAATTATAAATATGGGTGGAGGCAAGCCTGTGATCATAAAAATCCAAAACTTCTTTTGCAAAATCAAATGAATCTGTCTGAATATGTTGTCCATTATAATTTAAAACAAAGCTATCAATTTTGTTCTTTTCATCAATATAAGGCAAGCCGCCGTCTTCTCCATCAGCTTCATCGCTTCCATCTGGCCAGCCATTATTAATATTCTGATTTATTGATTCGCCATTGCCAACTATTTCCACTCCTGTTGCCTGCAAAAGCTTGCTTAAAATATAACTAGCCAAACTATACGAGGCCAAAATAATTGCCAAACCTATAATAGCTGAAATAAATATCTTGCGCACGCTGTCTAATTTTTCCGGATCACCTTTGCTGCCCATATAGAGAGTCCCGGCATAAATTATCAATAAAACAAAGACAATGCCCAAAATCCCCAAAACAACCCTGATTATTTTGGCTATTGTTATCCTGACATCCTCTGCCCCTAAACCAGTTTGCTCTCCATAACTTAAGCCAATATCAATAGTTTCTGATAGCGCAAAATCCAGATTAAATGAAAATAACAGATAAAAAGAACAGATTAAACTTATTATAATTAATATCGTTTTGAATTTATTTCCATTACTCATTTTTAAAAAATAAAAAATTGTTTAGGGCAGGGTACAGTCAGGGAAAATACCCTCCCAAATAGCTCCCTCTTCATAAAGGCCGGGCATAATCTCAACTTTTTCACAACCTGGGCCAGCACAAGGCTGATAGCAATTCTGGTAAATATCTTTAACCCCAGAACCGACTCTCAGACCGTAATTTTGATTTGGCGCCAAAATTTCATGTCCGATTATGGCTCGGCTAAACCCATCTGGATTATTTAAAAAATCATTCTGGGCGCTTATCCAATATGCCCTCGGCACCACCTCATCCGGCTGGATTAAAGTTATATACTCTTCGCCATTATCATAACCGCCATTGGGCTTTAAGGTGCTGGCCATCATTAGTCTGTCAAAAGTAATTTCAAAATCGCTTAAAGGATTGATCTCTGTTGTGCCAAAATTTGGGAAATAGCTATGTATTTCAGGCGGGCTTAACTCTATTCTGTTATCAGTATAAAAACTCCATTTGGCATCATCGCCCTGAACCGCTGAATTAGGTAAATTAATATAATAAGGCGGATTTTGGCTCTGGGTTTGAGGCCCTTGGGCTTGGCCGTCTAAATTGCCATCCAAAGAATTATCAGCCATGTCAATAATGCCATTGTAAGGAAAAGCTGCTGTGGGCTTGCCAGCTTCTAATAATGAAGCTGCTTTAACCAAAACCGTTATAAACCTATTGCCCGGCAGGCAAAAAACATCGCCACCGCAAGTATTTCTGCCGCAAAGGTCATTGGTTACAAATTCTACTGTTTTATACTGGTTAGAATATAAAAATTCACCGGCAATTATTTGATTGCTGTTTTCATTGCACTTATTAGGGTCTAAATTAGCGCAAACATTTATATTATTAAAAGTATTAATCCTGCCTTGTTCGTCTTTTCTTAAGCTGCCTAATGTGCCTCCGCCTGCCAATTCAACCAGACCCCGCATAGTCATGGGGTTTATGGCTTCATTAAAATTGATCTGGACAATAGTGTTGCGCGGCACTGTTTGATCAGGATTATTGCTGTAACGGGGAACAACTGAAACTATTTTGGGCGGGGTCAGGTCTACTTTGGTAGAAACTTCAAACCTCCATTCATAACCGCCCAAAGCGCCAAAAGCGTCAGAACCGTCAAATTTTTTAATATTGTCTGTCAGCCAAACAGTATAATTTGTGGATTGGTCAGCGCTGCCCAATAAATCAATCGGTTTAAAAACAAAAGTCTTCAAATCTTCAGTAAAATATGCCCTGACATTTTCTACATAAGGGCCTGCTGGTTCAGAAGTTTTTCTTATTTTAATGCTTTCAGTATTAATCAAATCATCAGTCAAATCAGCTGGCGTGCCATTGTCATTAATCAGGCTGGCAACATCCATTTCCTCTTTAAAAGTCACTACAATGCTGGTATTTCTTGGGATGTCAAAAGCATTACGAGCAGGATAATGGCTTTCAATTATGCCACTGCCCAAAGCTCCTCCGCCTTGACCATAAATGGGCGGGCCATAATACTCTGATGGGATGCCCAAAGCGCCTATTAAATAACCAAGTATAAATTGCGCTATGGCAAAAGAGCTTAAAATTATAAGCAAACCAATAACCGCGTTTTTTAGAATTTTTTTGGCTGTTTCAATTTTTTCAGGGTTGCCAGCTGAAGTCATATACATATACCCGCCGTAAAGGATAATCAAAACCGCCAAAATCCCCAAAAAACCCAAAAAGGCGCGGATAATTTTGGCTATTGTAATCCTAATGTCTTCAGTGCCCAAACCTGTTGCAGCAGCGTATTCTAAACCCACGTCTAACTCAACAGCCAAAACAGGCTTAACCAATAAAAAAACCGCCAAAATTAAAATAACTAACGCTAAAACTTTGGCAGTTTTTCTGACAAATTCACTATTTTTCCGCTCTTGGCTTTTGCGCCAAGTCAAGCGGGTTTTTTTACGCATGGGATTTATATAAAAATTTTTTTATTTGCTAATTTCCTCTTCTACTATTTTTCTAATCAAATTGCCATCTGCCTGATTTTTTAATTCTGCCATAACTTGCCCCATAACTTTTCCCAAATTATCTCTTTCTGCTAAAGAAGCCAAAATTTCTTTTACCTTTGTCCGAACTTCGTCTTCGCTAAGCTGTTTGGGCTGATATTTTTCTAAAATCGCTAATTCTTTTTTTTCTTTATCAGCTAATTCCTGGCGGTCGGCTTTTTCATATTCAGAAATGGATTCTTTTCTTTTCTTCATTTCGCTTTTTAAAACCTTGATTATGTCTTCTTCTGTTAAATCAGCCATTTTCTTAATCCTTTCGTTTTTTAAAGCAGCCAAAAACAGGCGCAATGTAGAAATTTCGTCTTCTTTCCTTTCTTTGAAAGCTTGTTGAAAATCATTTTCAATTTGAGAATAAAGAGCCATCTAACGCGAATGTTATTCTTTTTAAAAAATTTACTGCTCAAATCAAACTGATCAATTAATGCCTAATATTTAATAATATTTGCAAATTAAATTTAGCTTCTATTTTTTTCTTCTAATTTGCCAATTTTTTTCAAATATTCCTTTTTGGCTTTAATATCTTTCTTCCTTAATGCTAATTTTTTAGCTAAATTTTTGTTCGGTTCTTTGGTCAAAAATCTAATCTTCTTAGCTTGCAGCAATTTGCCGCTTTGCATAACTTTTTTGCTAAAACGCCTCAACATGCTTTCAAAAGTTTCCCCTTTTTTTCGTTTTGCTTCAGCCATTATTTATTCACATCTCCTTTCTAAATTTAATTTAATCATAACAATAAATTATAACAAAGTCAAATAAAATTATTTTGAATTTAAAAATTAAAAATGCTTGAGTTAACTCCAGCATTTTAAGCAAACAACTTTTTTAATATTTACAGCCCTAGCCTTTTTCTTAACTCTTTGATTATTTTATTATAATTGATTGTTTCCTGAATGCCGCCTTCCATATCCCGCAATAAAATTGTCCCTTCTGAAAGCTCTTTTTGCCCTAAAATTAAAGCATATTTCACGCCCAGCTTATTAGCGTTATCAAGCTGATTTTTTAAGCCGTCTTTAGAAAAGCTTTCAGCTATTTTAAAGCCTTCATTGCGCAACGATTCAAATAAGACTAAAGCCTTTCTTTTGGCTGCTTCGCCAAGCTGGGCAATAAATATATCGGGTGATTCTTGGCTGGGGACATCTTTGCCTAATTCTTTAATTTTTAAAATCGTTCTTTCAATGCCAATGGAACAGCCAACTGCCGGCGTTGGACGGCCGCCTAAAAGCTCAACCAAATTATCATATCTGCCTCCCCCGCCCAAAGCGCTTTGAGCTTTTTTCCCCGCGGCGTCTTTGCCAGCCGCCTGTTCTGCTCCGTTTTCATCACTGGCACTGTTTTGGCCAATGCCCGGCCAAATTTCAAAAACTGTTTTAGTGTAATAATCCAATCCTCTGACTAAATAAGGATTAAGATTATAGGGTATTTCCAATTCGTCCAAAAATTCTAAAACCTTGACAAAATGATTTTTGCAATCATCGCATAGCCAATCAACAATCTGCGGCGCATCCTCAGCAATCGCCTGACACCTGTATTCTTTGCAGTCCAAAAGCCTTAAAGGATTTTTAGAAATCCTGTTTTTGCAATCCTCGCACAAACCGCTTTTTTGAGTTTTGTAATAATTTATCAACTGGGTTTTGTATTCCTTGCGGCAGCCCGGACAGCCGATGCTATTTATTTGCACATTTGATTCAATGCCAAGTTCCTTAAAAAAATTAAAACACATAATAATTATCTGGGCGTCCAAAACAGGGTTAAAATCCCCTAAAGCTTCTAAGCCAAACTGGTTAAACTGCCTATAGCGGCCGGATTGGGGCCGATCATAACGGAACATTGGACCAATATAATATAATTTTACTGGCTGCGGCAAATTTAACATGCCATGATTAATATAAGCTCGAACTGCTGAAGCAGTAGCCTCTGGCCTCAAACAAATACTTTCTCCGCCCCGGTCTGTAAATGTAAAAATTTCTTTTTCTACAATATCTGTTTCCTTGCCAACTGAACGGACAAACAAAGCTGTTTCTTCCAAGATCGGCAAATCAATCCTTTCAAAGCCATAAGTCAAAGAAAGGCTTTCGGCTTTTTCTCTGATTAAATTCCAATATTTTTGTTCTGACGGCAAGATATCTTTAAAACCGCGCAAAAGCTGCGGCATTTTTTTTGTCGCTTTAATTAAGGGCTGGGGCGGGGCTGGCTTGGCTTTAACTTTTGCCTTAACCTCTTTTTTAATTCTGGGCCTGCCTCTTTTGGCGATTTTCTTTTTTATTGTTTTTTTCTTTTTTGATTTCGGCATATTATTTAGATGCCAAATTATTAAGCTCTACTCGCAAGCGAATAAAATCTCACGTTTAAAAATTATAACTAGGGACGGAAAAAATTGTTATTTTATCAAACGGCCAGCCTCTTATCCAGGCTTTGCCAATAATCAACCTCCGCGGCACAGGCCCAAATCTCCTTGAATCCAAACTTGATTCGCGATTATCTCCCAAAACAAAATATTCATCTTCTTCCAAAATATATTCGCTTTTGCCCAAGCCTGATGTGGCTGTTTGTTCAAATAAATAATGGTCCTCTTTTAAAATTATACCATTAGGGCTTGCGTCATTATAAATGATAATATCTCCATCTTTAAATTTAATTTTTTCACCCGGCAGTCCGATAATCCTTTTTATAAAATACTGACTGGGATCTTTAGGATAACGAAAAACAACAACATCCCCCCTTAGAGGCTCGCCTAATCGATAAGCTATTTCATTTATTATTAAATACTCGTGGTCATAAAAGCTCGGCTCCATTGACGCGCCTTTGACATAAAAAGGCTGGATTAAAAAATACCTGACCGGAATAATGATGGCCAAAGAAATAATCACAACCTTAATAATTTCTACAAAAAACTCACCGATGGTCCTGCCTAAAGAATCATAAGTAGAACTAGTTTCCCATTCAAATTGATTTTTGTCTTCGCTTGAAAATCTATTAGTCATTTTATAAATTGTTAATTTAAAATTATATGATTAAAAAAAGTATAGCATAAAAAATTTAAAAAAGCAAACTGCCTTTTACTTGAATTCTTTTTCAAAAAATGATTTAATTAATAAAAAGTAATTTTATTTTTACTTTAGTGTTTTATATTTATTTGAACCATGGAGCCGCTTAAAATAAATTTCCTGCCCAATCTAAAAAAAAGAGGGGATAAAAAGAAAATTTCTAAATTATTTTTTTATCCTCTGATTTTTATTATAATTTTTATCGCGGTTTTTTCCTTCCAAATCATATTGTCCGGAGACAGCCTTATGGAAAGCATTGAAAAAATCAATATTTTCCAAAATTACGGCCTTACTTTTAGCCAAAATAAATATCTTTTGGGAGAAGCAGAGGATAGAATAAATATATTGCTTTTAGGCATGGGCGGCCTTGGCCATCCCGGCCCTTTTTTAACCGATACCATGATTTTAGTTTCAATCAAGCCTTCGGAAAATAAAGTCGCTATGGTTTCTATCCCCCGAGATTTGTCAGTGCCCATGCCTGGCTATGGCTGGCGCAAAATTAATTTTGCCAACCATTACGGCGAAGCAAAAGATCCTGGCAATGGCTCTAAATTTGCGGCTGAAGTTGTCGCTAAAACATTCAATCTGCCTATTCATTATTATATCCGCCTTGATTTTTCAGGTTTTGAAACTCTGATCGACGAACTGGGAGGAATAAAAATTCATGTTGACAACAGCTTTATAGACTACCAATTCCCAACTGATAATTTCGGCTATCAAACAGTGTCTTTTCAGGAAGGCTGGCAAAAAATGGACGGAGAAACAGCTTTAAATTATGCCCGGTCAAGGCATGGGACAAATGGAGAAAATTCAGACTTTGCCCGCAGCAAGCGGCAGCATAAAGTTCTTGAAGCTCTCAAGGACAAAGCTCTTTCTTTTTCCACTTTTTTAAGCTATAAAAAAATTTCAGCTTTAATGGACCTTTATCAGGAGAATGTTTCAACAAATATGCAAGTCTGGGAAATTTTTGAATTCCTTAAAATAGCCAAGAAAATTGAAAAGGAAAACATCAATAACATTGTGCTGGATAACAGGCCTGGCAGCCCTCTTTATTCTACTATCATTAACGAAGCTTATTTGTTATTGCCCAAGGACATGACATTTTACGAACTTCAACAAATTGTCAAATACGCTTTTGAACCTGAAAAAGAAATTAAGCCCAAAGAACAGGTGAAGGTTGAAATACAAAACGGCACTAGAATTGAAGGCCTGGCTTACCGAACTTCTGTTGATTTGAAAAATAAAGGCTACAAAGTCGTTAAAATCGGCAATGCCACTGTCCAAAATTATGAAAAAACAGTAATTTATGATTTAACTCAAGGGAAAAAAGAAGGAATTTTAGAAGAACTGGTCAGCAACCTGGGAGCTAATGTCTCAACAAATAACCAAACCGCGCCCAAAACAATCTCAGATATTGATTTTTTGATTATTTTAGGCCCGGATCAATAAAATCTTTTACAAAAAATTGAATCAAATATATGAAAAATCTGCCTCAAGTTATTATCCTTGGCAGGGCGAATGTCGGCAAATCAACGCTTTTCAACCGCCTGATAGAAAAACCAAAAGCCTTGACTTCAAAAATAGCCGGCACAACAAGAGATGCCATTATCGGCAAAGTTTATTGGCAAGGCATTAATTTTGAATTGATTGATACTGGCGGCATTGAAACAATCATTCCCTCAAAAAAAATAAAAAAGCTTTCACCAGCTTTAAATATTGAATATAGCCTGGATATTATAAAACAAACCCAGTCAGCTTTAAAAAAAGCTGATTTAATTTTATTTCTCGTTGATATCCAAGCAGGCCTGATGCCTCAAGACAGAGAATTGGCCAAGGCCGCCCAAAAACTTAATAAAGAAATAGTTTTTGCTGCCAATAAAGCTGATTCTCTGAAATTGCGCCAAAAAAGCGCGGAGTTTTTCAAGCTGGGGCTGGGAGAGCCAATTCCTGTTTCAGCCTTAAACGGCTCGGGCACAGGAGACCTTTTGGATGAAATTGTTAAAAACCTAAAAAAAATAAAAAAAGTCAGGCCGGCGGAAAAAGTTGAAATTAAAAACCCTGTTAAAATAGCCATTATTGGCAAACCAAATGTCGGCAAATCATCTCTTTTAAATTCAATTTTAGGGGAGGAAAGGGTTATTGTTTCTCCTATTCCTCATACTACGCGCGAAGCCATTGATACTTTTTTAGAATACAAAAACCAAAATTTGATTTTAATTGATACAGCAGGTGTCCGCAAACAAGCCAAAATAGAACCGGGTTTGGAAAAAATTTCCGTAAAAAAAGGTTTGGCCAATGCCAAGAATGCTGATATTTGTTTTTTGGTTATTGATATTTCAGAGCCAATTTCTGTCCAAGATAATAAATTAAGCAAAATTTTAATTGACGCTCAGACCAGCATTATAATAGTGGCCAATAAATGGGATAAAATAGAAGAAAAAACAGAAAAAACGCCCGCTGATTTCAAAAAATATATTTATCGCCATTTTTCTTATCTGACCTGGGCGCCGATTATTTTTGTTTCTGCTCTAACCGGCAAAAACACCCATAAAATTTTAGATTTAGCTTTGCAGATTAATAAAAACAGGCAGGCAGAAATTTCCAGTAGCGCCTTGAATAAATTTTTAAAGCAAGCTATTAAAAAGCAAAAGCCTTTGCGGGCCAAAGGGATTAAACACCCCTATATTTCGGAACTTAAACAAGTCAGAACAAACCCGCCTCATTTCCAAATAAAAATCGGCAAAACCGACACTCTAAGCCCGACTTACCTTAAATACCTGGAAAACGCTTTAAGGCAAAAATTTAATCTGGTTGGCACGCCCATAAAAATTAGCCTCAAAAAACAATGAAAATACTAATTATTTACAATCCTTTTGCCGGCAAGAAAAAAAATAAAAGCCGGCAAATCCAGAACCTCTGCCAAAAAACAGGAGTGGATTATTTATGGCTTGATCTTTCTGCCGGAGGATTTTCAAACTTTAAGCCTGAAAATTTCAGCCGGATTTTTGCGGCCGGCGGCGACGGCACGGTCAGGGAAACAGCTAGCTGGCTTATTTCCCAAAAAAGTTCCGTGCCTTTGGCTATTATTCCGCTTGGCAGCGCCAATATCCTGGCCTCATCGCTTGGCATTCCTTTGTCGCCTGAAAAAGCTTTGAAATTCGGGCTGAACGGCGAAGCAAAAAAAATTGACGCCGGCTTGATTAATAATAAGGAATATTTTTTAATCGCTGCCAGCTGCGGCTTTGACGCTAGTGTTATAAAAAACACGCCTCGCAAAATGAAAAAAGCCTGGGGCTTTACAGCTTATATTTTCAGCCTTGTTTATAGTTTTTTCAGCACCAAAGCAAATAAGTTTTTTTTAAAAATAGACGAAAAGCCCTATACTTTTACTGCCCAAAGCGTTTTTATTTCCAATTATGCTAAATTTTTCAAATTAAAACTTAATCCTGATTCCAAAATAAACGACGGTTTTTTAAGCGTAAGCATTTTAAAAACCTTGAATATCCAGGATTTAGGCATTGTTATTTATAAGCTGCTTATGGGCGATTACCAAAAAGACTGGCGTTATGAAATATTCAAAGCAAAAAATATCTATGTTTTTCCTTTTAACCGCAAAGCTCCCAAGCAGGCAGACGGCGATATTTTGGAACTGCCGTATATGGATATAAAAATAATCCCTCAAGCATTAAATATTATTGCCAATAAGCTGCCTTAAAATATAAATTCCAATCACCAATAATCAACATCCAACCTCATCCAACCTCACCAATGTCCGCCGTAGCCCTCAGTAGCGAAGCGAAGGATGGGCGAAGGCGGATACAACCTCATATAACCTCATATAACCTTATGAAACTAATAGTCGGCCTAGGCAACCCAGGCAAAGAATACCAAGATACCCGCCACAACATCGGCTTTCAGGCCCTTGATTTTTTGGCTGAAAATTTAATTTTAAAACCTTTTAAATCAGAAAAAAAATTCCAGGCTGAAATCTGCGAGGGAACTTTGGGAGAGCAAAAAATCATTCTGGCCAAACCGCAAACTTTTATGAATAATTCTGGCGAAGCAGTGGCTGCTATTAAAAAATATTATAAAATTAAATTAAATGATATTATTGTCATTCGTGACGACGTTGATATTCCGGTTGGGAAAATTAAGTCAAAACAAGGCTCCAGCGGCGCCGGACATAAAGGCATTGCCTCAATTATCCAGCATTTAAAATCAAACAATTTCTGGCAAATAAAAATCGGGGTGGCTAATGAGCTGATCAGAACCAAAATCCCGACTGAAAAATTTGTGCTGCAAAAATTCACTAAACAAGATTTAGATAAAGCCAAAAAAATTCCTGACAAAACAATGAAACTACTAAACTCAATAATAAAAAAAGCCTAGTCCCAAAAGACTAGGTGTTTTATTTTTGGTGGAGCAGATGGGATTCGAACCAAATGACTGCCTGCCCGCCATAGCACCTTAGGTGCGTAGGCTATCGCTACGCCCACATTTTTAATAATCTATTTATATATAACCTTTTTTCCCTTTTTACCCCTTTTGCTCTTATTTCCCATTTTTATTAATATCCAGGGTACTACCTACCAGTGTAGGACTGGCTGCACAAGGCTTTGGCCCTAACTTATGGCAAATTACTCAAAGAAGGAGGGATCTTTTTTCATTTGCTGACTGGCAGATAGAATTCTGGATACTAAATTCCAGCTGGTAAGGATTAAGTAAATTAAACAATGCAAACTAACTTAATTTGCTGTCTTCACTCTTAATTCTTAATTTACTGATTTTTTCAATATAGCATTTTAAATCCCTTTTGTCAAGCGCCCAAACCATGTGTTAATATAATGTAAAGCGCAAACTTTAACCCCTTTAAAAGCAAGGGGGACAATTTTAAAATTTATTTCATAATTCTACATTCAACATTCAGAATTCAAAGCAACCTCATCCAACCTCACCAATGTCCGCCGTAGCCCTCAGTAGCGAAGCGAAGGATGAGCGAAGGCGGATACAACCTCATCCAACCCCATCATCCAACCTCATATAACCTCATACAAATGACTAACGACATAAAATACTGGCTCGCCATTAACCAGTTTGCCAAAATCGGCGCCGCCAGATTCAAAAAATTATATAATTATTTTCCCAATCTGCAGGCTGCCTGGCAGGCTGATTTTTTAGAATTGCAAAAAGCCGGGCTGGAAGAAAACATTGCCCAGGAATTTATTATCAAGCGCAGGGAAATTGATCCTGACCAGGAATTGGAAAAAACGCAAAAAGAAAATATCCAAATTGTAACCATTAAGGACCAAAATTATCCAAAATTACTCAAAGAAATTTTCACGCCGCCAGCTTTGCTTTATGTTAAAGGCAATTTAGACAATCTTAACCAAAGCTTTAATCTGGCAGTGGTTGGCACGCGCAAAATCACCAATTACGGACGCCAAATCACGCCGCAAATTGTTAAACCTTTAGTCCAAAATGGTTTTATTATTACCAGCGGTCTGGCTCTGGGCATTGACTCCCTCTCTCACCAATCAGCAATTGAAGCCAAGGGCAAAACCATTGCGGTTTTAGGCAGCGGCATTGACAGCCAAAACATTTATCCGTCTTCAAATCGTTATCTGGCGCAAAGCATCCTTAATAACAATGGCACAATTATTTCTGAATTCCCTCTTGGAACTCTGCCGTTGAAGCATAATTTCCCCCAGCGCAACCGTATCATTGCCGGCTTAAGCTTGGGCGCTTTAGTAATTGAAGCTGCTGCCAGTTCTGGGGCTTTAATTACTGCTTATTATGCCTTAGAACAAAACCGCGAAGTATTTGCCGTGCCTGGTCCGCTTTATAGCCAGCAGTCAATCGGCGCCAATAAACTAATTCAAAAAGGCGCAAAACTTGTCACCAGCCACCAGGATATTCTGGAAGAATTAAATCTACAGGCAGTTAAAAATTATGTGGCCAACCAAAAAATTCTGCCTGAAACAAAAGAAGAAAAAATTATTATTGAACTTTTAGGAGCAGAACCGCTTCATATTGATAAAATTATTAAAAATTCTAATCTGCCGACCCAAATAGCCACAGCCACTTTAAGCCTGATGGAAATGAAAGGAATGGTTAAAAACCTCGGCGGACAAAATTATATCTTGTTATAGGATTTAGATGATGTATAGGAAGTAGAGGATAATAGGACAATAGGATAAGAGGATTTAGATGATGTATAGGAAAAAGAGGATAATAGGACAATAGGATAAGAGGAAAATATAAAAACAGAACCAAGAGTTCATCTTATCCTATTTTCCGCTAATTCATCTTCTAATTTTCTTCATCTGTTTCCTCTACTTCCTATAATTCCCGCTAACCCAATTTGACAAAATTTTGTTACAATTGCAGCAATTAGGGTTACCTTCTGGGTTTCGTTCTCATGTGATATGGTGGGAAGAATATTTAAAAAAT
>OMKS01003392.1_pt1 | contig 12698 bp, 9 predicted proteins | sample 1674721 | NCBI WGS metagenome assembly OMKS01 (sample SAMN06264996, study PRJEB25208) | sediment metagenome | isolation source: hot spring sediment | place: USA: California | collected 2014-09-02 | reverse complement strand
TGTGTATAAGAGACAGGTTGGGTGATTCATGATAATTCTGTCAGCATTCTTCTCTCTAACAATTTTTTTTACATTTTTTGAATCTCTGCAGATTAATTCTATTTTATCTAACAGGTTATTAGCAACAACATTCTTTTTAGCATATTCAATTGCATATTTGTTTTTATCAATTCCATAAATGATTTTTGGGTTACTTTTTTTCGCAATCATTATTGGAAACGGGGCGACACCAGTAAACATATCTGCAATTATCTCATCTTTTTTTACAAGTTTTGTAATTCTCATTCTTTCGTTTGCAAGTCTGGGCGAAAAATAGGTTTTTTCTACATCAACATAAAATTTAAGCCCATATTCCTTGTGTACTGTCTCTGTTTTATTTTCTCCAGCGATAACTTCTACATTTCTTGTCCTATATTCTCCAGATACTGGCTCAATTAAACATACTGTTTTAACATTCTTATGGATATTTAAAAGAGAATTTCCAATTTCATTTTTATGCTCTAACAGTGCATTATCCAATTTTATAAGAATAATATCTCCCACTACGTCATAAGATGTTGGCAGCTTCTCTTTTAGTTTTTCTGGCATTGAAACCAATTCTTTGTAGGATTTTGGTTTTTTTTCTCTCATTTTAGTTATATGGATAATAAGAGCAAATATAAAAATAGTCCCGCCTCCCGGATTTGAACCGGGGACCTGCCGGTAACGGCCATATTAGGGTCTACAGCCGGCCGCTCCAGCCAGACTGAGCTAAGGCGGGTAAAATGTAAAAGGCAATAAAGATAGGTGTATTTATTTGTTAATGTTATTTTCGTGATAAATTTTATTAACAGCAAGAAAAAGCATTAAAACAAGGTGCAAATAAATTTAACCGGCATAAAAAGAGTAATGCTCGATGTGCTTAAGCCGCATCAACCTTCAATCATAGAGGTGCTAAAAAACTTAATGACTTTGAAGGGATCTCGTGTAAATATATCTCTTGATGAGGTTGACGCTCAGACCGATAGCGTGAAGATTACAATAGAAGGAACTAATATTGATTACGCGCAGGTTAAAAAAGAGTTGGCCGAATGCGATGCCGTTATCCGTTCAATTGATGGTGTTTCCGCAGGTGTAAAGATGATAGACGAGGTCAATACACCCCAAGACCGTTAGATATTTTTATTTTTGGTATAAAATATTATTGAAATTTAGCGGTAATTATGTATGTAAATAACTAGGTGTTATCTTATGTGTATCTGTGCCTAAAGATAAGGAAAAACGCAACTTTTATAAAGAAGGTAGTTATTTAGGGTGAAAAGAGGGTCCGGTGAGGACACGGATGTTGAAAGTTCATAAAGTTATTAGATATGAATATGGACTTTCGAATCGATTCGCGGTGTGAGTCGAAGCTGTGTTTTGAGGCCGGGCTATATATTGAGGAATAGATAAGAATATACAAAAATTTGGAGGAAAAAATATGATAGGAAAAAAGATATTGGCTACAATAATTGTATTTGTATTGGCTATATCCACAATGACAATTGTTGGAGCAGATAGGCATGTTGAAGAGGATGGCTCAGGAAATGCATTATGGATATTGTCCAATGATGGATTTGGAAGCCAAGCATTAAATCTTACCTGCGGTGAGACACTCACTTTTCAAATTGTAAACAACAGTTTAACTTACAACGATAGGTTTAAACTTGGTGTATGGAATGGTGCTGACTGGGTAGCACTTAAAACTGCTAGCGGAAGCGACGGTAAAGCAGATAGATGGGGTGATTTATCTATTGATTTTCATGTACCTGGTTGGACTGAACTAGATGCAAATCCAGTTACAGCAAAAGGAGATGATGGTCTTAATGCAGGTCAATGGAACATATCACTTTTCAAATATGCTAGTACAGGTCTAGGCGACAGAGTATGGGATAGTGTTAATATAACTATCCAGATAGGTAATCTGTACTTACTCAAATTCTTCGTTAGTGGCCAAGAAGTTGATCATCTTATCTATAATAAACTATATACTGTTGGGACATTTGAAGCTAAAATATATAATTGGACAACTAGTTTAATTCTAGCATCTGCTGGAAGTTACAGTTTTGATGCAGTAATTTTAAATTACACTGGAAACAATAACCTTCCAAATTCAGGATATGCTGAAACGACCATAACAGATGGTATTTATACGCCTTCTCCGGCAATGAAATTCGGTGATGATGTTATTACTACCGATGATAAGGAAAAGCTCTTTTGGATCCATGTGTATGATTCTGCTAATGCCTCTTTGAATTCAACTATTGCTTTACCTGTATTATTGGATGTAGATCTTACACTACCTTCCGGTAAGGTATGGGGTGACACTTTTAAAGTTGAAGGTGCATTGCTTGATGGTGCAGGTGCTGGTGTAAATCCATATGCTGTTCGTGTTTATTGTCCAGTAGATGGCGATTATGCTTTAGTGCGAGAAGATGGGCCGGGATCTTATGATACTGATGGTGTTTTTTCCACTCCAAATATTGTTACAGGTTCTGGTAACGGTTTTGGTGCCGGTACTTGGTACGTTGGTACTTATATAACAGGTGCAACAGGTAGGCCAGATATGAGTCACGAGCCGCCATATGTAGCTGGTTTCATACCTTATTATTCATTCACAGTTGGAACAAAAGACACTGCAACAGTTACAGTTCATAATACCGATGATCTTGTAAAAGGTTTCACGCAAACCGTTAACGTGTCTGTAAAAAATGAAACTTGGATGACTGGTAACAATAAAGAATTCCAGAATATGAAGATACATGTCACTGGCATTAAAGGTTATTACGGCGGACGTGAGTACGGCCGTACTGATGTCGCGCTTGTAACCGCTACCAAAAAAGGAACAAGTGACACAAGGCAGTATTACGAATTTGACTACATGTTTAATGAAACCGGTACTGCAACCATATGGGTAAGTTGGCCTGGAAATAGCACAAAATATGACTATCATGGCTCATCTTATGGCAATCGTTTCGGCAATCATAGTACTTCACTTATTGCTAATATTACAGGTAGCACAACAGTTTCAGTTGTATCCCCTGGGGCTATGACTGTTCTTGTAGATAACGTGCCCGAAGCTGTTGAAAAAGAAGCTGCAGCTTGTGGTGGTGGTTGGGTTAATAAATCAACTGCATGGACTAATATTTCTGTATATGGATCCACTGAAAATTCTCATAAAAATGCAACAATTACAGTTACTGGGTGCGGTCTAAGTTTTACTATAAAGGAGTCTGACACTATTGCAGGTAACAAATACTTGATTGACAAAGGGCATGATGATAATGGTAACGGAGCATGGTATAATATTTCGATTATTCCAAAGATGGCCGGAACACTTACAATCACAGTTACAAATGGATCAAATGAAGTGGTAAAAGATTATTCAGTTACTGGTTTAACTGGAAGTGTGTCCACTTCAATTGGAGACGATTTAAAGATTATTGTTGGAACTACTGAAACAATAACATTGAGCGGTGTTAGCGAATACGCAGAAACTAAAATTACATTCTTTGATGAAGACTGGGATTGTCAAGCATTACTAAATGCATCTGAAGCTGTTGGCGAGTTTAGTTTCACACCAGATGCTGATGACATCGATAGAATTGGATATATTGTAGTTGTTGCTGGAATAACTGCTTGGGATATGTATATGTATGATATTATTGAGGTAGTTGCAGTTGATGATCTAACGGTTAACGTTACAACTCCTGACGAAGGTAACCAAACCTTAACAGTTGGTCTTGAGCAAGAAATTGTCGTTAAACTGCTTGATTCTGATGGGAATGCAGTTACTGAAGATTCACCTGCAGTAATAGCTAAACTCATTGACGAAGATAATGATGAAGATGATCCATTACAAGAATTTACATTTACAAGCATTGGCGATGGCGAGTGGGAAGCCACTTTACAACCTTGGTTTGCAGGCCAACTAGTAATTACTGGATACAATGCTTCAACAGGCATAAAACACATTGGAAATACCACTTTGGATGTCGATTACGCGACTATAACATATTCACCAGCTGGAACGACAGCAGCTATTGGAATAGAAAACCTTACAGTAAACGTAAGTGGGGTTGACGCAAATGGCAATCCACTAAGTGGTGTTACATTGTATTTAAAGAATGGATCCATTGATGGAACCACACTACTTGTTTTTGATGATAAAGTTACATTAGATGAAGATGGTGTTGGAGAATTTGACATAGCCATTGTAGGTGACAACAAAACAACAATTAATGCAACTCTAGATAACAATCAACCTGCAGACGGTAACAGAACACTTGGCGTCTTTAGCATAAACTTCCCAACATTCACTGTTGATCCCGCAACAATATACATTGGAAAATCAAATCTTATATCAATAATTGCTAAGGACTATGCAGGTGCTCCACTTGAAGACGTTTGGTTGACACTTACACCAACATATGGCAACATTGCAGCAGAACCAGACCCAGTAAAAACTGATTCAGATGGTGAAGTTTTGTTTAGTATAAATCCATCATCAAGCGGAACCATAAACGTAACAATTGTAAAGGACATTGATGATCGTACCAAAGATGTTACTACTGATACATATATTACTGTAACACATCTAAAAGAGTTAACAATAACATTTTCAAAATCACCGATATATGAAGGAGAGACATTAACAGTTACAGTAACAACTGGTACATCTCCAGTAGAAAATGTTGGGGTAACATTTGCTGGCGATACTAAAATGACTGGTTCAGATGGAAAACAAACATTCGTCGTACCAGATCCTGGAGTAGATTCAGCAATATACGATGTTACTGCTGAAAAAGCAGGATATGTGACTGCCACAAAGAGCATTACAGTAATTAACAAATGGGACATTTCAATAGTACCACCATCCGGCAAATTAGAAACAGGCAAATCGTACACATTTACAGTAGTTGCAAAAGGCCAACCACTGGCAGGAGCAACTGTGGCATTTAATGACAAAACATACACTTCAGGTGGAGATGGAAAAGTAACCCTAACCATGCCTGAAACTAAGGGAGACTACACAATCACTGCAACCTATACAAACTACATGGATGCAACAGAAACAATTACTGTGGTAAAAGCAGAGACACCTGGATTCGAGCTACTAACCCTAGTAATAGCCCTTGGAGTAGCATTCATACTACTCAAACGCAGACGAAAACAATAAGAGGGAAACTAACCCTCAAACCTCTTTTTTTTATTTTTCTTTTTTTAACTTTTTAACAAAACCTTTTAATCAATTGAGTATTCTCTTTCCCCACAGGTGTGATTTCATACGAAAATTAGTGTTTTAATACCAACTATTAATGAAGAAGAAGGTATTGGTAAAACATTAGATTCAATTAATTATCAGTATTTTAAAAAAAATAATTGGGAATTAGAGATTATCATTATAGACGGAGATTCTAAAGATAAAACACAAGAAATTGCAAAAAAGAAAGGCGCAAAGGTAATATTGGAAAAAAGAAAAGGATATGGCAGAGCGTATAAAACAGGCATTCCAAAAGCGACTGGCGATATAATTGTAACAGGAGATGGAGATGCTACTTATCCATTTGAAAGAATTCATAATTATGTACAAATGCTTTTAGACGAGGATCTAGACTTTATCACAACAGATAGATTTGCAGAGCTAAAACACGGCTCCATGTCTATTAAACACTATTTTGGAAACACAATCCTGTTATGGACTTTACGAATATTATTTTTAACTAATATTAAAGATTCCCAATCAGGCATGTGGATATTTAGAAAATCTGCACTAAATAAAATCCAACCAATAGAAGATTTTAACGACGGTATGCCTTTTTCTGAGGAAATAAAAATAGAAATGTTTACTACAAAAGGTATAAAAGCAAAAGAAATACCTTCTGCATTATATGCTCGTAAAGGGGATGTAAAGATACAAAGCTTTACTGATGGTTGGAAGAATCTTAAATTCTTGTTTTTAAAGCGTGTCAGATAAATTTATCCTACAACAGCCATCTCATGATCAATCTTCTTATCTTTAAATCTATCAAGATTTAAACTGTTAAGTATGTCACTAGTCTTACCATCAACAATATAATCAGTTAGTAGTTTTGCAACCATTGGTGAAATCATAAATCCATGACCACTAAAACCATTACATTGAACAAATCCTTTAATTTGTTTTGTTTCTCCAAGAATCGGACGCGCATCAGGGGTAACATCATAAAAACCAGTCCAATGTCGAAGCATGTTAATATGTTTAAGAACAGGAGCATAACGGACTAATGTCTTAGACATGTGATGAAGAAAATCAAATGTTGGCATTGTCTTAAAACCACTTCTTTCTTCAGGGATAGGTATGCCGCCAACAATTTGCCCCTCTATTTGTTGGCTAAAGTATATGCCATCTTTAAAAGATATAACCATAGATTCAAACATTGTTTTAAACCTCTCGGTAGCCATAATCTCTTTTCTGAATGGAGCAATAGGAAGGCTTACACCAATTCTTTTTGCTATTTCTTTTGAATGTACACCTGCTGCATTCACAACAACATCGGTTTTAACATCTCCCTTATCTGTTCTAACGCCTTTTATCGTCTTATTATCAACTTTAATGTCTTTAACTTCTGTGTGGGTGTATATTGTAGCACCGTGTCTTCTGGCAGCATTTGCATAAGCAAAATTTGTTTTAAATGGATTGGCTTGGCCGTCAGTTAAACAAAACGTTGCACCGATGGCATTCATGCCTTTTATATCAAGGATTGGTACAATCTCTTTTATTTTATCAGTATTTATAATATCGACCTTTAAACCGAGTGAGCGCTGCATATTTACGTTTTTTTCAGCTTGAGCCAGTTCGTTTTTATCATGAATAACAATTAGGTATCCTCCTTGGCGAAATTCAATGTCTTCGCCAAGCTCTTTGCTAAGTTTTTCAAAAATCTTTACACTCTCTATGGAAAGTGTTGCATTTTCCACTGTAGACCATTGTTGTCTAATTCCAGCTCCACAACCGCCAGTTGCGCCAGATGATAGATAGTTTTTTTCAAAAACTACTGTATCTAACCCTCTTTTTGAAAGATTATATGCAAGGGAACATCCATTGATTCCGCCACCAATTATTACTACATCAGCCTTTTTTTTCATTTTTATCACTTGCTAGGGTACCAAGAGGAACAGGCACTATTGGAGGTCTAGATGTAGGTATGGAAATTTTTGGAACCTTTTTTCCAGTTCTTTTCTCAAGAATCTTCATTACTAATTGAATACACACCCTCCCTTGGCAAGGACCCATACCAATTCTTAGCTTTTTTCTAAGCTCCTCTAGATCAGTATAACCTTCATCTATAGCTTTAACAACATCCTCTTCTGTGATATCTTCACATCTGCAAACAATAACCTTCTTCATCATTCAACCCTTATATTTCTAACAGTCATGGCAAGATTCTTTTTTACTTCTATGGTAATAGTCATAGTTTTGCCTTTTTTGATAACTTTTTTAACTACAGCAGTATCAACAGCCTTTCCCTTACGATCAAGGGCTTTAACTTTGTCACCAACATTAGGTATAGGTAAAAACTCATAAGGAAGTGAAATAAGAGCCTTATCCTCTTTTGTTTTAACAACAAAAATCGCCAAGCCTGGGCATACACTTATACATTTCCCACAGCCAATACATTTATCATAATCAACGATAGGTATGGCGTTTATATTTTTCATAGAAATCGCTTTAACTGGACAGGAATCAACACAAGGATTACAAGGAATTTCTTGCACACACTCTGATATAGCGACACCCTTTTCTAATTGTTTTTCAGATGGTAAAATTAAATCTTTTAAGGATAAAATACCTGTTTTTTCGTACTCTTTCATGTTGTTTTCTCCAAGATTTTTTGAATTTTGTTTTTTGCGATTCTTGGTTTTTCGCCAAATGGACCTGCCCTTAGGTTTTCAAGTTGCTTTAAATATTGATTTTTTAATTTTTTTGCGTTTTTATCATAACCTAAAGACATTGTTGCAGATATACCTGCTATTTTGCCTTCTACTATAGCGGTTGATGCTTCTTCAATGCCTGAGGAATCACCAGCGACATAAACGCCTTTTACAGTGGTTTCCATCGAGTCATTGTGGAGAGCGACATATCCACCTGCCTCTGGGACATACTCCATTTCAACTCCTACTTGTGAAAGAAGTCTTGTCGAAGGAGTTAGTCCAACAGCTAAGCAAACAGTATCGCATTTTACTTTTTCTTCAGAACTGTTGATAGGCTGCCAATTCTTATCAAGTTTTGCAACAACAGCACCTTCAACTTTGTTTTTTCCGTATACTTCTATTATAGAGTGCGAAGTGTAAATGGGAACACCACATCTTCTAAGTTTTGCAGCATGTACATGATATCCTCCGATAAAAGGTGCAGCTTCGACTACTCTATCAACTTCTATTCCTGCTTGCAGTAATTGATATGATACGATAAGACCAACGTTACCCGCTCCCACCATAATTACCTTATTTCCAGGTTTTACCCCATAAACATTCATAAGAGTTTGTACTGCACCTGCGCCGTAAACGCCAGGCAAGTCATTACCAGGAAACAACAACATGTTTTCCATTGCCCCACAGGCAAAAATTACTGTTTTACAGTTAATTTCATATAGAGTGCTAAGGTAATCATCTCTTTTGATAACACCAAATTTATGTTTTTCTCCTTTACTTTCATAATATCCAATAACAGTTGAATTAAGCATTAGTTTGACCTTATCTGTTTTTTCCAGTTCTTTTAGCTCCTTTTCTAAATCTATAGCTATTTGTGTTCCTCTAGTTCCTGCTTTCTCTTGCTTTGAACCAAAGAATTTATGAGTTTGCTTTACCAGTTGCCCTCCAACTTTAAGATTTTCATCAACTAATAGAACCGAAGCTCCCTGTTTTGCAACCTCTATACTTGCGCTCAATCCAGCGGGACCAGCGCCGACAATTAAAACATCTACATCAATGATTTGCATTGGATTTTGTTCAAATTTTGCATTTGGTAGATCAGGCAACTTATCTTGCAGATTAACATGAATGCCTTCTTTTAGAGGAGCTATGCATGTACGAACATTGGGTACACCATCAACTCTCATAAGACAAGAAGAGCATTTTCCAATACCGCAGAAAAAACCTCTTGGCCGATCATATTTTAAACTTCGGGTTAAAATTCTTATGTTTTGTGCATGAAGGGCAGAGGCTATAGAGTCTCCTTCAAATCCATATAATTTTTTGTTATTAAAATAAAAAAATATTTTTTGTTTATCGTTGAACTCAAGTATCGGATGTTTGTCTATTCTCAGAAGCACTCCCCAACCCTGAATGCGGACATCTATTTAAAAACTATTATGAAAGTATTATTTAATTTGAACATCTTTAATAGAGTGATGGCGTTGAGCAAGCTTTCTAATTAAATCTATATTGCGTCCACCTTTGCCAATAATTTTTGATTTATCGCTGACATTTACTTCAATTTTTACGACGGTTGAATCTCCTTCACCTTCAAACTCTATTTTGTTAACCTTATATGGTTTACAGAGATTTAAAATAAATCTCTCTTTATCTTCATCGAACTCAACAAATTTTATATTTTTCTTAAAAAGATCTCTAAGTCTTTCAAGATTTTTTGCCTTATATCCTATAGCAATGCCTAATTGTCCTTTTCTAACAATTAGAACTACTAAATCATCTAAAACCATGCAATCAAGAATATCAGTTTTTGTAATTTTACTTGCCATATTTATATACTGAATATCCTCGTTTGAAATCATTATGTCTGTCATAAAAACTACTCTATTTTTTCAAAAGATTGATTACGTTTGTTCCACCATCATCAAGTACAGCAAAAGCAGAAACAGCAAATGCTTTACCACATAAATATCCGAGATCTATAGAATTGGATTCAACATTGTATATTGGTATTTTTTTCTTTGTGGCTAAATCGTGTATTTCTCCAGAGTGCGGACAATTTTTAGATAATATTACTAATTTTGCAGATCCGTCGTTTATGGCTTGCTTTGTTTGTTTTGCACCAATTTTAACTTTACCTTTTTTTAATGTGTTTTTAAGAGTCTTCTCAATATCAACCATTTACAATCACTTCTTTATATTTCTCTTCATAACTAGCTCAACAGCACCAGTACCTAGATTGACTGGCTGTCCAACAATAATATTCTCTGCAACACCGCCTAGCTTATCAATCTCTCCACGTCTAGCTGCCTGAAGTAAATGACTTACAGTTATCTCAAACGCAGCACGAGACAATACAGATTCTTTTTCTTTGCTTACGCCATGACGCCCTATGGCTCTTATTGTCCCATCTACAGTCATTATGTCTGCGACAAGCATAATATGGCGCAAATCAACATTTAATCCCTGCTCCATTAGCGTGTTGTAAGCCTCTTTTATAATCATGTTCCGGGCTGCTTCTATCCCAAGCACACGTCCAACAGCTTGTATGTCGTTTGTAGTGGTTCTATATGGATCAACACCTTCGATTTTAAAAACCTCTTCGAGATTACTCCCTTCGCTGTAAATGACATAACCTTCGTTTGGCTCGTTACGAATAATTATTCTTTTTATGCCGTCTATGCCTTTGACTTTTAAATCTTTAAGCGTCTCTGTCACATCAAGTAATTTTTTGAAACTAGGCTCGTCAAGCGTTACTTTAATAATGTCTTTTTCAATGCTCGCGCCTGCCCCTCTAATCTTTTTTATGTTATCCAGTAGCTCATCTATAGTTATGTTTTTGTTTTTCATCGTAGCTTTGTTTGGTTTTACGTAGGTTATAAGATTTGTTAGATCTGTTTCTATATCTGCTATACTATTTAACTTTGCAATTTCTATCTTATTTGCAACCTCTTTAGCTAATTCAGGGTTAATACGATACTCATCTCTTAGATATATATTCATCATAGGCGTTGAAGGAATAGAACGAGCATCAACGATTTCAATAAGACGTGGAAGTCCAAGTGTAACATTAATTTCTGCAACACCGGCGTAGTGAAACGTACGCATTGTATTATGGGTTATGACACCATCAAAAGTAGTGAATGTTTCTAACCCCTCAACAGATAGGTCGTATACATAATCTCTTTCTGGATCTATATACGATATCTCCCTTATTTCATCCCATACTACATCTGCGTTCAACATTTTGCGCAACATCTTCATTTCTTTTTCAATGTCAACATTCTTTTCAAGTGCTATCTTTTCAAATATGTTTATATAACTAGAAAGGGTTGTTCTACCTATCTTCTGTCTCTTTGTAAAGTTATTTACTAGCCTCTTTGGAAATCCTATTTTCTCTGCTATTTCATAGAATATTGTGCCAAAGTTAGGAACCATATCAATTAAATCATAGGATTTAGAATTCGGAGCGTTAAAACTACATAATTTTTCCAATCTCTCTTTTTTATCCTTTATATCCGAGCCTATTTTTTCAAGGAATAGAGGTGCATATCTATATGAGACACTTAAACAACATTCTTTTCCTTTACTTTTGCTGCTAAATATCCCAAGCCTATTAAGAAGTAAGGCAATGCCGTCTATCAATTCTTTTGAGGCAGATGATGCTCTGATAACCTTTTTTTCAACGCTTACATTTCCATCTCCATCAAAATAGCCTTTCAGTAAAGCGCATATAAAATCTTCATTGGCGCTATAGGCAAAGCTCGGGAGTTTCTTTTTATTTGCTCCGCTGCCACATGTTTCTTTTATGAAATATGATAAAAGAGAAGAGCTTACGTGTATATCATGCCCCACAGCAAAACCCCTGTGGTTATCATATTCGTTATAGGTTAAATCATATTTTTTTGCAAATTTCCTTACACTGGCAAGAAAGTCTTCGTTTGTGTTAGAAATTGAGATATGATGCTTGTTTGAATTCCCCTCAGCAAGATATGCTCCTATAAACCAGCCAAATAGGCCATCCAATTCCATTTTTTGAGGTAGACATTTGCCGGCGGGATAAGAATAAACAAAACCTTCTTTTTCAAAAGCATAATCAATTTCCCCCGTGTTCAAAAAACTACTTAGATCTAGAACGTTGGTACAATTTTCTGGAAGTTTTTTGATTACTGGTATTCTGTCACCGACACTAAGCTTTTTTCCAGAGATGGGGACTATTTTGTTCTCATTTTTTATTACAAAAGAATGACCATCAGTGGCGCATATTTCTCTTCCAGATCTGGTCCTTATTTTGAGAAGTCTTCTCGAGTTTTTGTGTCTGCTGCAAGAAATTATTTTTTTCCATTCTATATTTTCATTTTCGTTTAGGCTAGGAACACAAATCTCTACATTGCTTGGCAAATCAAGGACATCAGATCCTCCGATATTTTTGTATCCAAATTCATCCATTAGTTTATCTACAAATTCACCTATTTCGTTTACATCAATCTGCATGTCCTTCTTTAAGATTATTTTTTCGTCATAGGGCAACGACATCTGGGTTCCGGGTTCACCTATGCTCTGTGCCCCTACAATACCACATGCCTCAGAAGAATCAACCTGATTTTTATTGTACTCCTCTACAGATCTCTTTACTATTTCCTTTAGTTTAGATTCAAGAGATTTATCTCTGGATATTTTTTCTATAATTTCATTAATTACGGATAACGGCAAGGAACCATCTTTTAAATTCTTTTCAATCTCTTTTTTAAGTTTTTTGTACTCTG
>OMKS01003391.1_pt1 | contig 12700 bp, 11 predicted proteins | sample 1674721 | NCBI WGS metagenome assembly OMKS01 (sample SAMN06264996, study PRJEB25208) | sediment metagenome | isolation source: hot spring sediment | place: USA: California | collected 2014-09-02 | reverse complement strand
GGGAGGGTCAGGGTAGCGGCCCTGAACGGCCGGTCGCCCCGAAAGGATTCCCAAATATTTTTATATTTTTTAACATTTGATACAATCAATTAATTCTCAATGATTTTTGTTGATATAGCATACCAGGTCACCGGCTTTGTACAGTTCATGCATATTTGAAAATATCGTTCAGATTTTATCTTTGCATTCCGGTTTGTTTTATGATAAAAATAACTGGAGGGTTTTTATTATGGCAATGCGCAAATATTTTTCCGTAAAACTACTGATCCCGCTGACCGTTCTTTTCACAGGACATGTTCCTGCCCTGGCAGACGGAAATATTGTATTGTATACTCCCTATACGAAAATTTCCGTCCCCCCGGGGCAAACCGTCGATTATTCCATTGATGTGAAGAATAACGGGAACAACCTGGCCAATGTGCCCGTGTATGTAAGCGGGTTGCCTTCCGGATGGGATCACAACCTGATGTCGGGAGGCTGGAATATCCAGCAGATCTCTGTCCTGCCGGGCGAATCAAAAAACATGACCCTTACCATCAATGTTCCCATGAAAGTGAATAAAGGCAATTATGCCTTCCAGGTGGTAGCCCGGGGGTACGGGGTGCTTCCCCTGGTGGTGCATGTTTCGGAACAGGGAACTTACAAGTCGGAGTTTACCTGCCAGCAGGCCAATATGCAGGGACATGCCACTTCGGGTTTTACCTTCTCCACGCAGCTGAAAAACCATACCGGAGAAAAACAGCTGTATTCCCTGCAGGCCAATCCGCCCCGGGGATGGGAGGTCATTTTCAAACCCAATTACAAACAGGCCACGGCCGTAGAAATTGAGCCGAACGCAACCACCAATATCACGGTGGAGGTAAAACCCCCTTACAATGTTAAGGCGGGAACATACAAAATACCCCTGCTGGCAGTGAACAATGCCACCTCGGCCGAGCTGGAGCTGGAAGTGGTGATCACCGGAAAGTATGAAATGGAACTGACCACCCCCAGTGGTCTGCTGAGTTCAAGCATCACGGCCGGCAAGGAAAAAACCGTGGAACTGCTTCTTAAAAACACCGGATCAAGTCCGCTGGACAATATCCGGTTCAGTGCTTCAAAACCCGTACACTGGGAGGTAAGCTTTGATCCCGATACCATCCCGCATCTGGAAGCCGGTGAAAACTTCACGGTAAAAGCCAGCATCCGGGCTTATGATAAAGCCATACCGGGTGATTATGTGGTCACCCTCAGTGCACAAACCCCGGAAACTTCCTCAAAGGCATCGTTCAGAATGTCGGTGAAAACACCGCTGCTGTGGGGATGGCTGGGAATACTCATCATTCTGGCGGTCATTGCCGTTATTTACTATCTTTTCCGCAAATACGGAAGGAGGTAAACCATGCCGAGGGTTATCGAAATATCCGGTCTGACCAAAAGATACGGATCGTTTGTTGCGGTAGACCATCTGCACCTGTCAATTGACGAAGGCGAGATATTCGGGTTGCTGGGACCCAACGGGGCCGGCAAATCCACCACCATACTCATGCTCATGGGCCTCACGGAACCCGATGAGGGCAAGGTGCGGGTTTGCGGTATCGATCCGGTCACCCGGCCGGTAGAAGTCAAAAAAATCGTGGGATACCTGCCCGAAGATGTCGGTTTTTACGATAACATGACAGGGCTGGAAAACCTGGCCTATACAGCCGGGCTGAACGGCATGCCCCGGAAAGAAGCCCTGGAAAAGTCCCGGCAAATGCTGGTAAAGGTAGGGCTGGGAAACGAAGCGGATAAAAAGGCAGGGAAATATTCCCGCGGCATGAGGCAAAGGCTGGGCCTGGCCGATGTGCTGATCAAGCAGCCCAGGATTATTATTCTCGACGAGCCCACCCTGGGCATTGACCCGGCCGGTATCAGGGAATTTCTTGATCTGATTGTCCATCTCAGTAAAAAAGAGGGAATTACCGTGATCTTCTCTTCCCATCACCTGCACCAGGTACAACAGGTATGCGACCGGGTTGGCATATTCGTAAAAGGCAGGCTGCTGGCCGAAGGAAACATCAATTCGCTGGCCGAACAGCTCTTTTCAAAAACCGCCTATACCGTGGAGGCAGGGATCAGTGAATATCCAGGTGATCAATCCCCGTCAACGAAAAAGGTCTCCGTTAAAAAGGTGGCCGGGGAGCTCCGGAAACTCCAGGGAGTAGTCAATGTAACAGACACCGATCACATGCTGCAGATCGAATGCACCGGAGATATAACCCCCGAAATTGCCCGGATTATTGTGCAAACCGGCGCCGGATTGAATTACCTGAAAAAAAGGGAATACGGACTGAATGAAATTTACTACCGATATTTTGAAGGAGGAGATACCGATGAGTAAAACAGTACATCAGGCAGGTTCTGCTTTTTCAAACCTTGTGCAGCTCTTATCCCTGAAAAAGAAGAATCGGGAGGGAACAAGGGCTGCCCATCCATTCAGGGTAATGGTACAGAAGGAAATGGCCGACCATATCACCAGCTGGCGTTTCCTCATTCTGATCGGGATCATTTTCCTGACCTGCATCGGATCAATGTACACCGCCCTCACAGGTCTTCAGAAAGCCGATGCGGGTGATGCAGAAAACGCCTTTTTCTTTCTGAAGCTGTTTACCGTTTCCGACGGCACCCTGCCCTCTTTCTTCCTGTTCATTGCCTTCCTGGGCCCTCTGCTGGGCATCAGCATGGGTTTTGATTCGGTCAACTCGGAACAGAACCGTGGCACACTCAGCCGTATACTGGCACAACCCGTACCCCGCGATTATGTGATCAATACCAAATTCACCGGCGCCCTGCTGGTGATAGGGGCCCTGCTGTTCGCCCTCAGCTTTCTGGTCATCGGTTCCGGACTGATCGCACTGGGAACACCGCCTACAGCGGGGGAATTCATGCGGATCATGCTGTTCACCCTGATCAGCATTATTTACGTTTCCTTCTGGCTCAACCTGTCGGTTTTCTTCTCCATAAGGTTCAAACAGCCTGCCACTTCGGCCCTGGCGGGTATTGCCGTCTGGCTTTTTTTCGTTGTTTTCTATCCGCTCATCCTGAACATCATTACCAGAGCCCTTCAGCCCTCACCGTTTGCATCCGAAAGGGCGGTAACCCTGTATGAAAAACTGAAATTCCTTCTGGTACAGGTCATGCCCAATGAACTATACAACGAAGCCGTCTCTACCATGCTGACACCCTCGGTCAGGAGCCTGGGGCCCCTGACCATCGAACAGTTACACGGAGCCATTCCCGGTCCCTTGCCCCTGGGGCAGAGCCTGCTGGTCATCTGGCCCCAGATCACCGGACTGGTCGCCATTACGGCCCTGTGCTTCATCCTTTCGTATACATCCTTCATGAGAAAGGAAATACGTTCAGGAGCCTAACCAATACAGGATTGTCAGGAAAACTTCTTAACCGGTACCTCCCGGTTATTTATGATTCAGCAGTTCCCTGAGCAGAAGTTCCATATCCACCCCGGCGAAGGAGGTGGCGTAATCGCTCATGGCATAGGGAATGATCAGTTGGCTGTTGTGGATGAAGGCGCCGCAGGTATACACCACATTGGGCACATATCCTGCCCGCTCGTCTTCGCTGGGCAGCAGCAAAGGCTCTTTCAGGCGACCGATTACCCGGGTGGGGTCGTCGCGGTCGAGCAGGCAGGCCCCCAGGCAGTATTTTCTTACCGGTCCTACCCCGTGTGTGATCAGCAGCCATCCTTTTTCGGTCTCGATTGGTGAACCTCCGTTCCCTATCTGCACCAGTTCCCAGTTATATACCGGTTCTGCCAGAAGGATCGCCTCACTCCACTTATGCAGGTTATCGGAGAACATGATGTAATTGTTCACCCCGTCCACCCGGCTGATCATGGCATATTTCCCGTTGATCTTCCTTGGGAACAGGGCCATGTTCTTGTCAATGGCATACCTGCCGTGAAGAGGGAAAATCCGGAAGGTATAAAAATCCTTTGTCTCGATCATCTTGGGAAGGATGGTGTATCCGTCGTAGGCAGTGTAAATTCCGTAATAGATAAAATCGCCGTTATCGTTCCTGAATTTTACAAAACGGGCATCTTCAATCCCGTTCTTTTCAAATTTGGAAATGGGAAAGATCACCCGCTCGGAAAGATCGGTATCATACGAAAAATGAATTTCGGTATGGGAATCGGCCAGCCAGAAGATCTCATCCAGCGCCTTCTGTTGTTCCATCAGGCGATGGCCGTTCACATCCTTGGCCACTTTCACGGCTTCCCTGATCTGATCGTAATTGAATTCGCCCGGAAGCTGCTCCAGCACCATTTCATAGTGTTCGCGAGCAATCTGCATATCTTTCAGCTTGCTGACAAAATCCTCCTTATCGTACAGATGGCTTTTGATGAGTTCTGCTTCCCCGATCTGGTCACCCGCCTTCTGCATGATCACCTCATTCTTTTCGTTCAAAATGGCCCTGCGGAAAATCAGGGAAGAAATATGTCCTTCCCCCGTCGCCCTCAGGCTGATGATCACCCGCCTCTGTCCTTCCTGCAATCCGCTCTGGTCAAAATCTTTCACAATGGAGGGATTGAAAAGGGCCGCCGATTCCAGGGCATATTCCATGGTAAAATAGGAACCGATGAGCAATTTACGCCATTCCGACAGCTTTCTTCCGTTGTTGAGATCATCCACCAGGTGTTTCACTTTCCGAAAATTGTTCAAAAAGATCTTGGTAATGCTGCGGTGGCGCATGGAAAATTCGCGCAGGATCTGGTGCAGCAATATCTCCGCCTCCTTTTCCGGCATTGCCGCCACTCTGGATATCAACTTTCTGGCCCGCTCTTCCCCGTTGAAGAAAAACCGTGCGATCACCCGGTTATTATCCGGATAAATCACGGTAGCTTTTCTCTCGACCGGCAATTTCATTTTAATCCTGTTTTTCGTAATTCCCTGTTGTTTTTATCGGAAAAACTGCACGAGAAAAATTCCGGACATAAAAATAATAAATGTTTCAACACGTCATAAACCCCCAGGGTAAATGAAAAAAGGGCAACCGCCCGGCTGCCCTTTCCTGTGCATTCCAAAGGTTGGGTTACTTTTCCGCATCGGGGCCTTCCCTGGCAATGGAATCGCGCATATCGGTATCGGCCTCGATATTCTTGATGCGGTAATAGTCCATGATCCCCAGGTTCCCCGAGCGGAAGGCATCGGCAATGGCCAGGGGGATCTTTACCTCGGCCTCGATCACCTTGGCACGGGCTTCCTGGGCTTTGGCCTTCATTTCCTGCTCCAGTGCCACGGCCATGGCTCTTCTTTCCTCTGCCTTGGCCTGGGCAATGTTCTTATCGGCATTGGCCTGGTCTATCTGCAGGCCGGCCCCTATGTTTTTGCCAATGTCGATATCGGCAATATCGATAGATAGAATTTCAAAAGCGGTTCCCGCATCCAGTCCTTTTCCCAGCACCACCTTTGAAATATTGTCCGGATTTTCAAGTACCGCCTTGTGGGAATCAGACGATCCGATGGAAGAAACAATCCCTTCGCCAACCCTGGCCAGGACGGTTTCCTCACCGGCGCCTCCCACCAGTTGTTTGATATTTGCCCTCACGGTCACCCGTGCTTTGGCTATGAGCTGTATACCGTCTTTCGCCACAGCCGTAACGGGAGGGGTATTGATCACCTTGGGGTTCACCGACATCTGCACGGCCTCGAAAACATCCCTCCCCGCCAGATCAATGGCGGTGGCCATCTGAAACGGCAGGTCTATATTGGCCTTGTCGGCCGAAACCAGGGCATGTACTACCCTTTCCACATGTCCACCTGCCAGGTAATGGGCTTCCAGCTGGTCGCGCTTGATGGTCTGCAGTCCGGCCTTATGGGCTTCGATCATGGCCCGCACAATCACGGCCGGGGGCACTTTCCTCCAGCGCATGAAGATCAGCTGAAGAAGCGAAATGCGTACCCCGGAAACCAGCGCCTGAAACCACAGCCCGATGGGTACCAGGTAAAGAATAAGCCACAGCAGAACAAAGGCTGCAATGACAATAACAATATACAATCCAATTCCTTCCATATCTAATCAATTTTTGGTTTTACAATAAGCTTGTTGCCTTCCAACCCCACCACAGTAACAGGCACATTTGGATCCAGATACCCATCCAGTATCTTCCCTTCAAACACCTTCCCGTTCACCATTACCTTTCCGATGGGATTGAGCCGGGTAAGGGTTTCGCCTTCAGCCCCTTTCTCCACTTTTTCCTGCCGGGGAGAAACGGCATCCACCCGGCTGTCGATATTGGTTCCCAGCATTACCCGGCGCCAGGTTTTCGATTTGAGCGCCATGGCCAGTACCAGCACCGAAACCACAATGGTTCCCAGGAGAATATAATTCCCCACCACGGGCCCGTGAAAATGGTACCCCAGGTATATGCTGCCGATCAGCAGGATGGCCCCGCCGATTCCTGCCACGGTAATACCCGGCACCAGAAGGAACTCGACCAGGAACAAAATGATCCCCAGAAGAATAAGCAATATGATAACGGTAACCGACATACCCGGTCCTATTATGATTTCATGGAAACAACCAGGCCCTTGCGGGCCAGTTCACCCTGCTGGTGCAACAGCGCGTCACGATGGCCTTTCTTCACCAGACATTTCCCCTTCGTATGGGCAATAAAAGCGCATTGCTCGGCCTGCTCGGCCGAATGGTCCAATACTTCCATCAGGGAACCGATCACAAAATCAAAAGTATGGTGATCGTCGTTGTGCAATATCAGCGACCAACCACGATCGTCATTCCCTTTCTCCTGCCGGGACAGTTCCTTTTTTCCTGATTCCTCGTTCATAGCTCCCCTCCCGGGATTATTCGTTTGTCATACTGCGGGCCCGGTCCACACCGATCCTCCGGCCCTCCAGGTAGGCGGTCACAAACGCATCTGTCAGGCCGTTTGCCGCCAGCCTGTTCCTGAACCGAACCGCCTCATCAAATGTATAAAAATTTCCGATAGTATATACAGTCAAACCCTGTTCGTCTGTCCTTTTTTCTACCTGAGCTCCGCCCGAAGCCTCCCGGTAATGATTAACTGCGGCTGAAGGAAGCGTTCCCCTGAAGGCTCCCACCTGTACCTTGAAAACGGGTATGGCTCCTTCCGTTCTTTCCTTCACGATTCCCGCGGATGCTCCCTCACGGGCCGTCTGCTCCCTGCCCTCGAGGGAACGGGCCCGCGGCAGGGCAATCCGGTTTCCGTTCAGTGTAGCCACCAGAAAGGCCTGATCGGACAGGTTTTTACGTACCCGGCCCAGGGCCTGCTGTGCTTCGTCATACGAACCGTACTTTCCCACATAATAACGGATCAGTTCCGTTCCGGGAACGGTTTCCCGGGTTACGGGTGTATATCCGTGGAAGTATTCTTCGGGGAGAGGGCTGCTGAACACTCCCACCTGTATCTTGTATTCCAGCCCTAACGCACCGGTACGCCCGGCTGAAACCGCTGCTTTTGCCGCGGTGGCAGCACGCGCTTCGGAAACTTCTGCTTCCTGCTGTATTTCACCCTTCTGTTCGGCACCAGTTCCCTTATCTCCCATAGCAGAAATTTTTCTGCCCAGCGTATCCGTTCCCTCACCCATTCCCTCCGGCCAGTCTGCCACCGGCCGCACATCGTGCGGTTCTCCGGGGGCCCCGGCATGGTCATCTTTCCTGCCGGAAGGCCTGTGCCGGGAGTCTGCTAATGTGCCGGTGATCAGGATCACCGATCCGGGATCAGGCCGACGGATCCCTGCAGCAGTTTCGAATGCCCGTTTCTGGTTTTCAAGAGTCACCAGTTCATACGCATTCGCTTCCACAAGCCCCTGGTATTTCTGTTCCTGGTTCATCTGTTCTATGGCTGCCTGCCGCAGCGTCTGAGCACGGGCATATTGTTCCCTGGCACGTTCGCAGAAAAGCGTGAGCCTGCCGGTCACCTCCTCTCCCTTGACAGCACCCTTCACCCGCTCAAGCACATCATTGAACAACAGGTATTTGTTTTCATTCACTACCTGGTATATTTCCATTGCCATCATTTTGTATTCCAGGGCTTTTTCATCTTCTTTCCCGGCCCGGCCCTGAAACCTTCTCATCTGCGAATGGTTTCTGGCTCCGTCAGCCCGGACCCTCCATTCCGCAGCTTTCCGTTCTGCTTCCCTGGCTTTTGACATATACTCCTTCCCTGTTTGCTCCAGAGCCGTCCATTCATCCAACCGGTTCAGTTCATTCCTTCTGAACAGTTTCCGGAAGGGATCCTCCCTGTAAAAAAGATCGGAGGCATATTCCTGAAACCGGGTGGTATCCTGCAAACCGTCCGCTGAAAGGTTCTGCGCATACCCCGTGGGAACATCCTCCTGCAGGAACAGAGCTTCCTGTTCCAGTCCGTAGGCCTGCTGAAACAAGGCATCGGCCTGATGCCGGTACCTGATCTGCTGCAGCTCCAGACTGTCAATCTTTTGTTGCAGGCTCTTCCTCTTTTCCACCCCCCTTTCCCTGGCCAGTTCCTGCTTTCCAGCCATAATAACACGTGAAAGGGAGTCTGATAGTGCCTCTCTCTCCATGGCCTGGGTTATCAGCCGGTCATGCTCAATGGCCACCGATGCTTTGCCGGAAACCTGACACCACCCTTTCGGGGAAGGGGCTGCAAACAAAAGGAGCAATATTATTATTATGCAGAAAGACAGAGGGAAACGATTGGAAAAGGAAAATACTCTCATCATACCGGAATTTCGTGTGGGGGTAAAATTAAAAAAATAAAACCGGAACGGAATATAACAGGATGTTGATAAAGAACCCCGGTCCGGTGGGGTCATATTCATGGAAACTTGTTACTTTTACCATAAATTCAAAACATGGTTAAACTGAAAACAGGCGACCGGGCTCCGGACTTCTCCGGAACCGATCAGAACGGAAATACCGTTCACCTGGGCGATTACAGGGGCAACAGGCTGGTGCTGTATTTTTACCCGAAAGACCATACCCCGGGTTGCACGGCCGAAGCATGCAACCTGAGAGACAATTACGAAGATCTGATGAACAGGGGGTTCCGCATCATCGGGGTCAGCCCCGACAGTACGGCATCCCACCAGAAATTCAGCACAAAGCACCGCCTTCCCTTTCCACTGGTCTCCGATACCGGCAAATCCATCATGAAAGCATACGGGGCCTGGGGTGAAAAGAGCATGTTTGGAAAAAAATACATGGGAGTACTGAGAAAAACCTTTATCATTTCAGAAGACGGGATCATCGAGCAAATATTCGATAAGGTCAATACCCGAGATCATACCCGCCAGATACTGGAAACCCTTGAAAAATAACTGCAATACAAACATCATATGGAGAAGGAAAAGAAAGAACCCAACGTGAACAAAGAAAAACTGAAAGCCCTCCAGCTAACCCTTGACAAGATTGAAAAAGGGTACGGTAAGGGTACCATCATGAAACTGGGAGACCAGGCAGTGGTGGATGTCCCCAGCATCTCTTCCGGCTCGATTGCCCTCGATATGGCCCTGGGGGTGGGTGGTTACCCCCGCGGACGGGTAGTCGAGATTTACGGCCCCGAATCGTCGGGAAAAACCACCCTGGCCATTCATGCCATTGCCGAAGCACAGAAAAACGGGGGCATTGCCGCCTTTATTGATGCAGAACATGCCTTTGACCGGTTTTATGCCGAAAAACTGGGGGTGGATCTCGATAATCTGCTTATCTCGCAGCCCGATAACGGCGAGCAGGCCCTGGAAATAACCGACCACCTCATCCGGTCGGGAGCCATCGATATCATTGTGATCGACTCGGTTGCCGCACTGACCCCCAGGGCAGAGATCGAAGGCGAGATGGGAGATTCGAAAATGGGGCTGCAGGCCCGGCTCATGTCGCAGGCCCTGCGGAAACTTACCGCCAATATCAGCAAAACACGCACCTGCTGCATTTTCATTAACCAGCTGAGGGAAAAGATCGGGGTTATGTTCGGGAACCCCGAAACCACCACCGGCGGAAATGCCCTGAAGTTTTACGCCTCTGTCAGAGTGGATATCCGGAAGATAGGCCAGATCAAGGAAGGCGAGGATGTAACCGGAAGCCGTACCCGGGTTAAGATTGTCAAGAACAAGGTGGCGCCGCCCTTCCGGAAGGCCGAATTCGACATCATGTACGGGGAAGGAATCTCCCGCACCGGCGAGATCATCGACCTGGGCACGGACCTGAATGTGATCAGGAAAAGCGGTTCATGGTTCAGCTATGGCGATACCCGCCTGGGGCAGGGCCGCGAAGCCGTGAAGCAGATCCTGAACGACAATCCCGAACTGGCCGACGAACTGAAAGCCGCCATCATCGAAGCCATGAAGGGGATACCCGAACCGGCTGCCAAAAAAGAAAAGGAATAGAAATATCCTGAACCAGTAAATAAGTATAGAAATGTCACAACATTTATTACGGCCAGCAGCATTTCTGCTGCTGGCATTGGCTGCATGCCAGCCCTCCGGCCGGAATGACCGGAAAGCAACTGAGGTTTTCGGGCCCCACTCCATTACCGCCGGATCCGGCATGATGACACCGGAAATACTCTGGTCATTCGGAAGGATTTCCGATGTACAGGTATCACCCGACGGAAAACACATCCTCTACGGAGTAAGTTATTACGACATTCCCTCCAACCGCAGCAACCGGGAATTGTACATCATGGATACCGACGGAGGGAACAAGCGGCGGCTAACCCGCACTCCGGAAGGGGAATACAACGCCCGCTGGAGACCCGACGGCCAAAAGATCGGATACATTTCCCACGCCTCGGGATCGGGTCAGCTCTGGGAAATGAACCCCGACGGCTCAGGTCCCGTTATGATCACCGATGTGGAAGGAGGCATCACCGGTTTTGCCTATTCCCCCGATCAAACCCATATCCTGTTCACCAGGCAGGTGAAGCTGGACAAAACCACACAGGATATCCATCCCGACCTGCCTCAGGCATCGGGAAGGATCATCGACGACCTGATGTACCGGCACTGGGACCACTGGATTGACGATTACAGCCACATTTTCGTGGCCGCTTACCAGAACGGGAAAATAACCGATCCGGTCGATATCATGGAAGGGGAAAAATGGGATTCCCCGGTACGGCCCTTCGGGGGCATGGAACAGATCTGCTGGAGCCCTGACGGAAAAACCATTGCCTATACTTCCAAAAAGCTGACAGGAAGGGATTATACCCTTTCCACCAATGCCGATATTTACCTGTACGAACTGGAAAAAGGCACCACCAGGAACCTCACGGAAGGTATGAACGGAAACGATGCAGCCCCGGTTTTCTCTCCCGACGGAAGATACCTGGCCTGGGAAAGCATGGAACGCGACGGATATGAATCCGACCTGGTGCGCCTGTTTCTGGCCGACCTGGAAACAGGAGAGAAAATATTCCTCACAGAAGGTTTCGAACAAAACGTACACGGCCTGACCTTCACTCCCGGCGGATCGGAGATCTATTTCATCAGCAACCACCGGGGAACCGATGAAATTTATCGCATTCACACCCATTCCGGCCATATGAGCCGGATCACCCGGGGTGTGCACAACTACACTTCGGTAACCCCTGTTAATGAATTCCTGGTTGCCACCCGGCAATCCATGTCAAAACCCGAAGAAATTTACCGGGTGGACCCCGGCACAGGCGAGGCCACTGAAATTTCCTTCGAAAACAGGCACATCCTCGGGCAGCTCACCATGGGCCGGGTGGAAAGCCGTTGGATCACCACCACAGACAACAAGCAGATGCTGGTGTGGGTGATCTACCCCCCGCATTTCGATGAATCAAAAACCTATCCGGCCCTTTTGTACTGTCAGGGCGGGCCCCAGAGTACGGTAAGCCAGTTCTGGTCGTACCGATGGAATTTCCAGATGATGGCTGCCAACGGATACATTGTGGTGGCGCCGAACCGCAGGGGACTCCCTGGTTTCGGGACAGAATGGAATGAACAGATCAGCGGGGATTATGGAGGGCAAAACATGCAGGACCTGTTGAGGGCCATTGATGTGGTGGCCGAAGAACCCTGGGTGGATAAAAACCGTTTGGGGGCCGTAGGAGCCAGCTACGGCGGTTACTCGGTGTACTGGCTGGCCGGAAACCACGAGAAAAGGTTCAAAGCCTTTATTGCCCATGACGGGATGTTCAACTTCGAAAGCCAGTACCTGGAAACCGAGGAGATGTGGTTCCCCAACCGGGATTTCGGAGGTCCTTTCTGGGAAGAGAATAACCCGGTGGTGGAACGCTCGTATGCCGCTTCACCCCACCGGTTTGTGGAAAACTGGGACACCCCCATTTTGGTCATCCACGGAGAACGCGACTACCGCGTTACCATAGCACAGGGCATCAGCGCATTCAATGCTGCCAGGCTGCAGGATATACCGGCCCGTTTTCTGTATTTTCCCGACGAAAACCACTGGGTACTGACGCCTCAGAACGGGATCCTGTGGCAGAGAACCTTCTTCGACTGGCTGGACAGATGGTTGAAGGATGAAGGTTGAAGGATGAAATGCATGAAGTTAGAAGTGTGGGATTGAGAGGGGGTATTTCTTTAAGTTTTTAACTTTTTTAATATTTTGATTGGAGCTTTTTCTTTATCTACGTAGAAAACTGGCTTTGTTATGACATAATCAGCAATTATTTGTATATTTGAAAAAAATGCTGTTATGGAATTGTCAGAAATTA
>OMKS01003390.1_pt1 | contig 12705 bp, 9 predicted proteins | sample 1674721 | NCBI WGS metagenome assembly OMKS01 (sample SAMN06264996, study PRJEB25208) | sediment metagenome | isolation source: hot spring sediment | place: USA: California | collected 2014-09-02 | reverse complement strand
ACGGAAGGCCGTATCTGTTTGCTTGGCCAAATGACGAGAGTATCCCGAAGGCCTTCTCCGTTTCCTTTATCGCTCTCTCGTATCCCCTGCGGTCAAGAGCCCTTACGGCGTTCAACAGATGGGACCAGATCCTCGCGCTCTCCCTCTCCTTCACGAAATAGATCGTCAGGGGTGCAATGGAGAATATGGCCCCCTCTAGCGCCAATACTTGGTCGTATATCTCGAAGGAACCAGAGCTCTGGATCGCGGCGATTTCGTGAAACGCCACGAGCGCGATGACGGTCGCGCCCAATAGCCAGCAAGCGAACAGCCCCATCCGGCTGCGGACCGCGTTGATGGCTACCAGCGAGATCGATATGCCCAGGACGATCAGCGCCCAGTCCAGCGACGAAAGCGTAAACTCCCCCGGGGCCTCAGTCCAGATGCCGAAAGCCTGATGAATGGGGGCGAGCGCCACTGTGACGATTCCAGCGCCATAGAGCGCCACTGGAAATATGTCCCTTCTCCGAATGTATGGAGACGCAGCGACAATAATTATTGCGGCCATTATCAGCCCGATCGAGAATAGAATCGCCAGTACCGCGGAGTCCCTCCCAAACGTCACCAGCAATATCATGCAGACTATGGCGATCGGTATGGCGGCGAAGATGAGCTTCGCGTTGATCTTCTTTAAGGTCATGGATTCCGACTCGGCTCTCCTGAATATCAGGTAGAAGCCGGCGCCGATACAGCCGGACGCCAGGAAGAAGACGTAGACGCTGTACAGGTCGAATCCGAAATACCAGAGGCGCTTCATCATGAAGAACTCCATGATGATCCCCGGAAGCGCCAGCAGATACAACAGCAGCAGTATGACGGCGGGGTTGCCGAGCTCCGCCATTATCCTCCTGCCCTCTATCTGCTTGTGCCTGTATCCGCCCACTATGGACACCAGTCGGAGCCTCTCTCCCGTGTCCAGAGCATACTCTAGAGCGTCCTCCTTCGAGAATCTTACGACAGTTTCAGTCTCATCCATGGCCATTTACAACTCTCCGGTATCTCATTCTTAAAACCGTTGCCGTCAATATCACCAGCAAAATTGGCAATATTACCTGGGAGAACTCGGGTATCTCTGTCTGGCCTATGTTGATCTCGCCCGGAGTGGGCAACAGCTGCTTCCACTTGGCGTATGGCGGCTCCCCGGTCCTGCTGTAGGATCTGGAGTTGGTATTCTCCATCACGCGGACGCTGTCCACGACAGTCCCCTGGTCGTCCACCAATATGATGTTCGATTTATGGCTGAGATCCAGCCCATAGATCACAATGAACTCTCCCGGTTCCAAAACCGTCCCCTCGAAGATCGTCAGTACTATCCTGTCCTCGTAGAGGATCCATCCATCGATCGAGACCAGGCTGGAGCCGGTGTTGTAAAGCTCGATCCAATCCGTCGATCTCCTGTCCGAGTAGACCTCGTTTATTATGACGCCGCCGAACGCCTTCTGGTACCATTCCCCTTTCAGCCTGGCCAGCGGAAGGATGCTGTCAGAATAATCCGTCCCCCCATTCCAATCGGTCATGAAGAAGCCCACCGCGGCCACGGTGTCGTTAGCCAGCACAATCGACGAGAGGTTGAATCCGATTTCCATCCTTCTGTGGTCCACAGCTGCATCGACGCTCCCGTGCGATTCCCAGGATCCGTTCTGGCCCCCCATCCAACCGAACAGCTCGGACTGGAGCACCACGCCCTTCTTGCCAGCTATGAGCACAAGATAATCCCCGCCCAATACATCGGCGTAGCCCACCCCGGTCGACTTGTTCATGTCTATATCGATAAGCGCACCCGCAACATCCGCCCCGAGAAGCTCTGGGGAGTCGAAATGCGGGAGTCCGCTGCCCGGTACGGGCAGGCGGATGTTCTTGGGGATGAGAGTCCCGTTGCACATCTTGTCGTCTACCGAGAGGTACATCGAGACCCTCTCATCGTCCAGATGGATGCCGTATTCGAGTATGTCGATCGACTCGTTTACGCCGGCGGAGCCGTTCTCATACTGGACGTCATTGTCTCCGTCGATCATGACGAACCCGTTCTTCCAATCGCCGAAAGCCCCGTCGATTACGATCCCGTAAGGCAGCTCCCCGATGTAAGCTACCTTCTCCATCGTCTGCACCTCGTGGATTGCCACGGGGCAGTCGCCGACCTCCAGTTCGCATCCCTTCAGCTCCAGTCCGAAGGAGTCTCCGGCGGCTTCCAGCGGCAGCTCCGCCTGTAGCGAAAGCGAGCGGCCGTAGCCCTGCTGGATCTGTAGCGGCTCTCCCAGTGAGATATTCGGGCCGTCGGATACGGCCAGTAGCTCACTCCCCTCGAAGAGGTAGAGGTTGAATCCAGAGGCGTTCCCCAGTTCCTCGAAGCAGAGCCCGGCGACCTGCAGGCCGCTGCCCTGACTAACGAGGCTCAACTCCATCACCGTCTCCCTCGTGCCCGGGCTGAGAATGCCCGGCATAACCAGATCGACGGACACGCTGAGGGCAGGGGATGCGTGCTTGATCGCGAACCTCGACATGTCCTCCTCACCGAACCAGTTCTTGGATAGGAAGCGGGCGACAGGGCTCTCTACGCCGGGAACGGTCACCGAGAATTCCACCTGTTTCTCGGATCCCATCACATTTACCGGGAAGCGGTTGACGAACCCGTTGAAATCATGTGGGTCGGCGCCGGTTGCGAAGCCACATGCACGTTCTATCTGGACGGTGCCGTTCCAGCCGATTATTTCCACCATGAGATCCGCTCCTATGCCCTCCACGAAGTAGCCGGTCCGGCCGTTCCCGTCCGTGTCGAAAAACACGTAGAAGGCATTAGCCCGTTCGCTCCCGGTCGTGAACATCTGGCCCATCGTTGAGAGATAACAGTAGATGGTGCTCTGCCTGACGACGATGGAGTACTGCGCGATGTCGATCTCGGGAGAGGCGGAGACGAACTCATCGGAGAAATATCCAGCCCTTTCCCAATCGAAGAAATGGCCGTCGATTTTGATCGTGTACTCCGGCATCAGCGAAATGAGGTAGAAGGGGGCGACGATGATTATCGCCGAGATAATGAGAATGAACGCCACCCTGAGGGAGAAATTCCTCCTCGCCAGTGGCAATATCCTTTTGTTGTTGGTCATCCGGAATCCGTTTATGAATCCGTTGCCGTTGACCCAGCCGTTCTTCCGGTCCAGTCCGTTTACCAGGCCGTTGTATAGCCCGCGCCCGCCGTTGCTGAGCCCGTTGACCCTCCCTCTGGACGAGAGCCCGTTCACAAATCCCTGTCTCTGGGCCTGGTTTTGCTCCTCCCCGTTGCTCCCGTTTACCCTACCCCGGGATCTGAGTCCGCTCAGCATAGAGTGCTCTGAACTCGCGGTATGGCGCATACTCTGGCGGTGTTTCTCTGACCTCGGGTATCTCATCTCAGAGCGTGTCCTTGGGGGGAGTCCGCCTATTGGCGAATGATCGAATTTTCGACAGAACCGAAAACCTGGCGCAAAAGCCAGATTATGGCCAGATTATATCTATTCGCCTTTGGATATTTCAACATTCCCCGAATGGCAGAGATAATCAACGAATTGAAAATCGATAATTGACGAACGGACCATATATGGTCCGTTTGGGCGAAAGGGTAATATCCTGACACGCCGGCTCCTCTAAGATGACCCGCAACGTGAGAGGAAGGCTTACGATCGGCTTGCTCAACACATATGACCGGAGGAGCCTCCGAGAGCCTCACAGGAGGGTCATTGCCAGATGCGGGCCGCTCTGCGAGGCGTTCGACTGGAATCTGGCTCTTTTCGGTTTTCCATTTCCAAGAGATCTCCGGACACCGGACGAGGTTGCCAACTGGCTCGCTTCTACCACCTCGATCGGCGAGGACGGCCGCTACACAATTGAGCTTTCGGATTCGGGCCGTCTGTCCATCTTTCCGCTACCTGGCCGCGGGTTCCCACCGCAGCTCGGAAGTCCCGTCGTGACCACCCGACGACCTTTTCAGGATTGCTCGGTCACAGTTGAGGAGATAGCCGGCCGATCCCTGGCCGGAACGTCGTTCCTGCTATTGTTCGGCCTCGGACCGAAGGGCATCCCGTCCGAATTTTTCGAGATGTCGAAAATCCATTTCGATGTGACGGCGAGAGGAAAAACCCTCGAGACCTGCACGGCCGTGGGCGCGGTCGTCGCTTCGGTCAGCACGGCGATAAGAATGCTCTCTTCCGAGAAGGCCAGAGATTAATATCGATCGTATTCGAGACCCAAAGAGGGCATCGTGACAGAGCCTGAGTCGTCCACCTTTCCGACGATCTTCGCAAGCCCCTCGAGTTCATCTACGATTGAATCGGCGCTGCTTTCCGGTGCCACAATCGCAAACCCCATCCCCATGTTGAATGTCTGATACATCTCCCTGTCGTCAACCGATCCGAGCTCCTGGAGCGCTGTAAAAACGGGCTGCGGCTGCATGGGCGCTTCAAGCGAGAAACCGAGGCCTTCCCTGAGCCTCAGGAAGTTCCTCATCCCGCCCCCGGTGATGTTTATCATTCCGTGCACAGGGTACTTACGGACGAGCCGGAGCACCTCCTCGACATATATTTTCGTAGGGACCAGCAACTCTTCTCCTATGCGTCTTTCGAGCCCCTCGATGCGGTCTTCGTATTCCAACCCGTTCTCATCGATAATTTTCCTGGCAAGGCTGAGCCCGTTCGAATGGATCCCGCTGCTCGCCAGGCCGACTATCCTGTCCCCCGGTGCGCATTTCGATCCGATGATCATGTCCTCCTTCTTGACGATTCCGAGACATGTGCCAGTCAGGTCGATTCCGCGTACGACCTCGGGCATTATCGCCACCTCCCCTCCGACGATGGCCATGTTGGACAGCTCTGCCCCTTTCTGCAATCCCTCTCCGATCTGGGCCAATATCTCAGGCATGGGCCTGTCCACGGCTATGTAGTCCACGAAGGCCACTGGCTCCGCCCCGACGCAGATCGTATCGTTGACGTTCATGGCGATGCAGTCGATCCCTACCGTGTTCCAGACCCCTAGCTTTTCTGCGACTATCAGCTTCGTGCCCACCCCGTCAGTGCATAGGCTGAGCGCGTACTCCCCGAAATCGATCAGTCCGGTAAAATGGCCAGGCAGGTCGAGCGGTGCGAAGCCGCCCTTTCTGCTCCTGCCAAGCTTCTCGACCAGCGCCGAGATGCTTCTGGATTTCAGGTCGATATCGACCCCTGCGTCAGCATAGGTCATACCCCTTTTGGCCATGTTATTCCCGGCTTCGAATGTACTCACCCTGAATAAACCTTGTCGGTGTGGTCATCCCAATACCCACACATCTGGCGGTTTCTTACCGTTAATATCAGAAAAGGAGAATGAGGACCAGGGCGTTTACGACCAATAGCGTTATGATCATGGCCGGTATCGCCACCTTGCAGTACTCTCCCCAGGTATGCGATATCCCGTTTTTCTCCGCGACCGCGAGACCGACCACATTGGCCGAAGCGCCGATCGGCGTTGCGTTCCCGCCGACGTCGCATCCCATTGCGAGCGTGTAGGCCAGTGGATTGAGCGCCACCCCCGTCTCCGCAGATATGGTCTGTATCACGGGCACCATTGCGGCCGACAGCGGGACATTGTCGAAAAGTGCCGACAGCAGTCCCGCAGTCCAAAGCACGATGGTCGCTATGAGGAGCACGTTGCCGCCCGAGATGTCGGAAAGCGACTCCGCGAAGTCGCTCAGTATGCCGCTCGCCTCCAATCCACCAACCATTACAAACAGGCCTGCCAGGAAGACGATGGTGTGCCAATCTATCTTGTCCACCAGATGATCCAGCCCTCTGCCGCCGAGGAGCAGAACCAGGGCCGCTCCCAGTATGGCCACATACGCCACCAGCAGGTCCAGTACGCTGTGCATTATCAGGAGTGTAACGGTGAAGGCGAAAACGATCAGTGCTATCCTCATCTGTCGAAGGTCCCTGATCGCGGTGAAGGGATCGAGGTCCTTGTGCTCCTCCATGATCTTCTGAACGTCTACCTTCCTGTCCTTCCCGTTCTCCAAAATGTGCCTGTAGAAAAGTCCGAAGACGACCAGGTTGACCGCAAAGGCGAACAGCGCGATCGGGCCCGTATTTGTCGCGAAGTCGATGAAGGTCATGTCGAGAGCAGTGCCGATGATGACGTTCGGAGGGTCTCCGACCATTGTTGCGCTCCCGCCAATATTTGCCGAGCATATCTCAGCGATGATTATCGGGAGGGGAGGGGCCTTGAGTATCAGACACACCTCTATCGACAGCGACGCCATGAATATCATGACGGTTATGCTGTCCATGAAGGCCGCCAAGAACGCGGACAGCCCGCAGAACACCACGAAGATCTTCAGAAAGTTGAACTTCGTCATCTTCAGGGCGTGCAAGCCGATCCATCTGAAGAAGCCGCTGTCACTGAGTGCGGCGACGAGCACGAACATGCCGAATATGAGCCCGATCGCCTCCCAATGTATCGCCTCGATTGCCTGCTCCTCCGACAGGATGCCGAGTCCGACCATTGTCAGGGCGCCAATTAGTACTGCGACGGTACGGTCTGCTAGATTGAGAACCATAACGACGTAAACTGCGGCGAATATCAGAAGTGCAACGATCGCGTCATCCACTAGTGCATCCCATTCCAGTGGAAGGCTCAATTACTTAAAAAATCTTTTTGTAATGTCCCAATAGCCCGAAATCATCACTTTTCCTTCCATGACATGAGCTTGCTGGCCAATACGAAGAATATGACGGCGATCACGATCATCACGGCCATATTCCCGAGCGCGGACTCCGTATTGCCGTATATCATCGTATCCCTCAGCCCGTCGTTGAGATAGGTAAGTGGTAGGAACTGTGCGACCGTCTGCATGTACGGAGGGAATGAGGCGATTTCGAAGAAGCTGCCCGACAGGAACATCATCGGGAAACCGATCGCGTTCGCGATCGCCACGCCGGTCTCCGGATCTCTGATGACAGTTCCCAGCAGCATGCCTATACCTGCGAACAGCAGCACGCCAATTGCCAGGAAGGCGAGCACAAGAGGCGTAAGCGTGGCGGACATGTCGAACACGAACACGCCCACGGCAACGGTGATCAGGATCGAGACCAACAGTATGATTGTGTAGATCAAGAATCTGGAGACGAGCCATTCCGATTTGGACAATGTGGTCGTCGCTAGGAGCTTGAAGTAGCCTCGGGAGCGGTATTCCGCGCACATCGAGGTCATGCCGAACAAAGTCGTCGTCATTATGGTCAGGCCGATTATCCCCGGCAGGAAGAAGTCCATGAACTGGAAGCTCTCAGACGGGACCGCCGAGGCGCTCTGGACAAATATCATCTGATGCGCTCCGGACAGGTTGTAGTTCATTATCGAAGATGCCGCGTCGAGAGCGGTCCTGGCCGTGGTAAACGACGAACTCGTGAAATCGCCGTAGAGTATGAGAGTCACGGGGAGGCTGAGAGAGGAGTTCGTCTGCATGGCCATGATATTCTCGGAGAAATTCGCCGGTATGAATAGAGCCACGCTCAACGATTCGTCGTTTATGTACTCGATTATGTCCTCGGGTTGAGGTATCTCCCTTAAATTCACTATGCCGGTCTCGTTCAGGATCGCCGTCAGCATCTGGGAGTACGGTCCGTCGTCCAAGTTCTGTACTTTCAGTGATATGCTCTGGGACCCGATGTTGGAGAAAATCGCACCGAAAAGCAGGATTAGCAGAACCGGAAAGACGAGCGTGAAGAAGGTCCCTACGGTGGACCGCATGTACATCTTTCCCGAGTTGATGACATCGGATAGGATGCGTTTCATTCCTGAAGCACCCCGTTCTCCATTTTCTGTCCTATGAGATTGAGAAAGACATCCTCCAGCGTCTCGCGCTTCGTGTATATGTCCCTTATCGGAGCTTCCAACGACGCGAGCTTCTCGAAGCAGGAGCGCATCTCCGCCCTCGTCTTGCAGGATATGAGCACATCGCCGTCCAGCTCAGTTGCCTGAACACCGAAGGCTCGGACTTCATCGAGCCCTTTCCTGCCCGCTCCCACGAGCACTATGACTGTGCTCTTTCCGTACTCGGCCACCAGATCCTCGGGAGTTCCTTGGGCGATGATCTTCCCCTTGTGCATTATCGCGACATCGTCTGACAGCTTCTCGGCTTCATCCAGGTAGTGCGTTGTGAGCAGGACGGTGGATCCCCTTCTGCCGACATCCTCTATCAGCCTCCAGATGTCCCTGCGCGCCTTCGGGTCCAGCCCCGTCGTCGGCTCGTCCAGGAACAGAAGCTCCGGATCGTTCACGAGCGCCATCGCGATGCCCAGCTTCCTCTTCTCCCCGCCCGACAGCTTCTTGGCCATCACGTTCTTTCTGTCAGTCAGGTTGACCTCCCCGATCCTCCGGTTGACCTCCTTCCTGGAAATGTCGATGCTGAAGAGGTTAGCCCAGTACGTGACTGCCTCTACCGGCTTTAGCAGGTCGAAAGGCTCGAAGTCCTGGGGCAGTATACCGACTTTCTTCCGTATCTTGGAGCAGCTCTTCAGGATGTTCTCGCCCATCACGGAGACTTTGCCGGAAGTGGGGCTTCTTAGCCCCTCCAGGATCTCAACCGTGGTCGTCTTGCCGGCGCCGTTCGGGCCGAGCATGGAAAACACGATTCCGCGCTTGATCTCGAAACTGATGTCATCCACTGCCCTGATATCGGGCGGGTAATGCTTGGCGAGTCTCTCCACCTCTACAGCGTATCCGTTAGAGTTACCGGACATTCCGGGGGGAGAATGATATCTCCATAAAAGAGCGTTATGGTCAAATTGGCCGTATCAGAACGAGGTCCATGATGTCTTATCAGGGGCATCGAACGCTTCGTTGGCCCGGGAGATAAATAATAAGGCAGATTATGAAAACGATTATTTCGGACGACGCCCTATCCGGATACGTGACCAAACGCTGGCTGTCGGACCGAAAGCGAGATTACTACTATCGGAAGGCGAAAAAGGAGAAGCTCAGGAGCCGGGCCGCCTACAAACTGCTCCAGATCAATGACCGTTTCTCTATCATATCTCCGGGTGACAGGGTAGTGGATCTCGGTGCCTCCCCTGGCGGATGGTCGCAGGTCGCGCTGGAACTCGCAGGCTCGACCGGAAAGGTGGTTGCGGCCGACATGAGGCGCATGAGGCCCATCGAGGGAGTGGAGTTCGTACTCGGCGACATCAGAAAGGGCGAGACCGTGAAAGCCATTATCGAAAGTCTGGGCGGATCGGCGGACATCGTCATATCGGACATGTCGCCCAATATCAGCGGTAATTATTCAACGGATCACGCCAGGTCAATCGAGCTCTGCGAGCACGCTCTCTCCTTCTCGCGGAAGGTGCTGAGGCAGAGAGGCACTCTGTTGGTCAAGGTCTTCGAGGGGGATCTCTACAGGGAGTATCTCGAGCATCTCAAACGATATTTCAAGACGGTGAAGGCACACGGTCCGAAAGCCTCCAGGCAGGCGAGCTCGGAGATATATGTGATCGCCACTGGCTTTTTCGGGGACGGCCCTACCGAGATCGCATGATCTCTCGGGACCTCCGACAGCAAACCTTAATATTCAATATCTCGATAGTTTCGATTTGCATGATTACCTACCTTACCGTACAGTTCAGTAGTGAAGGGGCAAAGCCGTCCAAGGTGCTCAGCACGCTCCAGAACCTCGGGTTCAAGCCCGCAACCGGATTCTACGATTTTCAGTACGATTGGGAGGACAATGCGGACATTGACGACGTGATAGATCTTGCGGATCGTGTTGCCGTCTCTCTGAAGGGCATGAAGGTGAACTTCAAGCTCGAGACTACAGGGCCGTAAAATGATGAGTCTCAGTCCCAGAACCGTTTTGTTTTTGCGTATTGCACCTCGGCGGTGAGAATGTCCCGGAGATACTCCTCCTCGTTCCGATAATACCTTTGCAAAAGCCTGGCCGCCGTGTCTGGCCCCACCCCTCTCGCGACTAACGCCATGAGGGCCTTCCTTCCGTGGGCGTTGATCAAGTTCGCCGACTTGTATAGCCGTCTCAATACGTTCTTCTCCTCCTGAGAAAGCCTCCTGGAATCCAAGACCTTCAGACTCTCTTTGCTGAATGGCCTTACCGCCGTCAACATCATCCCCCCACAGGAATGGCACGTGATCTTCGACTGCAGGTTCTTGATCTTCCCCCTCCTCTCGGATCCGCACTTGAGGCATCTGAGGATGACCTGCTCCTCCATCAATCTGTCCTTGAGCGCCATTAAAATCGATCTGTCGGCGCTCTTCGGCATCATCAGCTCCTTCTTTTCCTTTACCATCTCCCGTCCGAGCGGTGAGATATTTCCTTTCGAGATCGAAACCTCGCCGGACTGGATTTTTTTCAGCACGAGTGAAGTTTTTCCCAGATCCATTTTCTCGAATATGGTCTTGTTCAGACTCTCCTCGAATATAACTGTGTCATCGAAGCTATCCATGATGCGCGAGAGGTTGATCGATCTGTAATCTGCGCCCTTTTCGATTGCCCCGAATTTCTTCGCGACATGAAGGAATTGCCACCGGATAATACCGGACGATTTCAGAATTATCCTTAGCAGCGCTTCGAGTGAATCCGGCCTGGTGCTCATCAGGATTCTCTCGACCTCATCTGGTGGAACGTTCTCGGGGGTCTCGAGAATTATCGAGTATGCGTTGCTATCTACGGCGACGCTCTCTCCAAGCTTAGCTGATAGCAGGCTGCCGATTATTTTCGCGAGGGTTTCGTTGACCTTGGTTCCGAAGCATGCGTGGATAACGAGCAGCCGATCGCCGCGCTCTATCACCACTTGGTTTGATGATGGCATAACCGCTCCAGCCTCTGACTGTTTTTCCAGGAAGGATATGAATGCCGCTCTCGCGTCATCCGATACGAGCGTTGCGGGTTTTATCTCCGCGCGAAGCGCCCCCACCTCCTGTGCCACCTCGAACGGTACCGGAATCTCCTCTCCGATCCACGACGGGGTTCCGCTTATGTCCTTGACCTCCTCCACGAGCACCTCGTTCTCGTTCACCTCGATGACCTGCCATGTTCGGCCCTTGGTGACGAATGTGGAATACGGCTCCGCCGCAGATATCACAAAACTCTCATCGAGGGTGCCTATCACGCCCCGAGTAGAAACCTCCCTAATCCTGAAGTTCCTCTCGTCCGGTATCATCGAGATATTGTCATAGAAATATCTCATGGTCCTCCCGGTCTTCTTGATCCTCTGACCGTCATATCCGATCGTTCTGATGTCCCGCATTATAGAGATGACTCTCTGAAGCTCCTCGAGACCGAGTCCTCGGAACGGATAAGCCCTTTTCACCGTCTCGAATATTTCCGATTCCGAAACCGACCCAGATGCCATGCACATCGCCGCTATCTGGTTGGCGAGAACCGTGAGCGGGTTCCTCCTTATCTCGACCTTTTCAAGCTCTCCGGCAAGCGCCTTCCTGCATATGACCGCGCTCTCGGACATCTCGTTGAAGTCAGTGGCAATGATCCTTCCGACAGATTTCTCTCCGACCCTGTGGCCAGAGCGTCCAACCCTCTGGATAATGCGTGTGACCTGCCTCGGAGAGTTGAACTGGATCGTGAAGTCCGCCGATCCGATATCGATTCCGAGCTCCATCGAAGAGGTGCAGATCAGCGCCTTGAGCAGTTCTTTCTTGAACTCCTCCTCCATCTGTATCCTGACCTCCTTCGAGAGCGATCCGTGATGAACGCCGATCTTGAACTCCTCGTCCCAGAGATGATATCGCACGCCTAATGCCTCGGCCGTATCCCTCGTGTTTACGAAGAAAAGTGTCGAGGCGTGTTCGTCAATGAACTTTCGTGCGAGCTTCATACAGGCGATGTGCTTGTCGTCCGTGTGAAGCTTGACCGCCATCTCCATGTCATCGGGCGTTGGCAACGGGCTTTCCACAGAGATGTCTATCTCCTTCTCCAAGCTCACGCTGACGGTTTGCACATCGCGTCTCTCACCTCCGAGGAATTCAGCGATAGTGCCAGGATCGCCAACCGTGGCGGAAAGCCCTATGCGCTGGAACTCCCCTGCGGTTCTTGCGAGCCTCTCGAGGCCCACCGCCAGCTGCGCCCCTCGCTCATCCTCGGTGAGCTCGTGTATCTCGTCGATAATGACCCATCGCACGTTCTTGAGATATCCTCTGAGCCTGCTACCCAGGAAAAGGATCTGAAAAGTCTCAGGCGTGGTAATCAATATCTGAGGCGGAGAGCGTGACTGCTTCGCCCTCTCCGATTGCGTGGTGTCACCGTGCCGTACGCCTATAGAAACCCCGAGTCGGGTACCGAACTCCTCGAGGCGCCTCATCAGATCCCTGTTCAGCGCCCTTAGCGGCGTTATATAAAGGCAGGCTATTCCCTTTGGTCCGTCCTCGACAATCCTCTCCAAGATCGGGAGCATCGCGGTTTCGGTCTTTCCGATGCCCGTCGGCGCTATCACGAGGACATTTGCGCCGCTCATAATGACCGGAATCGCCGTCTTTTGTATCTCGGTCGGCCGGTCGATACCCATAGCATTGAGCGACTCGACGAGCTTCTCGTTTCTTACCGCGAAACCTTCCGCCATTCACGTACCCTCGGTGACATCAGCCGGGCAGCCTTCGACTCGGGCTATATCTGTCTCTTATACACATCTGACGCTGCCGACGAAG